>Ga0209830_10003261_pt1 | contig 12502 bp, 7 predicted proteins | sample ArcticOcean_MG_C_12_FD_187439 | JGI IMG/M metagenome (GOLD analysis project Ga0209830, IMG submission 187439) | Marine microbial communities from western Arctic Ocean - ArcticOcean_MG_CB8_130 (SPAdes) (version 2) | ecosystem: Environmental > Aquatic > Marine > Oceanic | place: Arctic Ocean...
CACCCCCTCCTTCACCGCCACCATCGCCGCCGCCACCCTCCTCTTCTGTTCTTTCGCGTTCAGATGTGGCGCTCATTGGAGCCTTCTCCGCTCTTTTCGTTCTTCTTCTTCTTTGTTGTTTTCTTATACTTCTCAAGAGAAGAAGAAGAAAAGAGGAGGAAGAAAAAGATAATAACCGAGTTCGAGCTCGAGTATAATTTTGTTCCGTCGCAAAACAATACTACCATCAACGCCACTCCTTGTGACTAAGAGAGAGAAAGAGCGCGCGGCGAAACCGGAAACTTTGTTGTTGTGCAACGTTAATTGCACGCATAATAACCGTTAAATGTGTGCGGCAGGCAATCTGGCAATTTGAAATCACACACACACACACAATTCGCTACAAACATTAGCAAACTGAAAATAATATTTTTGATATCATCCATGTCATCGTCGCTATCTCTTGCATTATTTTCTTGCACTGTTTTCTTTTTTATTCTCGCTCGTTGAACGAAGAGGCACACAGAAGTGCACCGTTTGAAACTGTGAAAACGGGCGATCTGCCGTAAACACGAGAGCATAGACCACGTCGTGCACGTTAAAAAACGTATCTGCTGCTGTCCTTTGCCATTTGCTGCTTTTTTAGACTGCCAATAAAATAAAAGGGATATTTTTTTATTCTTTTTTTCGCCCGTGCCATGACACGTGATGGGCGAGCTACATACCGCGTAACAAAAAGTACACTCTTCTTTATTAGAAGAGTAGTAGTATTATAATTATCTCAGACTTTAACTGTGTATGAACAAGAGAGAGAGGTTAAAGAGAGCGATTAAAGAGAGCGATTGAAGAGGGAGAGAATGTTCAGTAGTTTCCTGGTGAATAAGAATAAGAATAAGAATAAGAAAGAGAACGAAACAGGAGCAGCAGATGACGACGAGGTCGATAGAAATAACACTACGAGTTCTTTGAAGACACATTTAAAGCGCAACAGTGTTAACGTAAACGTAGACAGTACTGGTAATAAAACGACTAAGAAAACTGGCGGTGCTAGTACTAGTAATGATATTCTACCAGTCAGTAGTAATCCTGTAATAACAATCAGTGGTACACAACAACAACAACAACAACAACAACAACAGCAAAAGACGAGGAAACAAATTCTGAGAACGAATCTCGGGCAAGTCCTATGCGTCGCCTTGATAGTGTTCCTAATCTCATTAGTAGTGAACACTGTCGCACATAAAGGGTTACCGGACATTGACCCGACGAAAGTGAGGAGAGCGATTGAGAAAGCTGGTATATTCGGGGTTTTTATTTACATCGTCGGATTCGGATTAGCGGAGTTATTACATTTACCCGGGTTAGTGTTCGTCACCGCGGGCGTGATGTGTTGGGGGCATTTCAATGGATGGGTACTAGCCATGTGCATGGCTCCAATATCGTGCACTGTTTCGTTCTTAGTCGTCAGAAGGGTCGGTGGGCAAGCTTTAGCTGATGTTAATTTCTCAATAGTGAAGAGGATGATGACGCACTTGGACGATAGGCCTTTGATGACCGTGTTCGCTTTACGTTCGATGTTCTTTTTAGCGCCGGCGATTAATTATATTTTAGCTCTATCGACAGTGAGATTGAGGGATTTCGTTTTAGGGACAGTGTTAGGTTTAATCACGCCTTTGACCGTTGCTGTGTATTTTATTGATAACTTAATTAATTATATGGGATGGGGCTTGAAAGATAGTATCTTAAACGTTAGCGGTGTTTAAATGAAATAATTTAATTTAATATGCCACCCTAGTACGTTTTTGATCACACTAGTACACGTATATGATTAACTCGAAGACGCTATATTTCAAAAGATGAAAACAGCGGTTATTACAGAAGCGAACAGAGCGCATGGTCGTGATAAGTTTACGCTCAATCATGAATTAAATGTAAAGTTCGCGAACTACGAAAACATCTACTGTCTGACGTCTGATGAGCATGAACTTTTTTTTTATTTGGAATTTAAAACGCAAAAATAAAAGAAAAGAAGCATTCAATTATAAATGTATACGCGAAGTAGAATAACTAAGCACGAGAAGACAAACACGAAGAAGAACAAGAAGGAAAAGAAGAGAGTATCATGCGTAGTACTATTAAAGAGAAATCGGCAAAGACAATCAAGCAACAGAACGTTAAAGAAAAAGAAAACGAACGCGTTATGAATGACGAAATTAAAAAAGTCAAAGTAAAAAACGACATAAAGAAAGAAGAAGAGGAAGAAGAAGAAGAAGAAGATGTAGTTCCATTCACGGACTGCTTAGCGACACCGAAACTGAACAAATCGAGGAAAGAAATGGTTACTGAGTTGAGAGAGAGTTATTATCCAATGAATCCACTGAGCAAAATGTTAGCCATTGTGTTAGTTTGTGGGAGCTTAAAACACTCTAAAAACGACTGGGTTGCTATTGCGCTCGACGTTTCAGAACACGCAAAAGCAAAAGTGCTCGAGTTACGCGAGGCTGCGAAAACGAAAAAGACTGAAGAAGATGAAGATAAAGACGATGAAGTCCCTTTAGAGATTGTCGAAGGCGCGAAGATGCGCGAGATTGATGCGAGATCTATAATGGACTATTTAATCTTCGATCGCGGATTCCTTCTCCCTGGCGAAGAAGAAGAAGAAGAAGAAGATAACGTAGGCGAAGCGAGGCGAAAACGCGATGTGGCAGAAAACGCGAATGCAACTCCGCTATTGAAAAAATATAGGATGAACGAGGAAAAGATGAAACGTTCTGAGCCATTAAGGAAAGCAATTGATGATATCTCGAAATGGATTGCAGTCGGAGAGAAGAGTTCAAAATTCTATCCAATAAAAAGCGTAAATGAAGAAGACTCGCCTTTGTTTTCAACCATTGACGAAGATGTAGTCGAAGAAGAAGAAGATTTTGTTGCAACAACGCCAAATTTTGAAGGTGGAACAACTTTGAACGAAAAATACTCAGACGAAGACGAAGATATCATCGGTACGACCATGTGTAAGCGCAGACGCGAAAATACTCCCGCGACGGCGAGAACGATTGATAAATCGAAAGTTTCATCTTTATTTCATCCAGGAAGACGTACTACTATTTCATTCAACATCGATGGCAATAACCAAAAGGACGAAGAATCGCTATCGCCGTTTTGTATTCATGGAAGGCAACAACAACCTATCACTGGTAGTAGCGCTGGAAAGGTTTTAATTGAAGGTGGAGTAAAATATCTTTGCGATAAGATAAGAAGAAATCCAGGTGCCACATATTTAGAAATATCCCATTTCGCGGCCGAGCAAATCATCAGAGAGTTGAGGGAACTTAAAAAAGGGATAACGATGAAAAGAGAGCAAAAACAGAAGAAGAACAAATCGCGCTTAGGAAGTAATACTGAACGATGAAGAATATACCAGTACAGACAATTATAATACTTATATTTTTAAACACTAATACTATTTGCTCTTTCGACGCTTGTTTTTCTTTTCCATTGACCTTTCTTTGGAGAAATACTCGGGATTGACCGGTGCGTTGTTTTTGAAATCTTCTTCGATTTGCTCCTCAAAATCCTCCGCGCTCGCAAACACGTCATTATTGCCTCCAAAATCATCATCATCATCTTCGAGGAGCAAGTTTTTCAATTCATCGTCGTCGTCGCCTGATTCTTCTTCTACGTCTGATTCTTCTTCTACGTCCGATTCTTCATCTACGTCCGATTCTTCATCTTCTTCGTCATCAGAATCAGAATCACTTTCCTCGTCTTCCTCTGAACTACTACCTTCTTCTTCGTCTTCCTCCTCTTTGCGCTCGACTTTTTCCTCTTTCTTTCTCTTCTTTGAAAGCAAATAACCTGGTTTTTCACCGTACGCAGCAGCGAGAGCGTCGTAGTTGAACTTATCAGTATCTATCTTTTCTTCTTCGCGTTCAGCTTTAGCGACGATATCGTCTTCATTGTCTTCGTCACCTTCATCCGCAATAAAGTCTTTCAATGTAACTTTTCCTTCATCGACTAACAAGTTATCTTCATCCTCATCTGCGGAATCATCATCATCATTATCATCGGCTTCCATGGATTCAGAATCAGAATCGTCACTATCACTATGACCGAAATCGCTCTTCTTTTTCTTCTTATCCTCGTCCTCTTCATTGTCGCTCTCTTCTTCAACATCGTCTTCGTCGCTATCGCCTTTTTTATCACTCTTTTTAAGCTTTGCGAGTTTTTCAGATTGTTTTACTGAATAATATCGATGAAAGAAGATATCTGAAGGATCAACTTCACTTTCTTTAAGCGAAGCAAACTCTAAAGTCCCTGGAACGAACGATGTTTGCGCAATAGTAGCAGTCGTATCAAAGACGCTTTTGTTCCCTTTCTTCTTCGAACCAACTTTTTTCATCAACCATTTATCGAGAAACGCCATTAATGTCATTTCCGTGAGTGGATCGCCGTCGTACATCACTTCTTCGCTGCTGAGTAAACTTTTCGCCATGGCTGCAACAGAAGGATGGACGTTACTGGACAAAGCGGTAAGTTCCCAAAGACAAACGAGATTGGCGTTGGCGTATAACGGTTCGCGCTTGTGCGGATCGTACGCGTTTGAACGGATAGCTTTGTTTTCCTTGTCATCATCCTTTTTCTCTTCATCGTCTTCATCGTCGTCGCTATCATTATCATTTTTAGTAGTCGTCGTCGTTCTAGTGTTTTTATTTTGTTGTTCTTTTTGCACAGAAGAAAGAGACATGTTTTCAAAACCTTTTTGAACCAACTTCCAATGCGCCGGTCTAACTTTGAAAAATTCAGAAGTCGCCATGAGCGCGCCACATGCAAACGTCGCTGGAGAGTGCACGGCAACTTGTAACAAACGCTTCACAATCGCCATAGAGCGTCCAATATTTTCCTCTTGGTGCTCGTTCTTATTGCTTTTATGATCGCCGCTGTTGCTATTCTTTTGATGAGTCTTTGAGTTATTATCGGCTTTTAAAGATTTGAATATGAGCGACAAAAATGGAGCAGCGTGCGACGCTTTCGGCACTTGCGGATGATTACACACTTCGTATAACGCGCGATAATACCTATCTGTTATCGGCGAGTTTTTTTTTGAAGAATGCAGTTGAAATATCAACGTCAACGCTTGAATTGAAGCGACTAAATTCGGCGAATGTGCCGTTTGGAACAAAGCCGGTGCAATTTTTTCAACCATGCTTTCTCTTTCAGCTTGTGCAACGTACGGAAACGCGCGGTTAATACCAGTCAAAAGCGCGGAAACTACGCGCGCGTCAACACCTGATCCGATCTGTTGGTTTGCTGCATTAGATGAAGAAGTAAACGATGCGTGCGCTCCTTTTTTACTGCCTCTGCCGCCTCTACCACCTCCTCTGCCGCCGCCTCGGCCTCCTCTTGGATGAGGTCTCACAAATTTCTTCTTCCCATCGCCACCTACTGCTGATTTATTATTATTATTATCGTTATCGTCTTCGTTATTATCATAGTTTTTTTGGTTTTTGTTGTACAAAAACTGAAACAATCCAAAATAAGTCTCGATCAATTGCTTCGCCAATTTAGGCCCATCGTTCTTATGCGATAAAGGCATTTGATTCAACAGAACTGCACCATAATATTGCGCCTTTAATGATACTCCACGTCGAAACATGAACCGTTCAACCTCTCTAGCAACGATCGATTTCATCATTGGATGTTTCACCGTAAGCTCTAATAATAAATGAGAGGCGTTTGAGGCCATTTTCCTCGTCGGATCTCCTAACTTGTTAGTTAAAATTTGTAAAAGTTGCAACTCTTGCTCGGGTTTGCTCACTAACAAACCGTACGCGCACTTCATCGATTTCTCTTTTAAAACGACTAAAGGGTCTTTCGATAGAGCTTCTAACGATTGCACGAATCTATTGTACGATCTCTTCACGTGATCTTCTACGAACCAATACATCAATCTCTTCCGTTCGTGTGGATACTCGTGAGATTTTGATAAAAACTCTTGATCGCTGAAATATTTCAGCTTCCTATTCGGTAATAAAACGTCCTTGAACAACTCCTCTAAAGCAGTAATGGCTTGCGCTGCCCCTCTTTTCCCGCCTTTCACGCGAGCTTTCTCGCACAACTCTAAAAGAGTCTCTAAATTTCTCAAATTTCCTACGGGGTCTTGCGCTACGGACACGGTCGCTTGCGCGATCTTATCGCTCGCCGTTCCATTCTTTTGCACTAATTGCTTAAACGATTGTGAATTATTATTGTTGTTATTGTTATTATTACTCATATCGTTATTATTCTTTAATGATGATAATTGTCTCTCCTCCAAAGCCTTCTTCGCTATTTTCTCCTTCTCCTCAATCATCGTAAAGAAATCGTCATCTTCATCATCGTCTTCACCATCGTCGTTCTTCTTCTTCTTCTTCTTCTTCTTCTTCTTAGAACTACTGTTATTACTATTACTGTTATTACGATCAGTAATCGTGATTTCCTTTTCTAATTCTTGAGCCGCTTCGTGCCATATCCTCGAATATCCTTCGAACTCCTTTCGTGTTTTCTTCTCCGCGTTGGCCCTGAAAGCCGCCATTTCGCGCTTGCACGAACTCCTCGCTCTTCTCTCGAACTTTGCCGACGCGATGGGAACAATAAAATTATTTATCCACGGCGCTGGGCGCTGGGTCGAAATCGATTTATTATTATTATTAGTAGTAGTAGTAGTAGTAGTAGTGGTAGAGAGTAGTACAGTAATACTTTTTTACTGTAAATTTTCTCGTGTCTATTTCTCGCGCGTTACGCTATAACAGAGTAGAGCACTATTTTTCATACAGGCTATAACAGATCTCTTAATCTCTTAATCTGTACGTATTTCGTAATTAATTGGACCGACGGCGTTCCTGTCGATGACGATGACGATAGTTTTAAATGGAATAACTAAGCACAGGCTCGGTTCGAGCACGATAACGACTGCTGCTGCTGCTTTAGCACAGGTTCAGCGCATGTTCGGTCGAGATCTGCTCGAGCCGATCGATGCGAACACTTCACAAAGCCATCAAAGCTTTGTAAGTACTACTAGGACCGCAACAGCCTGCGATGCTAAAGAAGCGCGAGCTCTAAAGCCTGATGCGTGCTTGAACAACGTGACCGCCTCTTCTGCGCAGGCTTCTTTTTCTGAGACCATGCTTAGGTGTACTCGTTTACGCGCTCGTTCGATCAGTAGTAATCACTGGAATGGAATGAATAAAAGTAATAAGATGACGATGAGTGGATCTTCTTCTATCGCTACTGCTTCGTTCATCGATAGACGTAAGAATGAGAGCGAGAGGAAATCATCGTCGTTCTCGACGAGAGCTCATTCATCGTCGACGACTATGTTTGGGAAAGAGTATGAGATCATCGATCATGAATACGATGCAGTCGTAGTCGGAGCCGGTGGGGCAGGTTTACGAGCAGCGATCGGTCTATCCGAACACGGCTATAAAACTGCGTGTATTACGAAACTATTCCCGACGAGGTCGCATACGGTCGCCGCGCAGGGCGGCATAAACGCCGCTTTAGGGAACATGTCCAAAGATGATTGGAGATGGCACGCGTATGATACAGTGAAAGGAGCGGATTGGTTAGGTGATCAAGACGCTATTCAGTATATGTGTCGCGAAGCACCAGAAGCAGTCAGAGAGCTCGAACGATACGGTTTACCGTTTTCGAGAACCGAGGAAGGGAAGATCTATCAAAGAGCATTTGGGGGGCAAAGTTTAGAGTTTGGTAAGGGTGGACAAGCGTATAGATGCGCGTGTGCTGCCGATAGAACTGGACATGCAATGTTACACACGTTATATGGGCAAGCTTTGAGACATGAAACGCAGTTTTTTGTTGAATATTTCGCTTTAGATTTGATAATGGACGAAGAAGGCGCTTGCGTAGGCGTTCTCGCAATGTGTTTAGAAGATGGAACGTTACACAGGTTTCGATCGCATAAGACGATATTAGCCACTGGCGGCTACGGTCGCGCCTATTTCTCGGCAACATCAGCGCATACGTGTACTGGAGATGGCGGAGGCATGGTCGCCAGAGCCGGTTTACCTTTACAAGATTTAGAGTTTGTGCAATTTCATCCAACTGGGATTTACGGTGCCGGGTGTTTAATCACCGAAGGCTCCAGAGGTGAAGGTGGTATTTTACGCAACAGTGAAGGCGAACGGTTCATGGAAAGATATGCTCCTTCGTTGAAAGATTTAGCGTCGCGCGATATCGTTTCGAGATCGATGACGCTCGAAATCCGCGAAGGCCGAGGGTGCGGTAAAGATAAAGATCACATTTACTTACATTTGAACCATTTACCGCCCGAACTATTGGCGGAACGATTACCTGGAATTTCCGAAACCGCCGCTATTTTCGCCGGCGTTGATGTTACGAAAGAACCAATCCCGGTTATTCCAACTGTACACTATAACATGGGAGGCATTCCGACGAATTATAAAGGCGAAGTCATTTCGCCATCGAAAGATGATCCTGATAGAGTTGTTCCTGGATTAATGGCCGCTGGTGAAGCCGCGTGTGCATCCGTACACGGTGCAAACAGATTAGGTGCTAACTCGTTGTTAGATATCGTCGTCTTCGGTAGGGCGTGCGCGAATACGGTAAAAGAATCTGGCCTGAAACCTGGCGAAGCGCATAAATCTTTAAAGAACGAGTTAAATGGTGAACAAGCGGTGAAAAGATTAAACGACATCAGATATAACGATAAAGGTAAAGATAATAACAGATCAACCGCGGAGTTAAGAAAACGCATGCAACGCGTTATGCAAGACGACGCGGCTGTTTTTAGAACGCAAGAAACTTTAGCCGAAGGCTGCGTGAAGATTGATCAAATCGGGAAAGAGATGGAAAGCTTACACGTCACGGATAAGAGTTTAATATGGAATACGGATTTAGTAGAAGCGTTGGAGATGCATAACTTGATGCCAAACGCTAGAATTACTTTACATTCCGCAGAGCAACGAAAAGAATCGAGAGGAGCGCATTCGAGAGAAGATTTCCCAGATCGCTTGGACGATAAGTATATGAAACATACGCTCGGGTATATTGATCAGAAAGACGATTCGGTCAGAATCGATTATAGACCAGTACATACGTACACTTTAGATGATGAGATGGAAGTCATTCCGCCAATGAAACGCGTTTATTAAATATATATCTAAAGAAAGAAAGGAAGTTGTTTTTTATCATCATCATCACTATATTATTGGTACAGTACGTACTATATATTTGTATATACTAATTGCTCTCTCTCTTAATCTCTCTCTCTCTCTCTCCCTATCATCTTCTAAATTATTCTATTGCATCTTCTGTGGAAGTTCTCCATCGCAAACTTTATGATCTTTCGGTAGTACGCATTTTTTCTCGCATCCGTGCTCGTGAATAGTGACTAATCGAATGACCCCTCCAGAGCTCGCATCTCTCGCAATGGCTAACGAAATCGCATTTGTCATCCATTCTTCGCACTCCTCCCTTGTCATATCTTCCTTATAAGTGTTATCTAAATACCCGTAAATATACGCCGAACCGCTCCCGCTCACAGAAAATGGCGCTTCTAACATCGACCCTCCTAAAGGTATACCGTACACTTGCCCCCCTCGTTTCCTATCCCAGCCAGCGATTATCATCCCAGCCTGCAACTTCTCCTTATTCTCATACGCAATCTTCTGCGTTAATTTCGCTACTAAACGTACATCGACCATCATCGGTGAATCTAACTCGCTTCCTTTCGATTGTTCCATCGCATGTTCTTCGACCATTCTTTTCACGTACGCTGCGACGTTTTGCGTATCCGCAGCCTGTTTATATAGCACAGTACAAGGAAAACATAAGACATACATATATTATGTATATATACACTCAAAGTAATCGATGATGATTACGCTCGAAAGCGAATCATCAAAATCAAAATCAAAATCAGTCTCTCTCAAAAAACACTCGTATTTATAGTATTCAATAAATAATATAAATACAGAAGACGCCCTCGCTCACACACACAAACACACACACACACACACACAGAGAGAGAGAGAGAGAGAAAGAAAGAAAGAGGAGGTTAAAACAATAACAAAAAACAATCGATCGATTAATCGTGTGCTAAGACGTACTGAACCGGATCTGCACATGAACACGTTATCACAGATTTCAGTGATCTTATCACTGGCCCTGTTCGCGACGTATGAACCGGTCGACGTCCTCGAGTCCGCGGCCAGAACTACGCCACCTTTATAGGCCGAGGCTAAGATAGTCGTCCCAGTCGATACTGGCAGTAATATGTCCTCAATTTGTTCTTCGTAAATCATTTTATTCACTATTTATTTATTTCTGACGCGATGGTTGTATTATTTATTATTAATCATACGAATTTTTTCTTTTTTAGCACAGGCACTCAGCAGCTGACTGACAGACTGATGGCGAAGTGTAAAAATTTTCTAATCAGTACGAATAGCAGAGGTCTACAACAACGAAGTAATATGCGAGCAACGAGAGAGACCGGCCTTGCTGATGAGAGAGCGAGTTCGAGACGTACAGTACAGTCTGCCTGTCAATGCAGACGAAAATGATAAATTGTACCAAGAGTTCTCTTAAATTAAAAGGGCTAAATATACTCACACTAGTCTATATATATATATGCGTATATATATACGATTAAATGATTATTATATGTACTACTGGTATGCATGTATGCATTTGTATGCATATATTTATACTTAATCAAAGAGATCAAAGCCCATGTCTTCTTCTTCCGGTTCCTCTTCAACAACCTTGGCGGCAGCCGCCGGGGCCGCTGCACCCGCCGCAGCTGGGGCAGATGAAGCAAACGCGGATGGGTTAGCCAAGTAGTCTTTGACCTTTTGAGCCAATTCGAACGTATATTCGGTACCGATAGAAATCGCTAAGACGTTCTTGTACGAGTTGACGATGTAGTGCGGAACGGCGGCCAAAGTCGGGTACGAAGTCGCTAAAGAAATTGAAGCAACATTCGCGACACCGTTGGCAAACTTTTGCGCGAGTTGCGCATCGGTGATGTCGAGGACGGCCGCTGGGTAAACCGAACCCTTGTCGTAAATTTGCTTAACGACTAAACCGTATTCAAACGGCGTGATTTTCATCTTCCCGAGCAAAGCGGATTGCGAAGATCCAACGCGCTCGCCTTTAACGACGACGGTGACGTCAGATAAGAGCTCAATCGCCCCCTTATTAATCTTTGTCGCAATGTTCAACAATTGGAAAAAACCAGTTTGAGACGGTTCGAGCGTAGTCACACCGGCCGGGATGACGACGTCGCAAGTCGCGATCGAGCCAGCCTTAGCCGGAGCCGGCATCACAAACTCAGAAACCTTCGTCTTCACGTCTGAAATATTATCCTTCGTGAAAATGACCCCGACGTTACCGGCGAGCATGTCATGCAACTTCATCCAATCATCGTTACCTTTCTCTTCGCAATAGTTCCCAATGATTTTTCTCATCAAAGTATTCTTCCCCATCAAAACGATCGATTTTGGTCTTAAAGCGGTTCTGATATCCATGAACTGTTTTGAGCCGACGTTGTCGCAATGGACTAATAAGGCCGTGTCGTAGTTGTCGAGTAAATCGTACACTCTTTCACCATATTTGCGTTTATCTAAATAAGCTTGGTTAACCATATTTTCTTAATATTATTATTGCGTATGTTTTTTGTTTATATCTTATGTTTGTTGATCTGTTATTTATGTTTTCGTGTGTGAGCGTTCGAAAGAGGACAGAAGAGGAGGAGAGTGTCAGTCAGTATTATTATACTATGGATATATATCTACATCAAAAATGAATTAATTAATCACGGAACACAATGTATATGTATATATCAAATCAAATCAGAAGATCAGATCAATCAATAATGATTTATCAAGTGAGAGAGAGAGAGACGAGAGCGCGCATAGGAGAACAAAACAATAAATAAACTTCTTTTTCTTAAACGAAATCGTGCCATATGAACGAAAGCCCTAAAAACGAAGATCCAGAGAGAGAGGAGAGAGATTTCCCCAACAAACAAAAATCAAACGTACGCGTGTAATAATTATATCTATTCTTTCTCAATCGCCTGGGAGCCACAAACTTTATTTGTATTTGCAGTCGCTTTATTTATATATATTTGTATATATAAAGTCTCTAACCTTTAAGCGGAATATACTTTTTTATTCGTTAGAGCACAAAAGTATGTAAGAATGGGGAACTGTTGACTGTTTTTGCTTTTTAAAAACTCTGGTTCTACTGACTGATGCCAGTTTGCATTCGAAATTCAATAATAATGGCATCATTTTTTTTGACTTTTTCCATTTCAGCAATCTAATGTTTAGCAATCTAATGTTTTCAAATCGTTTAGTAATGACTCTGCATCGCGATTGACGAAACCGATTAACGCGCGAATCATTGCACGTCTTTGGAATTTAGGAACAAAAACGCACGTCCCAAAATCGAGATATACTAACGACCCGTTATCGTCGACTATTAAATTCCCCGG
>Ga0209830_10003264_pt1 | contig 12487 bp, 10 predicted proteins | sample ArcticOcean_MG_C_12_FD_187439 | JGI IMG/M metagenome (GOLD analysis project Ga0209830, IMG submission 187439) | Marine microbial communities from western Arctic Ocean - ArcticOcean_MG_CB8_130 (SPAdes) (version 2) | ecosystem: Environmental > Aquatic > Marine > Oceanic | place: Arctic Ocean...
TTAAGCGAAGACTGGATGACCGCGGCACGATCGATTCGTGAGAAGTACGCCGACGAGGTACCCGAGGTGAACGTCAGTATCCAGATCAACCTGTCGATCATCGAAGTGCCCTTCGGCGACGGCCAGGTTGATGCGTACTTCGATACCTCGACCGGAGCGCTCCAGCTTGAGCTCGGCGCACTCGACGAGCCCGATGCCACCATCAGCACCGACTACGCCACTGCTCAGGCGCTGTTCGTCGAGCAGAATCAGACCGTTGCCATGCAAGCCTTCATGTCAGGAAAAATCAAGGTCCAAGGCGACATGATGAAGATGATGGCGATGCAAACCGCGATCCCAGCAAACGACTTCACCGAGAAAATCACTCAAGAAATCGCCAACATCACCGAGCCGGCGCCCGCAGCCGAATAGCGTTCAGAGCGGAAATCGGCTGTCAGTCCATATCGGCAACGACGGGCGGCTTCTGCGCCATCGGTGCCATCGTGTCGGCCAACTCCTCGACGGTCCAGGCGCCAGACTTTTCAATTCGGTCGGCCATTTCCCAGGACTTCACACGCTTGACCACTCCGCCCTTTACGTAGAAGGTCTCGCCGGTGAACGGACAGTCCTCCGTGCTCAGGTAGGCCACCAGCGGCGAGACGTTCGCTGGGTCCCAGTTGTCAAAGCCAGCGTCCGGTGCTGCCATGATGTCTTCGAGGCCCGGTGTCGCCAACGTGAGTCGAGTACGTGCCCCCGGCGCAATGCAGTTACTCACGACGTCGTAGCGCTGCAGTTCTTTGGCAGCGATCTGGCTCATCGTGGCAATTCCCGACTTGGCAGCGCCGTAGTTGGCCTGACCGGGGTTCGAAAACAACCCAGACGTGCTCGACGTGTGGACCAGGTTGCGACGCTTGCAGCGCCCGGCCTTATGCTCGTCTCGCCAATAGGCAGCCGCGTGGCGGGTCGGTGCGAAGTGACCTTTGAGGTGGACCGCAATCACGGAGTCCCACTCCTCTTCGGTCATGTTTGCCAGGGTGCGATCACGCAAGATGCCTGCGTTGTTGACAACAACATCCAGATCGCCGAAGACTTCGATTGCGGTTGCAACCATCTGCTCGGCACCCGACCAGCTCGACACATCATCGGTGTTCGCAATCGCTTGACCGCCACGCGCTCGGACTTCAGCTGCAACTTCCTCAGCAGGTGTCGTGTTGCCGCCTGACCCATCGTTCGCTCCACCATGATCATTGACAATGACGTGGGCCCCCTCTTGGGCAAAGAACAACGCGTGCTCCCGACCGATCCCACGACCAGCACCAGTAACGATCACTACACGTCCGTCGAGCGAAGCCATTGATTCTCCTACTGTCATCCGGCCCAGCACCAACGCCGGGCTACGCGAGCGAATCTAGTGATTCCAGCCCGAATGAAACGAAACGACACCGGATCAATGAATCGATCTCGACCGGCCAGGTCGTCACGACGTCACAGCAAGTAGACATCCTGGAGATCGTCGCTCTCCAGCGCGCGAGCGGACTCTGCCCTTCAAGTAGTTCCTTGAGTCGATCCAATGGCGTCTCGATGCCCTCCGCCTTGATCGCGATGACCTTCTGAGCACCGCCGCATCCGCGCACCGCCGCGTCCGCGCACCGCAAGGGCAGCATTGCAATCCGCATCATTCCCGCATCCAAATTCGGCATCGATACTCGGTACTGATATTCGATATCGATATCGATACCGCTATCGATACCGCTACTGCTACTGCTACTGACCGTGCTTGACGAGGGCTGCCCGCTCGGATTACAGGAAAATCAGATCGACCGCTGTGCCCCGCCGGTACAGGTCGCCAACAGGCTCAGCCAAGATGCTGATCGACTCAAACGACCCTTCGGTTGTGCCGAGCAAGCTTCCAATGGTGAACCCGGCCTCGATGAGTGCGTTCTGCGCATCGGAGAACGACAGGCCATCTAATTCGGGCAGTGCAATGAGGTCGAGACCCTTCGAGCGCACCACCGTGAACGAGCCGTCACGAGGCAATTCGCTTTCAGCGGCTGCGTCTTGGCTGACAATGATGCCGACGGGTACGTCGTTGCTGAAAACATCTTCACCAGCCACCACACTGAGCTGCGCAGCAGCCGCTCCAGCCTGTGCGTCTTCCAGCGTCAAGCCGACGACATTGGGCACGACACGCGGTGCTGGACCCTTCGATGCTGTGAGGGCGATGCTCGTACCCGGCAGCACCTGGTCTCCGGCGAGGCTCGTTCCGGCGCCGACGACCCGCCATCCCAGGACCGTGCCGATCGAGCGCGTTTCGTCGAAGACCTCAGCATCGACAAAGCTCGTCAGCTGAATTGCTTCAAGCCGCGCCTGCGCGTCAGCAAGCGGGAGTTCTGTCAGCTCCAGGAGTACGCGAAAGAGCGGCCCCTCGCTGACGTAAATGCGAAATTCGTCGCCTTCTTCTAGGACCGCGCCTGCGGCCGGGAAGGTTCGAATCACTTGGCCAGCATCGGGCTCTTCGTCGCTCCGTTCAAGCTCAGTAAAGACCAGCCAGTCGTTGCCAGCAATCTCGTTCAGCGCGACTGCTTCGTCAACTCCAGCGAGTTCAGGAACTTCATATGACTTGGTTCGGAGGAGGAAGAACGCCGCGAAGCAAACCGCCGCAAGCCCGGCGAGAACGAACAGCGACAGGGTCACCATTGCGCCAACCGGCCTCTTTGGACGCTCGTCGTCGTACAGGGTCGCTGCTACCGGGGCATCTGCAAGCTGTGTGATCGGCATTTGTTCGGTCGCTGGCGAACTCGAGATAGTCAGCGCGCTCGCCGCGATCTGCGTTGTTGCTTCGCCCACCGACGCCGCTCGGTCGAACCCACTCGCCACCGTGACTGCGCCCGTTGGAAGATCAGCAGCGTCAGGCAGGGTGATCAAGGCCTCGTCGGCAGTTTGCTCGATAGTTTGCTCGGCAGCTTGCTCGACAGTTTGCTCGACAGTTTGCGAATCGGCGCCTGAGCCGGTGACGGCGACACCGGGTGCGCCGGCTGTTTCGACCACTGATGTTGGCGGTCGTGCTGCAAACGCTCCAGCAGCAGCAGCAGCAGCATCAGCGGCAGCTCCATTTGATCTATCAGCGGCGTCCGCGTCGTCGAAACCGGCCGAAGCGGGGCGCTCGATTCCGCCAGTCGGATCTGTGGGCCGGCGCATTTTGGACGTGTCAAAGAGTGTGGCTGCGACGATCGGAATCGGCTCGGGCCGCGGCAGCGCCTCGGCGGCAGCAACGAGGCCAAGACCAAATTCGACTGCGGAGAAGCGATCGTCTGCTTCGGGACGCCCTGCACGTTCGAGGACTGCCGCGAGCGAGCCGAGGTCGGCAGACACCGGCATCAGCTTGCCAACTCGGGCGGCGAGCGTCGACACCGTCGAGTCAGCCGAGAACGGCACCGCGCCGGTCACGGCCTCGAGTAGCGAAAGGGCGAGTGAGTAGACATCAGTTTTTGGACCAACGTCGACGCGGAGCGCCTGCTCAGGCGAAGCGTAACGAGCAACGTGCGTCGCGGCGGTGGCCGGTTCAGCCCAGGCGCTGCGCCCAATCAGCTCTGCCATGCCAAAGTCGACGATTCGGACACGGCGGTCTTCGCCGAATACCAGCTTCGATGGAGTCACCTCGGTATGGGCAAGCCCGCGCTGGTGCCCTACATCAAGCGCTCGGCAGGCTTCGAGGCCGACCACGAGCGCCTGTGACGGCTCAAGGAGCCGGCCTCGGTCGAGAAGATCACGCAAGCTGCCACCGCTCAGGTATTCGACAACCCAAAAAAGCGCTGACTCGCCGTCGATATCGACGTCACCCCAGTCAAGAACCTGAGCGATGTTTGGATGGCTCAATGCAGTTGCAAGTTCTGCCTGCTTGCGGAAATCTCGACGAAATTCTTCGGAACTCGCAAGTTCGGAACGCATGATCTTAAAGGTGACGGGCTGATTCCCTTCGATGTCGAAAGCATTCGCGATAATCGTGTTCGCTCCTGCCGAGACGACTTCGGCAATGCGATACCGGTCCGCAAGCACGCGGCCAACCAGAGCGCCACCTGTCAGCTCGCTGTTGTCGACAGCCTCAGTTGCATCGAAATCGTCGGCAGCCATAACGCTCAAAATCTACCTTCTCTGGCTCACCGAGTGGCACCTGGCACCGAGCGTCTATGTCAGCGGTGTGTGGGCGCCTTGGTCCGGCATACTGAAGAGGTGACCGACATCGACGCAACCGATGCTGACCAGGCCAGTGCCTTGCTGCCGGCCGACGAGATCAAGCAAGCAACTGCGACACCGCGTCGTCGACGGCCTGACCGCGGCCTGCTGATCGCAAGTTTCGTCATCGCCGGGGGGCTAGCCCTGATCATCTGGGGATTCTTCACAGCGATCACCGGCGACGAAGGTATCGAGCGTCCTCTCGCCATCGAATCAGTCTCTCCCGTCGAGAACGCTGTGCAGGTCCTGCAGCAGGAACGCATCGCAGTCGACCTCGAGTTCGGCTACGAAGCCGTGCTCATCCTCGACGGAACCGAACTCGAAACGACAAATATCGGACGGCTCGAAGCTCAACCAGGCGAGCAGCTCGTACTGCCACCAACGGCCATCTTCGACCCAGGCAATGCAGTGATCTCCTTCGTCCCGAACGAGAATGCTGCGATCACCGAGTTGACGCAAGGTCTCCACACGGCTCGAGTTGAGTATTGGCGGCTCGACGAGGGCCGCGCGAACGCGAAATCGTACAACTGGACCTTCGTCGTCGTTTGACCTAACCCGATTCGAGCTCCGACTCGAGTTCGGAATCGTGCGACTCCAATGCTGCTCCCGGCACTTCGCCGGTTTCCAGCAACGCCTCAAAACCATCGGCTTCGACAATTGGCACGTTGAGCGCTTCGGCCTTCGTCAGTTTGCTCGCTCCCGGGCTTTCGCCAATGACGAGTGCCAACGTCTTCTTACTGACGCTCCCCGGACTCTTGCCGCCACGTGACGCGATGGCCAACGCTGCTTCCTCACGGTTGTAACCGGCAAGCGTGCCAGTCACCACGACGGCCTTGCCTTCGAGTGTCTGCGGAATAGCGGCCTTCGCTTCTGCTGCACGTGCAGCCGCATCGGGATCGCCGAGGTTCACTCCTGCAGCCTCGAACCGATCGATCAATTCTCGGTTGGCTTGAGCGGCCAACCATTCACTGAACGTCGTGGCGATGACCTCGCCCACACCATCGACGGCCGCCATCTCCTCGACCGAACGACTCATGATGTCGCGCAGCGTGAAAAATGTGTCGGCGAGCGCCTGCGAGGCCGAAGGACCGACATGGCGGACGCCCAATGACCGGATGAACTTATGGAGCGGACGGTCTTTTGAACCCTGAATCGAGTCGACCAGATTCGTGGCACTCGTCTCACCGACTCGATCGAGAGAAATCAGTTGATCGACCGTCAGTAAATACAGGTCAGCAGCGTCATTGATCAGGCCGACACCGACCAGCTTCTCAATCATCTGCGCACCGAGACCTTCGATGTCCATCCCGACGCGGGCCGCGAAATACGCGATCTTCTGGATCCGCTTCGCCGGACAATCCGGGTTGAAGCAGCGGGTGTCAGCCTCGCCCTCGGGCAGGATCAGCGCAACGCCGCAGCCCGGGCAGTCGACGGGGAACTCCCACGCCACGCTTTCCTTCCGCCGCACGTTTTGAGCTGCAGGCCCGACCACCTCGGGGATCACGTCGCCGGCCTTACGGACAATCACCAAATCACCGGGTCGCACATCTTTGACCGCAACCTGCTCGCGATTGTGCAGTGTTGCCATTCCAACCGTCGAGCCGCCTACGAACACCGGGTCGAGCACTGCAAACGGAGTGGCGCGTCCGGTTCGTCCGACAGAAACCTGAATGTCGAGCAGCGTGGTCGTGCGTTCCTCCGGCGGAAACTTGTACGCAATAGCCCAGCGGGGTGCCCTCGCTGTAAACCCGAGGATGTCACGCTGCTTCGGGTCATCAACCTTGATCACCACGCCGTCAATCTCATAGTCGAGCGCATGGCGCTCGTCCTGCCATTGCTTGCAGTGCGTCGCGACCTCGTCGATGGTGTCGAATCGTTTGACGTGTTCGTTGATCGGGAAGCCGATTTGGCCGACCCAGTTGAGCGTGTCGACGTGGCTCGTAAACTCGGGGCCGTCGATCACCTCACCGAGTTGGTACGCCCAGAAGGACAGCTCGCGTTCGGCGGTCTTGGTCGCATCCTTTTGACGAAGGCTGCCCGCTGCCGAGTTCCGAGGATTGACGAACGGCTTCTGCCCTGCCTCGACGGCGCGGGCGTTCAACCGATCGAAAGCTGAGGTCCGCATGTACACCTCGCCACGAACCTCGACGACCGGCGGGACGGCCTCAAACAACGTGCTGCCACCTGGTGCATGCGGTGCGGTCAGCTCGTGCGGTACATCGGCGATCGTCATGACGTTGTCAGTGACATCCTCGCCGACACGACCATCGCCGCGCGTGGCGGCCTGAACGAACTGCCCGTTCTCGTAGCGAATGCTCATCGCCAGCCCATCGAACTTCAGCTCACAGACAAAGGTCGGGATCTGACCATCGAGACCCCTGGCAACACGATCGGCCCAGGATCGCAGTTCGTCGCGATCCATGGCGTTATCGAGGCTGGTCATCGGAACCCGATGCTCGACGGGAGAAAACGCTGTGCTGATCAATCCGCCAACCCGACCAGACGGCGAATCTGGAACGATCAGGTCGGGGTGCTCGGCCTCGAGCGCGCGGAGTTCTCGTGCCAGTGCGTCATAGTCGGCGTCGTCGATCTCAGGGTCGTCAAGCGTGTGATAGCGCTCGTTGTGATGGGCGACCTGGGCACGCAGTTCGCCAACACGTTGTTGCGGGGAAGTCGCGCCAGAGCTCATCAGATCGCAGCGTATTGGAACGGCATCCCGCTCGACTCAACCGGCGACTCAACCGGTCAGGCGCCAAGCGCGAAGCGCGTCGCGTTGGCCTGGTCTTTCACCCGCTTGGAGATTTCAGCCGTCATCCGGGCGAGCCGACGGGCCACCGAGACCGCGTGTGCGTCAAGACTGCCGCCAGGCGTGACCATGCTCTGACGACGCAGCGCCACCGGGTCGCATCCACGCGCCACCAGTTCGCACCAAAGTTCGCTGAGCTGACGCCAATACCGTTCGGAGGTGGAAGCGAGCGGCCCCCCGGTTGGAACAACACCCCAAGCAATAACGCCACCGTCGTCGAGGAACCGATTGATATATCCGGCCCAGTCGAGCAGCTTTTCGTCGACCGGCACCGAAATAACTCCTGGGCCGGCAGCAAGCATCGTGGCGAGGTCGCAGAGTTCTTCGCAATGGATGCCGACGACGACGTCCACGGGCAGCGATGCCATCGCACTGGAGATCACGTCGATCGCATGATCAGGCGGGATTGCAAAGTCGGGTGACATCAGGTCAGCAAGCGCCGGCTCGTCGAGCATGACGAGTTGCGGCGAAGCGGGCAATGCACCGGAAATCTCCGCAGCCACGTCGCGCAACTTGCTCCGAACCACCTTGATCGCCAGCGCAAACGCTTCGGCCGGATCGACGCCTGCAGCGTAGAGCGATGCGCCGATCGTCAACGGGCCAGGAAGGTGCCAGGTGACCGGAAGCCCGTCGAGCGACACATTGCGGGCCAGGTTGAGGAAGGCGTGCAACCCGGCGAACGCTGAATCGTCGAGGCGCTCCGTCGCCAGTGCGTCGGCAGTGAACGCCGCCACGTTCGGCAGCGACGGGATCGTGGCAATCTCGAATTCGCCCATAGCAAAAGCCGCGGCAGCTGCCGCGTCGCGGTGCGGCAGTGCGCCGACGCTTGTCGCTGCCCCGTTGGCAAAACGGCTGTCCCTTGCGATCACCCGTTCATCGTTCCACGCAGGAGCCCCTACAACCGAATCCGACTGACTGTGAAAATGATCTGTCGGCAACTGTCGTGAGAGCCCTCAGTTCCCGGCAACATGTGTACATGGCTTCGGTGGACATAACCGCGCTGAGCGCGCGCAGTGCAGCATGGGTAGCGCGCGTCGCGTGGATTGTTGTCGCCGTGTTCGGCGGAGCAGCCCTGCAGGGCGCTGTTGCCGGCCGGAGTGACGTCGTGCGCTGGACCACTGCCATCGGCGGTTGGGCGCCGTGGGGCGCTGTGATGCTTACGTTGGCGATCCCCTCGGTGCGTTCTTTGACCATCGCTCGCGTGGTCGCTCCATTGGCCCTTCCCGTCACCATCGGCGCAGCCGTCGGCGGCGCTGAGGCAATCGAGGTTGCGACTCTCGCTCTTCCTGCAGGCATTGCTCTGTTCGCCATTTTCACCGCCGACGTCGGCCGCCAGTTCGTCCAAGCGTCCTCGTATGGCGACGAGGAGCGACTCCCCCTGCGTTTTCCGGTCGCAGCGGGCACCGCGGCCATCGTCACGTGGGTCATGTGGGCGCCGAGCATCGTGTTCGGCCCACTTCTGCTCGCCGCCAAGTCGTACCTGTTCGGCGGGCTCCTCAGCGCGATTGGCCTGGCCGGCCTCATCCTGCTCGTCCCTCGCTGGCATCGGTTCTCACGTCGTTGGCTCGTCCTGGTCCCTGCAGGCCTGGTGGTCCACGACCCCGTCGTCCTGGCCGACACGCTCATGGTTCGTTCCGACCAGCTCGGCGGCATGCGCCTCGCCCCTGTCGACACCGAAGCGGCCGACCTCACCGGCCCGGCCAGCGGCTATGCCCTCGAAGTGCAGTCACTTGAAACCGTCACGACTGTCTTTGCGTTCACCCCGCAAGACCCGGGCGGCAAAGCCATCCACATGACCGGCTTTCTGATCAGCCCCAGCCGGCCGGGCGAAGCACTCGCTGCGGCCGCGAACCGCGGCATTCCCCTTCTCTAAAACGCGCTCTCAACCGCGCTCTCAACGGCGTGGCAGATTCAGTCGGCGATTCCGCCACCAAGCACGGACGTGTCAGACAGGTCGTAGAACACGACGCTCTGGCCGGGAGCAATCCGGCGCTGCTGCTCGGCCCACACGATGTCGACATGATCGTCAACGCCCTCGTTGAACACCTTGATCGTCGCAGCCTGCGGAGTCCCGTGCGCACTGGCCTGCACGAGCACTTCGCCAGACATCGGGCCGTCGACCCAGGCCATCCGACGAACGGTGAGACCGTCGCGCAAAAGGTCGCTGTCGGCCCCCACCGTGACGATCTGGGTCTTAGTGTCAACGTCGATCACGTAGCGCTTCGGGCCGCCCCCGGGGAGGCCAAGGCCCTTGCGCTGGCCGATCGTGACCATCTCAACCGACTCAACTTCGCCGAGCTTCGCGCCGGAGGTGTCGACAACGTCGGCGCGGTTGAACGGGATCCGGTCGCCGAGGAACGAGGTCCGCCCGCCGGTCGAGGTGATGAAGCAGACGTCCTGGCTGTCCGGCTTGTCGGCAGTCCGGAGGTCGATTGAGGCTGCGAGCTCGCGAACCTTCGACTTGTGCATGCCCCCGACCGGGAACATAGTGCGCGCCAACTGCTGCTGATCAAGCATGTGCACGACGTAGCTTTGATCTTTGTCGGGATCATCGCCACGCAACAGCGTGTACGAGCCATTGTCGGTGTGGCCAATGTTCGCGTGGTGGCCAGTCGCTACTGCATCGAAGCCAAGGAGGTCGGCGCGCTCGGCGAGGCGCGCAAACTTGACGGAACGGTTGCACTCGATGCAGGGGTTCGGCGTCGTGCCGTTTGCGTGAGCTGCGACGTACGGGTCGACGACGTGCTTGTCGAAATCGTCGCCAAAATTGAACACGAGGTGGTCAATGCCGAGCTGCTGCGCCACTCGACGGGCATCATCAACATCTGAAACGGAACAGCACCCGGTATCGCTGTCGCCACCCCACAACTTCATCGTGACGCCAACCACCTCGTGGCCAGCGTCGCGCAGCAACAGGGCGGCAACGGACGAATCGACTCCGCCGCTCATCGCGCACATCACCTTCATGCGATACCTCGATCTGTGTGAGAGCGCAGCCGCTGGACTGCCTCGATGATGACGTGCACGCCGCGGTCGACGTCTGCGTCGGTCGTTGTGTGGCCAAGCGTCAATCGGAGCGCCCCAAGGGACCGCACGGCTGGGACTCCCATGGCAGCAAGTACGTGTGACGGCTCCATGGCGCCGCTAGCGCATGCCGATGCTGCAGAGGCGCACACCGCCTCCTCGTCGAGCAAGAAGAGCAGTGCTTCACTCTCGATCCCTTCGATGCACACGTGTCCGGAGCCAGCGACCTTTTCGCTGCGATCGAGTGTCTCAGTCACACCATCAAGGCGGGTACACAGTTCGTCGACGAGCCGATCGCGCAGTGCAGCAATGCGCACAACTTCGGTTGTCCGCTCAGCATCAGTCAATTCCAGCGCGATAGATGCAGCCACAATGCCCGCCGTGTTGTGGGTGCCACTGCGCCGCTCACGCTCCTGGCCACCGCCGATAATCAAGGGGTTGATCTTCGGGCCGCCGTTCTCGACGAGCACACCGACACCTTTCGGACCGCCGAACTTATGCGCGCTCAGCGCGAGCAGGTCGACGTGGGGCGTGACCCGTCGCAAGTCGAGCCAGCAAGGTGCTTGCACCGCGTCGGTGTGCAGTAGCGCACCCGGCGAGTGCCGACGAACGACTCGGCGGACCGCTTCGAGGTCGTTGATCGAACCGACTTCGTTGTTGACGGTCATCACGCTGACGATTGCCACGGAACGATCAGCTGCGACGATTTCATCGAGCGCTGGGGCAAGCTGACCAAGATCGACACGGCCAGCGTGATCAACACCGACGACAACTCCGCCATGGTGCTCGACCACTTCGAGCACCGCGTGATGCTCGGTAGCTGGGCACACTGCGACACCACCTGAGCGAGTGACGGCGCCGGTAATCGCCATGTTGTCGCTCTCGGTTCCGCACCCGGTGAAGACGACGTCGTTCGGACGGCAACCGAGGACCGCAGCGACGCGGTCGCGTGACTCGTCGACGGCCTGGCGGGCCTGACGGGCGAAACGATGTGAGCCCGATGGGTTGGCGTACTGGTCGCGCAGGTATGGCAACATCGCCTCGATTGCCTCGGGCCGCATGGGCGCCGACGCTGCGTGGTCGAGGTAGGTGATGGCCATGTCATCAGGCCCGGACGAATTCACAGGGTTACGCTATCGGCACGGTTGAACCAGCAATACTCCCGACGTGGCCCCGCAGCGTGATCTCAAGTTGAAACCAAACCAACTCACTTGGCTGGTGGCCATCATTGTCGTCGGAGTGATCCTCGGCATCGCCGTCGGCGTGTTGTGGGGGCTCGGTGCTGCCGCTGTCACCCTCGCAGCGAGCGAAGCTACCGAACGCATCTCTCGCAGCCGCCGCAACTCACCCTGATCAGGTGCCTTTGCTTTCCGATTCTGAACACTCACGTGGCGGGACTGGCCGGGCTCGCAGGACCGACGCCTCACTGATAGCGAGAAATAACACTCAGTAGATACGCCCCGGGGTGCACTTGGAGGTGACGCTGGCAGCTGATTGCGGGGGCCAGCTGATCGGCGAGGTCGACTGCCAACGTGGTCGCCCACAGGTTGAGCGCAACGACCGAGTTCAAAGCAGCGAAGAACCAACGAGTAGATCTCGGCCTCGGCGTTGCAACATCTTCCCGCCGTCATCGAGCGATGAGAGAACGCTGTTGCGGCTTCGGCGGAGTTGAATCGGCCGGGGTTTGCAATGGCCGACTGCGCAGCAACCGATCGTGGCGTGGCTGCTGGCGCGACGACTTACGCCCAGGATTTCAGCTGCGGAACTGACGCTGAGGCCAGATTGCCAGCTGAGGTATTCGTCGTGGGGGAAAATCGGACATCGAAAGAAGTCACACTCTGGGCCAAATCGGGCCGGAATGCGCGACACTGCGCCCATGCTCGGCTACAACTCCACTTCCTACGGCACGGGGTTCGCCGACGTGTACGACGACTGGTACGGCGATGTCACCGACGTTGCGGCAACGGTCAGCCGAATGGTCGGCCTCGTCGGCCTCGTCGACCCAGCCGGCCCAGTGCTCGAGTTAGGTGCGGGGACGGGTCGGCTCGCCATCCCACTGGCCCAAGCTGGTTTGGGTGTCACCGCCATTGATTCGAGTCAGGAAATGCTCGATCGTTTGCACGCCCTCGACGCGGACGGTTCGGTCACGGTCCTACACGGTGACATGGTCAAGGACCTTCCCGATGGGCCCTTCGCTGCTGCACTCATCGCCTACAACACCATCTTCAACCTGCTCGACAACGGAGCACAGCAGGCCTGCTTCTCTGCCGTCGCAGCTCGGCTCGCCCCCGACGGTGTCTTCGTCGTCGAGGCCTTCGTCCCCGAATTGGACACACTGGCAGGCAGCGATGTCTCCGTGCGTTCGATGGCCGTCGACCGTGTGGTGTTGTCTGTGTCTCAGACAACCCCGTCAAGCCAACAGGCCGAAGGCCAGTTCATCGAGAT
>Ga0209830_10003266_pt1 | contig 12476 bp, 16 predicted proteins | sample ArcticOcean_MG_C_12_FD_187439 | JGI IMG/M metagenome (GOLD analysis project Ga0209830, IMG submission 187439) | Marine microbial communities from western Arctic Ocean - ArcticOcean_MG_CB8_130 (SPAdes) (version 2) | ecosystem: Environmental > Aquatic > Marine > Oceanic | place: Arctic Ocean...
AAAATAAAAGATTTTGAAATGTTAGATCTTGATATTGATACGATAGCTGACATTTTAAAAGAAGCTAACATTAATAAAAAAATAGTTAATAATTTAGTGGATGGTGTTTTTACTCCAATAAACTATTCAAAACCTAGGTTTGAAAGTAAAGTTAAAGTTTTAGAAGGAGTTACAGAACAAAAAAATAAAAATAGTAAAAATTTTCTTTATTCTTTAAACGAAGATTTTGTTTTTCCGCAAGATGAATTAGATGATGTTATTGATAATTATGAAGATAAAGAATTTTTTCCTAGTGGTTACGAACCAGCTGAAGCTAGAGCTATAAGAGATGCAAAAGGAAATATTGTGTATGATGAAAGAGGTAACATTAAAAGTGAACCTAGTTTGCTAGATAAAGTTGTACCTAAAATTAAAAACTTAGTTGTGCCAGGAAGTCCATTTAGTCAAGCACCTTCTCAAACTCCTTTACCTGAAACTCCAGGTGTAGATGCACGGCAATTTGTATCTAATACAAATGTGTCACCAACAGGATTAACACCTAGTGAAAATGCCTATTTAACTAACGAAGAAAAAACAATGAGACTTAAAAACAAAGGAGCAGTGTAATGTCTAATAACGCTTTACAAAAAATAGAATCACATGAAAAACTCTGTAGAATTATGCAGAAACAAACTCATGATAAGATGCATCAACTAGAGAATCAAATTACTAGAGTAGAAAGAATATTACTGGTGTCAATGGGTGCTATTATTACAGGTATGGGTGGAGTTATAATAGTGTTATTTGAAAAACTGTAGCCGCTATACGTTAGTCCTACTTTTTCTAGGATTATATCCAATCTTTTAGTTCTTCATTCATTACTTGTGATGCAATGTTTACTTTTTTACGAAGAGCTTTAACAATTCTTTCATCCACAGTGTTTTCAGCAATAATGTCTATATATGTCATAGGACTTTCTTGACCTATTCTATCTATTCTAGCTTCAGATTGAAGTCTTTTCTCTAGGTCATAACCATTAGAATAATAAATCATTGTAGATGCACCAGTAAGTGTAATTCCATAACCACCTGTTTGCGGAGTACCAACTAAAAACCTAATTTTATTTTCAGGGTCTTGTATTGCTTTAATTGCTTTTTGTCTATCTTCTGTAGTTGTGTCACCAAAATAAGTCATTACAGAACCAGGGTATTCTTTTTCAATTTCTTTTACGATTGTAGCTATATCATGTCGATAATGAGCCCAAATAATGGCCTTACCTTCAATTTCTTCTAATACATTCATTAGTTCAGTTGTACGATTATTTTTAATTTCTTGTACTTTGCCATCATCAGAAACAAAATGACCACATGTAATTTGCTGCATTCTCATAAGTTGCACAATAGCATTTACTGTAGTTGTTAACTTACCATTTAATTCAGCAAGAGCTAGTTTTTTCATTTGTTTATAAACTTTATCTTGTTCTGGTGTAAGTTGAATAATTCTTTTCATAAAAGTTTTAGGTGGTAGATCTAAACAATCATCTTTTAATACACGATAAGAAAATTCTGTAATTTTGTTAGATAATTCTGGTAAATTTTTATAGCCTTTTACTATCTGTACTGAACGACCACCAAAATGAGCTGTTTTCATTTCTGCATATCTATTGCGAAAAGCATAGTATGAAGTAAAATCTAATAGAAAAGGATCTAAGAAATAACATTGCGTAAACAAATCAAGTGGAGATTTAGTAACAGGTGATCCTGTTAAAATTCTTCTGTATTTAGAATGAGTAGATAAACTTAATATATTTTTAGTTCTCTTTGCAGAGGGGTTTTTAATAGAAGTAGACTCATCAATTGCTGTTAACGTTTCATGGCAGCGTAAAAACTTTAAGGCAAAATCAAGGCCTTTTTTTGTTGAAAATGCTTCCACATTCATTATTAAAATATGTAGTTCTTCACCTGTTTCAAATAAAGTATTTAACTTTACTTCTTGTGTTTTATTAATCATAGCCTGCCATAGAACTATTTTTTTATCTATGTGGTCTACTAAATGTGTAGGTATTTCAGAGTCCTGCCAATTTTTATAAACACCTTTAGGTGCTATAATTAACGCTCCATTAATTTTACCTTTATCATATAGCATGGCTATATTATCTATTAATACTTTTGATTTACCTGTACCCATTTCCATAAAATAAGCATATGCTTTTTTATTGTGTGATTTTTCTAATGCTTTTATTTGATGAGCATAGGGTTTAGTTTTAAATTTGTAATCCATATTATTTCTTCTTTCTGGTTGACACAGTATAGAAAATAAAGTAAAAGTCAAGCATGAAAGTAAATGACGATACAAAAAATACAGATGAGCCTATAGTTTATTTGTTACAAGAAGTACCTGGTACTAAAATTGGTAGACCAAAATATAATATTATTGGTGCACAAAAATTTGGTGAAATAAAAGTTCTTTTAGGTGAAGACACACAAATAATTAGAAGTCCAGGACCTGTAACTTATAGATTAAGAAGATTATTAAAAAATTTTTCAGATAAAGATTATTTATTATTATCTGGAGATCCAAAAGTTATTAGCTTAGCAACAGCTGTAGCTTGCGACATAAACAATGGAAAGTACAAAACATTAACTTGGGACAGACAAGAAAAAATGTATTACTCAACTCCATTTAACATACATGAAAGAGGAGAAATAGATGTATAAACATAAACCTGGCATTCAAATGGACGAACATGGTTTTAGTGAATCTAAAAATATAACTGGTCAAAAAGTAGAAGATCTTAGACACATGATATATGGTGTTTTAGAACCTATGATTATGCATCAAGAAACAGAAGATAAAAATTTAAAACTAAGGTTAGATGGTCATAGTGGTTCTATATTAGAAAATTTAAAATATCCGGCTAAAAAACTTCTTATTGATTATAAACATAAAAAATCAAATCATATTTATGAAATACAAATAAAAGATGTTTCTGTTAATTATGATGAAAAAGGAAACAATACATTAATTTCTCAAGGACTTCCCCTAACTAATGGTACGGATCTAATTAAAAAATGTGAAGAAGCTCCTAAATGGGTTTGGGTTAAAAAAGACGCTTTCTATTTTTTTAAAAAACCTAAATTTAAATTAGGCAATAATTATGATTTACAATGTAATTATTGTATTAAATATAATGACTGTAAAACTCAAAATCAATTTATTGGTTGGGTAGAACATCTTAATGCTAAAAGTTGGGTAACTAAAACAATGTTAAGTCAATTTATGAAGTTAGCCGACAAACTACATAAAGAAAAAACGGGTTTAAATTTAACTGGTAATTTTTAATGGATAAAAAAAACATTAAATTAAAACTAAGACTTAAGGAAACACGAGATTGGATAGAAAATTTTATAGAAGTAGAAAGACATAGATCAATTTCTAAAAAAGCTATCAAACAGTTAAATAAAGAAAACCCTATATTAATGTCTATCTTTACCTTTATATATCTTCCTAGTAAAATAGTTAGATTTATTAGTGACATATATTGGAAAAATGAATATAGTAAAGCCAAGAAAGAAGTAGAAATAATAAAGAAACAAATAGGAGAAATAAATGAATGATGAAAATCTACAAAAAATGTTTATTGAGGATGCACCTCAAGACGTAAATAATTTAACTGGGGTGGAAAATTTATCTGACCTAGTTATACAACTACAAAAACTAGAGGATGACATCTTAAAAGATGAAGAACATCTAAAGTTAAAAAAACAAAAAGCAGACAAAATTTCACAGATAGCTATTCCAGAAATAATGGATACATTAAAAATGAAAACTATGAAATTAGCAGACGGTTCTGCAATAGAAATTAAAGAGATATATAGCGCAACTATTCCTATAGATAAAAAGGAAGGCGCTTTTAACTGGCTTCGAGAGAACGACTTAGGTGATCTTATTAAAAATGAGATTACAGTTTCCTTTGGTCGTGGCGAAGATAACAAGGCGAGCGATTACGCAGACCTTGCAAAAGGTCATGGGTTTGAACCAACTCAACGGTTGAAAGTCGAACCTATGACACTTAAAGCATTGTTTAGAGAGTGTACTGAAAAAAATCAGGAACTACCTTCTGAACATTTTAACCTGTTTAAGGGAAACAAAACAAAAATAACAAGGAGCAAATAACATGAGTCAAGAAACAAGTGACGTGACAATAAAAAAAGATAATGCAGTAGCAACCTTAGATTTTGTTGCAGATTCAGGAATGGGTTTGGAAAACATAGATAAGAGTGATCTTGCATTACCCTTTCTGAAACTACTACAAAGTGGTTCAGATGAAACAAAAAAGAAACATGCTAAGTATGTAGAAGGCGCAGAAGCCGGCATGTTTTATAATACAGTTACAAAAAAACTGTATAATGGAGAAAAAGGAATAGAAGTTATTCCTGTTTTCTATAAAATGACGTACCCTGAATGGGCACCTTTTGAAAGAAAAGAAGGTAGACCTATTTCTAACGATAGGGGTCCTAGCATTATGGCCAATACAACCCAAAATGATAGAAACAAAGATATGTTGGACAATGGTAATGAAATCATTAAGACAGCAAATCATTTTGTTATAATCAATGGGGATAGACCAGAAAAAGCTTTGATGACAATGAAATCTACTCAGTTAAAAGAGAGTAGAAATTGGAATTCATTAATGGAGAATGAATTTGAATCAGCACCTTCTGGTAAATCTGTACCGGCACCTATATTTTCAAGAGTTTATAAATTAAATTCTGTAGAAAATTCAGGAAGCTTTACTTGGCATGGATATAAAGTATCTATGTTAAAAAAAGTAGATGATGCAGGTCTATATCAAATGGCACGTGATTTTCATAACTCTTTAAAGAACGCTCAGTCAAAAACTGCAGCTGCTTCAACTGAGGAAAATAAATCAAATTACTAGTTTCTCGAAAGAGAAATGTGGGCGGTTTAGGGAGACTGAAGCCGCCCATAATATAAACATATTTTTGGTTTAAGGGATCATTATGGTAGATAAATTTATAAAGTTGTTTTCTGGTTATTCAGGAGACTTTGGTATCGCTGATATGTCATCAGCAAAATTAGACGTTGAAAAAAACAAATTAAAACCAGACTATGAATGGTCTGGAAGACCCATAACTATTTTTGATTATAAAAATCACATAGAGGGAAAAATATCTATAGGAATACAACCATGTAGATTAGATAAAACAGCACAATTTGGATGTATTGATGTTGATCCAAAAAATTACGCAGATTTTAAAATAGAAAAATACTTAGCATTATTTGAACAATATAAATTACCCCTACTTCCTCTTATGTCTAAAAGTGGAGGACTTCATTGTTACATATTTTTAAAAGAACCTATTCCTGCTTCTAATTTAATAGAAGCATTAAAATCTTTTCTGCTTCCACTGGGTTTAAAACCCACCACAGAAATTTTTCCAAAACAGAAAGAATTAAAGGAAGATGACAAAGGAAACATAAAGCCAGGAAATTTTATTAATCTACCCTACTATAATAATGGGGAAACACATAGATATGCAGTGGATAAGGATAACAAAAAATTATCTTTAGAAGAGTTTATAAAATACGCAGAAGAATCTAAAATTGATAGTAACACATTAGATACTTTAGTAGATCAAACACACAAAAATATTTTAGTAGGTTCAGATCCAGAATTTAATGATGGTCCACCTTGTTTAGCTTTGTGCTCAAAAACTAAATTAGATGATGGTAGAGATAGATTTATGTATAATTACATGGTCTTTGCTAAAAAGAAATACAAAGATAAATGGACAGATCAACTTATGTTTGCCAACACAAAATATTTAGAAACACCTTGGGACAAAGCTAAGTTAGATCAAAAAATTAAAGCATGGGATAAGGAAACAGCTGGTCATACTTGTTATGAAGACCCTATTCAAGATAAGTGTATGCGAAGTTTATGTTACTCTAGAGTTTTTGGAGTTAAATCTGATAACATAAATGCTTTTCCAGATATAACAGACTATCAAATAATAAAATACGAAAGACCAGAATATAGATTTAATGTTGTTATGCCAAATGATGACAAGATAGAAGTAGTAATACCTGATGTAGATATAATGACAAATCAAAAAAAGGTTTTAGATCTTATATGGGAACAAACAGGAATATATTTTGAACCTTTAAAACCAAAAGATTATAGAGTCAAATTAACAGATTGGAGAAAAGATTGTCAAAATATTAAACCACCCGAAGGAACAAGCACGGATGATATACTGGGTAATGAGTTATATGGTTATTGTGTAAATGGACCACAAGCCAAAGAAAGAATACAAATAAGACTAGGGTCGTGTCTTACAGAAGATGGTCACCATTATTTTAAGTATCAATCTTTTATCTCTCATTTAGGTAGTGATTGGAAAATATCTAAAGAAAAAATAGGACACAAATTAAAAGAAAAATTTAAAGTTGAGTTTAATTATTCATTAAAAATAGATAACAAAGTAGAAAAAGTATGTAAGTTAAAACAGTTACACGTAGATAAAATAGAATATAAACCTGCAGAACGAAAGGATCCTAATTATTAATGAGATATAAAGTAATTGGTCCTCCTGGCACAGGAAAAACTAAAACATTATTGGATGAAGTAGATAAGTATATTGCAAAAGGTGTTCCGTTAAATCGTATAGGTTATTTTGCATTTACACGTAACGCAGCTAATGAAGCCAGAGATAGGTTTTTAAAAAAAAATAAAGATCTAACTGAAAAAGATACATTATATTTTAAAACACTACACTCTTTAGCTTTTCACAATTTAGGATTAAACCAAGACAATGTTATGAACGAATTACATTACAAAGCTATTGGCGAAACATGTGGCATACAAATTAATTATGCATCATATGAAAGCAATTCATGGAATGGAATTTTTAGTTCTAACAGTGAATATTTAAATTTAATAAATTTAGCTAGGGTTAGAAGAATAGACACCTTGAATCAATTTGATTTAAATGAACACTTAAGTAAGGTTGAAAGAAACAAATTAGATGCCATAGACAAAGAAATAAATAGTTATAAAAAAACATATGGTCTAATAGATTTTACCGACATGTTAGACAAATTTCTAAAAAACGGCACTGTTAAAGGGAAATTAGACGTTATTTTTGTAGATGAAGCTCAAGATTTGTCAAAAATTCAATGGGATATGTTAGAAAAAATAGAAAAAGAAAATGAGGCAGATGTGTGGATTGCAGGTGATGACGACCAAGCTATTTTTGGTTGGGCAGGAGCAGATGTTATGTCTTTTATTAAATGGAAAGCTACTGAAGTTCCCTTGCAACAATCTAAAAGAGTTCCTAGCGAAATACAAAAAGCTGCTTTATCTATTGTAGGTAGAATAGAAGAATACAGATTAGATAAAAAATATTACCCTAAAAAAGAAAAAGGACAGATAACTGAAGTTATTAAAATAGCAGACATAGATATGTCTAAAGGAAGTTGGTTAATACTAGCTAGAACAAATTCTTTATTAAAAGAAATACCTAAAATGTTAAAACAAAAAGGTTTATTTTTTAAAACATCAGACGGTAAAAACAGTATAGGAAAAAATTTATACGAAGATATTGAATATTGGAATAAAATGAAAAAAAACGAAAAGATACCAGAGATAATAGAACAAAGAATATTAGAGAGAATTAAAGATAAGAAACCAAATTTAGAATTAGAATGGCACGAAGCATTTAATAATGAAGCCTCTGATAAAATAGATTATCTTAGAGTGTTGTTAGCTAACAAAGAAAGAATAGATGGAACACCTAGAATAACTATATCAACAATTCACAGTGCAAAAGGTGGTGAAGCAACAAATGTTGTTTTGTTTTTAAATGAAACAACCAACACAATAAAAGCAGCAAGTAAGTCAAGAGCTAAAAGAGATGAAGAGTATAGAGTTTGGTATGTAGCCGTTACTAGATCTATGCAAAATTTATTTTTAATTAAAAACAATAACAAGAGAAAGGAATTTATAATATGAGTGCATACAAAAAACAAATAGGAGGATCTCACTACAAAGATATGATTATGCAGCCGAGTGAGTTTATAAACAAGAACAGGTTGCCTTTTGCAGAGGGATCAGCTATAAAATATATATGCAGACATGCAGCGAAAGGAAAGGAACAAGACATAGAAAAAGCAATTCATTATTTAGAAATGATATTGGAAAGAGATTATGAAGATAGGAATCAACTCACATCTAAAGTTACGTCTAATCATAGAAGAACTCAAAGAGAAGTTAGACAAAAAAACCATACAGCTAAACATCACAAAAAGGAAACTAGCAAAATATGAAAATACCAAAGTTCGAAGCACAGACAGAGTGGAACATACCGACAGAGTTTCCAGACCTTAGACAAGTTGATGAGATAGCTATTGACTTAGAGACAAGAGATCCAGATCTTATTAAAAAAGGATCAGGAGCTGTAGTTGGTAACGGAGAAGTTATAGGTATTGCTGTAGCAACTTCACATTACAAAGGATACTTTCCTATTGCACATCATGGTGGTGGCAACATGGACAGACAGAAAGTTTTAGAATGGCTTAAAGATGTTTTACTAGCAGACAGTATAAAAATATTTCACAACGCAATGTATGATGTTTGTTGGTTAAGAGCATTAGGGTTTAAAATTAATGGTAGAATTGTAGATACAATGATAGCCGCAGCTGTGACTGATGAGAATAGATTTAGATATGATCTAAATAGTTTATCATGGAAGTACAATGGTTATGGTAAGAACGAAGCAGCATTAGCAGAAGCAGCAGCTCAATGGGGTATTGATCCAAAATCAGAGATGTACAAATTACCATCCTTACATGTAGGTTCTTATGCAGAGAGAGATGCTGTAGCCACGTATGGTTTATGGCAAGAGATGAAAAAAGAAATACTACACCAAGACTTAGACAATATATTTAATTTAGAAACAGATCTATTTCCTTGCCTAGTTGACATGAGATTTAAAGGTGTGCGTGTAAATGTAGAAGGAGCACAAGGACTTAAAAAAGATTTAATAAAACAAGAGCATGGTTTATTACATGAAATTAAAAGGGAAACTAATATTGATACACAGATATGGGCTGCTAGAAGTATAGCAGAAGTCTTTGATGTACTAAGTTTAGAATACCCTAGAACAGATAAAACAGAAGCTCCAAGCTTTACCAAGAACTTTTTACAGGAACATAAACACCCTGTCGTTAACATGATTGCTAAAGCTAGGGAGATAAATAAAGCACACACAACTTTTATTGATTCTATTCTAAGACACCAACACAAAGGTAGAATACATGCAGAGATTAATCAGTTAAGAAATGCAGGAGGCGGTACAGTTACAGGTAGGTTCAGTTATCAGAACCCTAACTTGCAGCAAATTCCAGCTAGAAACAAGGATCTAGGCCCTAAAATTAGGTCACTATTCATTCCAGAAGATGGATGTAAATGGGGATGCTTTGACTACTCACAACAAGAACCAAGACTCGTAGTACACTACGCAGCTTTGTATAAGTTGCCATCAGTCTATGATGTGGTAGAGGCGTATGAAAATGATCCTGACTCAGACTTTCACCAGACTGTAGCAGACATGGCAGAGATACCTAGAACCCAGGCTAAGACTATTAACTTAGGATTATTTTATGGTATGGGTAAAACAAAACTTCAAGCAGAGTTAGGTGTAACTAAAGACAAAGCAGCAGAACTATTTAATACTTATCACGCTAAGGTACCTTTCGTTAAGCAGCTTATGGAGAAAGCTTCTAACAGAGCACAGGAAAGAGGACAGATAAGAACTTTACTTGGCAGATTATGTAGGTTTCATTTATGGGAACCTAATCAATTCGGTATGCATAAAGCCATGACACACGAAGATGCACTCCAGGAACATGGACCGGGGATAAAAAGAGCTTATGCTTACAAAGCATTAAACAAATTAATACAAGGTAGCGCAGCTGATATGACAAAAAAGGCAATGTTAGATCTTTACAAAGAAGGTATAATACCTCATATTCAAATTCATGATGAGTTGGATTTATCAATTGAAAACGATAAACAAGCTAAACGTGTGGTTGAAATTATGGAAAATGCTGTTACTTTGGAAGTCCCTAACAAAGTTGATTATGAATCAGGTAAAAATTGGGGAAGTATAAATGATTAATCATGGCTTATCTAAACGCAAATATACCGGCAACATATGCACAAATTAAAAGAGAATATTTATATGATTGTAAAAAACATCACGGAGAAGTGGAAGACTGTATTATCTTTGGTATGTCCTCACTTACAGGCCGTGCAATCTTATTTCATTGCATTATGGAAAATGGTGCAATCTTTTATCGTCTGCCAATTACGGCTTTTATTCAACGTGGTTTTAAACCCGAAGCTGTTCCCATTAAAAGACTTGATGAACTACAACTTTGGAATTCTTTTTCTTATTATCCTACTGTTAATCGTTGGGATATTTTAAGCGCCGCATCAGGCAAATACATAGGTAAAGACAAGAAATGGTATCATGGTAAGTATTTATTTACCATTGACTGGGGACACCCAGATGCTAATATGCTAGATACCGATCATTCGGAAATTCCGCACGAACATAAGTGCGCTCACATAATTGCTCTAGACAACGGCAACTATGCGGCTCAGCCAAACAATAGATGTATATGGGACCTACCTTCGTTTACAGTCAAGGATAATATTCCTGATTGGAAGGTACAAACAAGTGAATGGAATGTAGAAGATACAGGTCAATGGAAAACAGAAGACACTGATAATTTCTTTTACGAAATTGAGGAGAAAAAAAATGATTAAAAAAATATGGAAAACTATTTGTAAACCTTTTAAAAAATATTGGGATTGGTTAAGGAGTGGTTTAGATAAATAAAAATGAGAAAACAAAAACCATTAGTATTAAATAATGAGGTAGCAGCTCCAAGTAATTTTGCATGGCTTAAAAAAAATATAGTAATCGTACCTGTGATAGCCGCAATATTCGCTGGAACTTTTACATCTATTAAGTATGTATTAAATTTAACAGATACTATTACAGCTAACTCAGAAACTATTATTAAATTAGAAGAAAAAAACACAGCCTCTGTAGCTGACATCTACGATCTTAAAACAAGACTTGCAGCAGCAGAAGCAACATGGACGATGGCAGAGAATCTGTATCGCCAGCTTTCAGAAACTGTACGGGACCACGAATATGACCTTAAAGACTTATCGAGATAACCTATTATGGATTGCATTCTTTCTTTGCGTAGCAACTTACGCAGAAGCTAGAAACGAATACCTACAAAATCAAAGCTCTTGTGAAAGAGGTCATTGGGAAACTTATACAGAAGTTAGACAACATGAATACAAAACAGGCACAAGTAATGAAACACAAAACCAAACATTAGGTTTTAGATTTCGTATGCCATTAGGTGCAGTATGTGATGATGAATATATTGCTGAACAAAAAAAGAAAGATAAATTAAAAACCCAACTTGAACTCATAAAAGAGTGTAAAAGAATACCAAAAATTAGTCCTCCACCTGTAGAATTTGCAGAGTTATTTAATATGTGTAATGCATTAGGAGTTGCAGGAATAGTTGCACATAAAAAACCAGAAGGAAACCATTGGGATAATTTAAAAATACAATATTTAAAAGATAATCCTGATGTTATAATAATGAAACAGGCAATGCCAAATGAAAATTAGTGAAAATACATCAATAAATATGCCTATTCGTAATATGGCAATGATTATAGCTGGCGTTGTAGCTGGTGTGATCGCATACACAGAGATAACTGGAAGACTAACAAGTCTTGAGACATCAAGAGAATTGTTTCAAGCTGATCTGTTAAAGAAGAGTGAACAAAAGCCCACGGACCAGGAACAGTTCATGTTGATAGAAGATATATACAAAACAGTAGAGAAGTTAGAGAAAACACAAGAACAAAATATGACGAACAAGGTTAATATACAATTCCTTAGAGATCAACTAGAAAAAAACTTAACTGATGTAGAAAAATTAAAAGATAAAGTTAGAAAAAATGGAAATGGAGATCACTAATGATTGCAGAAACTGTAGTAGCTTTATTAATGTTTGTAGGTGCTGAAATTAAAGAACATAGAATACAGCCATCTATGTCAGAATGTTTAAAAGGCAAACGTCATGCTAGTCGTAATATTTCTGATAATGTAGAGTTTAAGTGTATAAAATCTAAAGCACAATTACAAAAAAATATAGATGGATCTTTCTCTATAAAAGCTTTAATACTAGAGTAAATGAAATTTACGACAGAAATTGTTACAGGAGAATGTCCTGAATGTAGCGAACAAACAATGTTAGTTAATATTTATAAAAATTATTTTAGATGTATAAACTGTGGAGAAGATACAGAACAAAAAATTAATGGTGTTATTAAATATATGAAAGTCAAAAAAGACGATAAAATGGTTTTA
>Ga0209830_10003272_pt1 | contig 12459 bp, 20 predicted proteins | sample ArcticOcean_MG_C_12_FD_187439 | JGI IMG/M metagenome (GOLD analysis project Ga0209830, IMG submission 187439) | Marine microbial communities from western Arctic Ocean - ArcticOcean_MG_CB8_130 (SPAdes) (version 2) | ecosystem: Environmental > Aquatic > Marine > Oceanic | place: Arctic Ocean...
ATCCGAACCCTGTTTTGAATTCTGTGGTCTGCCCCTCCATGAGTCTGGTTTGTACAGCTCAGGTGCATGGTCCACGTAGCGTCTTGAAACTTCATTCCACACTAGACCCACTTGGTGCTTCACAAGTTGCCTTGCAACGAAGATGGGAGCCTTGATCCTGAACTGCATTGATGCGTGTGCGAACGGTGACCAGTGTTCATGCTCTGCGAGGTACTTGATCAGTTTCTCATCTGGCTGTTCGAATATTTTTTTAGTCTTGCTGTAACTCACCCGTGCCGCATTAACAACAGATAAATCTGTTCCCATTTGATCTATAAGTTCTACTTTCATCACAATCCCATAAGGTCACGCACTTCGGGATTGATCATCTCACGACCCCACTGTGGTTGCATTGTTATCTTGACCTTGCATTTGAGGCCTGATATGCTCTCCACCTTGTCCATGACATCTTTTGGTATGATGTCCGCCGCTGGACAGAATGCACTGGTGAGGCTCATCAGCACGTGTACGGTCTTGTCCTCTGTTACCTTGACGTCGTATATCAGTCCCAGGTTGTATATGTCCACACTTATCTCAGGATCATAACACTCCTTGAGTTTTTCAACTATGCTAGGCATCAGTTCTTCCTGTGTTGGTGGATGTTCCTTGATGTCTTTTAGATCACATTCTAGATGTGGATCAACCGATGCGTTATCGTTGGGTACCCATCCTGGTGGCATATCAATCATTTGCTATCCTTATTATTCTGTTGATTAGTTCTCCCAGTCCGTTCTGTCTCTGCATTGTCAATAGTTCTTTTATTCCCAGTGGTGTGAAGCTCTCCACTGTCAGCTTTGCAACTTCGTTCTTGGGTTCTCCGTTCACTAGGTCTGTCACTATCTTCGCAGTGCCTTTGCTGATGTGTGCGTCTCCGTCCACTTGATAGTTCATTGTATCATCCTCACGGGTGCCACCTATCACCCACAGCTTTGATGCACAGCCACGTATCCTGTTCTCGTCCGTCTTTGCAGACTCCGGGAGTGGATCGATCTCCTTGGCCTTGTCGATGAGATAGTGTAACCTGTCGTGTCCTTCCAACAGTTTCAAGTTATCTCCCATCTCTTGTATCTTGTCTATTATCATTTTTCTTTGTCTGTGTTTGATGTGAAAGGTAGATTCTTGCCTGACAGTTCCTCCGGTGTGGCCTTGTAGTCCCGCTTCATCTGGAATCCGTATCCTTCCCTGCCCAGTTGGTGTATCTCTGGATCAAAATGAGAGTTCTTGCTCACGTCTTTCTCTCTTTGTACTTGCCACTTTGATTTCTTCTTGTCTTTGTTCCTGTTCTTCATTTGTTATTTTCCCACGATCCATTATCTATCCTTGAAGTACTTGTTGAGCCTGTCTGGCTCGTTCCTGTGTTTTTTCTCAGGATCCAATGAATCTTTCTTTGTTGTTATTACTGGCCACTTCAGTGACCATTTGTTGTTAAATTCTACCCATCGTTTTCCCTCTGGGTCTGTGTCCGGCAGTATCGCATCCTCTGGACACTCTGGTTCACACACTCCGCAGTCAATACACTCATCTGGATTGATCACCAGCATGTTCTCGCCCTCGTAGAAGCAGTCCACCGGACATACCTCAACACAGTCTGTGTGCTTACACATTATGCACTTGTCGTTGACTGTGTATGTCACTGTGCTAGAGTGCTTTCAGTGTGCTTAACTTGTCTTCCGCTGATGCCAGTGCTTCAAGTTTCTTCTCTGCAGTCACCACGTAGTCTATGTGTTCCGCGACACCGATCGGATTTGCTAGGAATACTCTCAGGTCTGCTTTCGCAACTTCGATATCACCTTCTAATTTCTTTACTAGTGCTTCTTTTATCATTTGTCTCCTTCTTTATTACTATTATATTACTAGATTGGTTTTTTGTCAATTAAAGATTTAAATTTACACCAGTATATAGTACAATTAAATTTACACCAGTATATAGTACAATTAAATATCAAGTAGTAATGAAAAAAGTAACCAAGACCACCTGCATATTACCATGGATATCGTTAGATAGGAACGCCGATACATCCCCCCCTGCATTCGCACCATGTTGCCTATATCAGAGCAAAGATCCAACACATGACTTTGACGAGTATTGGGGAGGTGATGAGCTAAAAGAAATCAGACAGCAGATGACAGAAGGTCAAAAACCCGCCGGCTGTTGGAAGTGCTACAACGACGAGGACCTAGGTAAAAAATCTATGAGGCAGAGTGTGAACGAATCACGCTTGTCTCCCCATTCTGAGTTGATACAAAAAGAAGATAGCGAATTGAAACCCTTACAGGTCAAACTACTTGCGGGAGCAAGTTGTAATTTAGCTTGTCGTATGTGTCTCAGCCATGTTAGTTCGAAAGTACACAAGGTCTGGGAAGCCATAGGATTACCGTTGAAGGATCTCTACAAGTATGATGAGACCAGTGAGCTGATCATAAAACAGAATGCCGAATCGGTGAGGTACATAGATCTAATGGGAGGTGAACCTTTCTATAACAAAAGAGTGCAAAAATTAATTCAATGGTTAGTGGATGGAAATCATGCAAACCATATCACAGTTTATGTGACCACTAACGCCATGTTGCTGAACGACCAGTTAATCAACAACCTCAAGCAATTTGAAAAAGTTGTTGTTATTGTAAGTTTAGATGCAGTAGGGGACAAGCATGAATATATCAGGCCGGGTGCTGTTTGGAACACTATCGTCGCAAACATTGAAAAATTACAAAAGAATAAACTTAACGTTATTATTCAACCGGTTATTTCTGCTATAAACATTTTATGTCTGCCTGAGTTGATAGAATGGTGCGAACACAGAAAATTACACATGACACAGATGTCTTTGGTGCATGAACCGGTGGCCTTGCATCCAAAAAATTTACCTAGTGCTCTAAAGTCTTTAGTCGACGAACAGTTCCGTTCGTTCATTGAAGAGCCAAGCACGGACAGTAGTATAGAATTCATTAAGAAATTAGACGGTCATTGGAACACAAAGATCTATGATTACATGCCTGAATGGAAAGACGTGTATGATAATAACGTAAAAATTAATCAAATGGAAAGGGATCATGATCTATACAGAAGAACATTGGACTACACTAAAAAGATCTAGCAGATTTGATTTCCTGTTCGAGATAGCACTGTTGATAGCCAACGCACAGAGTCACGGCAAGTCGTACAGGGGAGAGGAGAAGTGGGACAAGGTCGAGCAGAACTTCCAATCTGTGTATGGTAGAGCAAAATATCTATACTGTGATGGACGAGCTTTGCGTGATCCAAAACATGTCTTGTTCTTAAAAGAATACAGCGTCAACATATACGACACCCATCAGGACTATGATCAGTATGACGAATTGGTGCAAACAGTTGAACAATGGGTAAAGGGTCATTTAACACTGTCAAAAGATTTACAGGTCATCCCCATGGCATCAACAAGAAATGCTGTAATTGAATTCCTTCAAAAGAACAACGACAGGACAGTTAGGATACATCAACAAGAATATTGGAACAAGGATCAACTATCACACTATTCAGCAAATCCTGTATACTTCGATAGTCCCGAACAGATATCTGAAAAGGATTGTGTAATAATAACATTACCGTTGCACGGAACATACAGCATGCCGGGGTGGCTTGACTCGTTGTTTGCAACTTGTTCAGCAAAGAACGTGCCTGTGTTCATTGATTGCTGTTGGGCATGGTTACAACACAGTTTCAAACTGGATCTCAATCATGACTGCATTGATACTGTTACTTGCACATTAGGTAAGTTATTTCCGATAGAAGGGTTCAGGAACGGTTTTAAGTTTTCAAAAAAGAAGACCGTGACGAAGTACGATACCCTTTATAGCACAAACAGATTTGGGAATCGTTTGCTAATAGATCTCATGAATAAGTTTCCTGCAGACTACACAGTTAAAAAATACAAAGACATACAAAAATTCTGGTGTGATAAGTTAGGCATGGTCGCGACACCTAGTATACACAACTGCTACTGTGAGGAAGATTTGTTATGGTACAGTGAACATCGCATGTTGGCCGACGACGGAGTAGATCAAAAAGTTTTTAATCTAATTCCGTTGTTAGAAAATCACGAGATGTTAGTTCAATACCTTAAGGAAACCAAACAGGATCATTTTGATTTTTCAAAGGATCCAGCCGCTCAAGTAGGGTAGGATTACACTTTTCTATAATAGATTTTGACAGTTTTGCATTGAGTACTTGATTTAATATCTGTCTTTGAACAGTAGAAATTCACTAGCCTTGTAATTTTTCTTTCAGATCCGAGAATCCACCAATGTGTTCCTCGTCTAGCCAAATCTGTGGCATTGTCTTTGCGTTGGGTACAAGCTCTAGCAGGTCCTGTATGTTGTAACCTTGTGCTATGTTCTTCTCCTCGTACTCTATTCCTCTGGTCTTTAATAATTGTTTTGCCGATTCACACTGTGAACATCCTGGTTTGCTCCATACTACTGCTTTCATTCGTCTTCTCCTAATCGTTGTTTAACTCTGACCCAACCATAGAAGATCAAGTCGTACCATAATAGATTAACCACGAAGCCTAGTTTCGTAAATTGCAATCCAAACAAGTATGTTGGAAGTATAAACATCACTACCAGCATGGTCACTAGATACCTCATCGCATGTTGTTCGGGTATCGCCCATAGTAGCCAGTTGCTGATCATACTGTGTCTTCTCCAAATATTGGCTTTCTCTTGTAATTATCAACCTTGGCCATCAGTTTTTTTATCTTTGGTATCTGTCTAGTTCCTATGCTGTGTAGCACGATCTTTGCAATAGGTTTGAACATCCATGGCCATGTGATCAGTCGCTGTGTGTTCTTGTAAAATGATTGTATGGCATCAAAACAAACCCTTGCCTCTGGCATGAATTCGTCCAGCATCAAAGGTTCTTCGGAAAGCCTTAGTAGTATTGTGTTGAATCTTGCTGTGGCATAGTCCAGTGTGCCAACATACTTGTCAATGGCTCCTGGTACTGCATTCTGTACGAACTCTATTATTTCCTTGTTTGCCCGAACGTAATCGTCAACGTGCATCACTGCTTCTTCACTTTGATCTGCAGTGGCATGTTCTCCTGTCTCGCAAGAAGTGTGGCTTCGATGCCTTTCTGTTCTGCGACCTCATGTACATATGTTCCAACCACTCCCTGTCCGTCGGTGTGTACTCGGGTCATGATTGCTTCTGCCTGTTCCTGTGTCTTGCCAAAAATCTGTTTCAACACCCTCACAACGAATTCAGTTGTTGTGATGTTGTCGTTCAGGAATATAACATCGTACATTCCGGGTTCTTCTAGTTTGATCTTTTCTCTTGTGAGTGTTTGTATGTCTGTCATTTCCATAGTCTTATTATAGCATATCTAGTTAACTTGTCAATTGGGCAGGGTGGCATATTACCACCCCATCCATTCTGCTTTACTTGATCTCTATGGTCTTTGCCTTCTTGTGTTCTGGTATAATCCTCTCCAGTGACACCTTAAGCAGACCATCCTTCAGTTCTGCACCCTTGACTTCTACATCGTTTGCAATGGTGAATGACCTAGAGAACATTCTCTTTGAGATGCCTCTGTGTATCATGTTACCATCTGGGTCAGTCTCGTCGGCTTTTTCCTGCTTCTTGGACTTGACCGTTAGTTGATTTTCCCTGTACTCAACTTCGATGTCGTTCTTGTTGAAACCTGCAAGTGCAAGTTCTACGTCGTAAGTGTTCTCACCAGTCTTTACTATGTTGTATGGTGGGAAGTTCGCGACTGTTCCTTTCTCGAAGAAACGGTCTTCCATCATGTATTCCAATTGATCGAACACATTGTCGAACCCTACGGTCAGTGGTCTTAGGTTGTTAAAAATAGATAGATTGTTTTTCATGTGCTTTCCTCCTTTTAAGTTTAAGCGAGTTAGTAATAATGAAGATCCTATCTAAAGCAATCTTCAACTTTATTTATTATAACATATATGTATTATATGTCAAATTACAAGTATTTTTGGTAAAATTATTAGTAGTACCGACCCCGAAATGTATCCGGGGTCTGTATGTTATGGGATTATGGATTAGATTTTTGCAAACTCGTTGCATTTGGACCCTTAGGTCCGTCTTCTACTTCAAAACTTATCTCATCGCCTTCGTTCAAGTGATCCAGTCCTGCATCTCTCACAGCTGAAACATGTACGAACACGTCTTTTTCCTTGTCTTCTCTCTCAATGAATCCAAAGCCTTTAGTGCCATTGAACCATTTTACTTTTCCTTTTAGTGTACTCATATTGTTGTTGTCTCTTCTTTTGGTTATTGTTGTTAACGTTATTGTCAACACAAGTAGTTAGCTGTTACTCTGTGGGTACCGGAAGTTCTTCTGTTAGATACTTGGGTATCTTCAGTGATGGGTTCTTCTCAACTGGTGGGGGAGTTTTATGGTACTATTTTATCTACGTTTTATACGGCCCATGAACACGTTGTCGTCACGTTCTCTTTGTAATTTCCTAAGGACTTTTCTACGTTCTTTGGCTTTCTCTACTCTGATTTCTGAGGGTTTACGGAATGTGTTGCTATTTTTGATTTGATCTATGAAGTTGTCTTCCTTGATGTCTCTCTTGATCTTACGGTATGCCCTGATGGCATCCTCTCCTGGGCGTACTTCCACGTAGTATCCTCTGAAACCAAATGGTCTCTCGGTCTTTTTAAATCTTGGTTTACTGTCCGTTTTGTTTTTTTGATATTCCATTTTCTTTTCTAAATAATAACACAGGGTCAGCACTGTTGTCAACCACTTCCTCAGTTATTTTAATTGTTTCCACCCCTTTGGCCTTCATCTCCACGGCATCAAACTGGAATGGAAGGAGTATGTTGTCCATGATGTTCTTGAGTCCTCTTGCATTTGTTCCAAGTTCCTTGGCTTTCTTTGCTATGCTGATCTTGGCCTCCTTGGTGAAATCAATCTTTATGTCGTCTAGACCAAACAAGTACTGCATCTGTTTAATTATGGCATTCTTGGGTTCCGTTAGTATTTTAATCAGTTGCTCCTCAGAAAGTTTGTTCACATGGGTGATCATGGAGAATCTTCCCACGAACTCAGGTATAAGTCCGTATTTTATCAAGTCTTCGGGTTTGACATCTGATAGGTAGTTCTTGGTGTTTTGCTCTTTGATGCTGGCCCCAAACCCCATTCCGCCTGCTTCTCTGTTCTCTATCTGCTTCTCTAGTTCAGTGAACGCTCCGCCCACTATGAACAGTATGTTCTTGGTGTTGATTGTTATTGTCTGTGCATCAGGATGTTTCCTACCACCATGGGGAGGTACTCTACACTCTGTGCCTTCGACAATTTTAAGTAGTCCTTGTTGCACACCTTCACCTGACACATCTCTTGTTATTGATGTGTTTTCAGACTTCCTTGTGATCTTGTCTATCTCATCTATGAATATTATGCCTTGCTCTGTTTTCGTTATATTTCCACCTGAGTTGGTGTATAGTTTCTGTATCACATTCTCAACATCATCACCCACATATCCTGATTCTGTCAGTGTTGTTGCATCTGCTATCGTGAATGGTACATCTAAGTAACCAGCGATAGTCTTTGCCAGTAGTGTTTTACCTGATCCGGTGGCTCCCAGCATCAACACGTTTGATTTGTCTAGTTCAAAGTCCTTGGGTGGATTTGTGATCCTCTTGTAATGGTTTGCAACTGCCACAGACAGCACGGTCTTTGCCTCGTCCTGCCCTACGACGTATTGGTCTAGGTGTTCCTTGATGTTGACAGGATTTAGTACTTCTAGGTCCCCGGAGGCTATTTTTACTTTACGTGTCTTTACAACGTCCTCATCCAGGATCTCTATACACAGTTTGACACACTCGTTGCAGATAGAGGTTTTACTTGCACCCACAATCATTTTAGTCACGTCCTTACGTGACTTAGAGCAGAAGGAACAGATTAATGATTCTTCAGCCATCAGTTTTTTACTTCTGTGTTAAAAATTTCAAACGTTTCTTCGATCGATCGTTCTGCAGTTACTTCGTAACATTTTTTTATTGGCAGTTCCTCATTGATCCATATTGGTAAATCAGTCTTGTTAACAACAACACATGTTGATTTTCCCATTGCCTGTAACAGCCAACCTTTCCCAATATTTTTCTTGCAGATGTAAACAACTACGTTGTCATTTGGATAAAGTTTGTTAAGATGTTTTGCAAATTGGTCTTTCTCTTTTTCCTTTAAGTTTATCAACGTAAAACTAATTTTTTCAGGATTCATCATGTTGGGAGGTGTCACAAGTGTGATCATTCCAGGAGTGTCAAATATTTTTAGAGCCATGGTCATAGTTAAATTTTTACTTTAGATTGTCGCCACTTTCGTTTTGCATTCTTATATCTATTATAACTTGTCTGTCCTCTTGAGTCAAGTCTTCCATCTGTATTTCCCCAGCATCCAGTCTGGTCATCAGCTGATCAATTCTTTTCTCCTGCATTTCATGATACTGATCTTCTGATGTTAATTTTGTTTTGATCTTTTTCCAGTTAGTTTTGTCTGTCTGCTCCTCGTTCTGCACGTAGGCATCCTTGTTGACCCTATCCTGGGACTTCTTGACGAACATCGGTTTGTATCCACTAGTGAACTCACCTATCTCTGGTTCTATGGCCAGTTTGCTCATGTCTGCTTCTACTGTCTTCCTTGCAGTTTCTTTCACTACCTGAACATTCTCTTCCATCGCTTTTTTAGGATCTTGCATCATTTCCTGTACAGCTACTTCGGGATCAATTACTTCTGTGAAGTCTGGTCTAATTCTCTCAGGCTCCATCACTTCTTCTATCTGTTCTGATATTGTAGGTTCTTCGTGCTGTTCTATAATTTTATCTAGTTCTTCGTCCTTGTTCCATTCTGGATTGACTACAGGATCCATGTCGTATGCGTGTTCGTCAGGATCAAAGCCGTCATCCAGTTTTGCCTTTTTAACAACTTCTGCTATTTTCTTTTCGTGCTCTCTATCGTATCTTTCAAACTTCATTTCTTGAAGTTCTTTATCTACAGCTATTTCTTCCTGGTCAGTTTTTTTTTGGCCTTTGAGGTCTATGTGTGGGACACTGCTGTCTTCTTGTATGATCTCAACCGGTGCTTCTGCCTGAGGTTTAGGTAACTTGATGTTGAATGCTTCCAACTTGTCCTTCCATTCCTGTAACTGTGCTGTGGCTTTCTCTATCTTTGTTGCATCCTCGGACTTGTCCATCATCTCATTCCATTTAAGAGTGACATCCTCTTCGTCTGGCTTCTCCAGATCTATGACTTCCTGTGGCTTGGGTGCCTCAGGTGGGAATCTCCTCATCAGACTCTGGTTGGCCGCGATCAACAGTAATACTGCTAGGGGATCAAACACACAGATGATTATCAGGATGACCCATCTCACTGCTTTGCTGGTCTCGACTTTGTCTGTCCAACCCCAGTCCACTGCCAGTGCGGCAATGTACTTCACGGGTCCAATCTCTGCTTCCAGTGTCAGCATACTCTTCTCAAGTGGTTGCTTCTCGACTATGAATATGTCTATCCTGCCCTGTGAGTCAAATATCTTCTGTTCTGCTTTGTCTATGTCCTGTGTGAAAGTGCCCTTGTTTTCCTGTGATCCTTCCCTCATGTTTGCTATTATAGTTTTTGCTTCTGCTGTCTCTGCCTTGTGATCTGTTTTAAGCTCTGCTATCCTGTCCTGTGCTTCTGCAACCTTGACTGCTATCTGTTCACGTTCTGTTTTCTGACTTGCTTTCAGTTCCGCTGATGCTCTCTCCTCGTTGAAGAATGATTTGTTTGAATTCAGTATGTCACTGACGTTCTTGTCCAGCACCTTGAGTCTGTCGTTCAAGTCTCTCACTGTGTTGGTCTCGACCGTAAGTAGTGTTTTTAGTTTCTCGTTGGCATCTGCGATTATTGATTGCTGTACTTCTATGTCTCCGTCAGCAGTTCCTGTGCTTCTATTGATGGATTTCTCTAGCCTGTCAATCACAGCGTTCTGTCTCAGGATCGAGTTCTTCTCGCTGTCTATCTTGTCTTCTAGAATCTGTATACGTTGTATCAGTGTGTCTGATGCCAAGTTCTGTTCCAGGTGTGCCTTGGATAGGAAACCAAAGATACCCATGGATGTGATCAAAGACAGTATTATCACTGCCACTGTCAGGTATGATTTCAACATGAAAGGTGTGAACTTCCAGTTCCTGTACAGCCACGAGGCCGTTATCAGCTTGCCAACTTCAAGCACTCCTCCCATGATCACAACCGGTATGAACGCACCAGGGAATATGGTCGCCAGTCCTATAACCGAATAGAAGATTGCTACGCCTGATATGGACAGTGCTGATAAGAGTGTGAGTATGGCTATAAACATTTGTAAGTGTATTTAATATAACACACTGCCTATTATAATGCTTGTGAATGTTTGGTAATTTAGGTATTAGTTGAAGAAGAAGTTCATCATGTCGATATGACTGACTGTGTAGGTAACATACATGCCTTTATCGAACAGGATACCATCTCCACCGAACGTCATACGTCCGCCTGTGTTGGTGTTGTCAGTGCCGAGTGTTCTGTGTTTGAACAATATGTCTCCTGGTACACCGTCTGTGATGCCATTGTGGAAGTTTACTACTCCGGCTGTACCGCCGGACACGATGTCCATGCTATGCAGTCTGCAAGTTGCCTTTAAAATCACATCTGCCGCACTTGCTGTTGTACCTGTTATCACTGCTCCTGCTGGATCACCAACTGCTGTTATGCTTGTAACTGTTTTAAAAAATTTTGTAGTAACTGCGGCACCGTCGGCGCCATCAATTGTTTGTGACAAAGCGTCACCGTTGACATCTGTGCCTACGACAGTGAAATCTATGGCCGAGTCATCACTGGCTGATGTGATCTCTATGATCCTACCACCCGTGGCAGATGTGAATGCACCACCTGATGTTAATGCTCCACCAAGAACCAAAGCGGCATTGTTGGCAACAGCCGCTGTCGCTGTTATACCGTTATCGTCTGCGGCTACTTCGTCACTGATGTGTTTGGCTTGCATATTCTGTTACTCCTTGAATTCTAATTGTATTTATTTACCAATCAGAATTTTCTCGTGGGAAAATGTTACAAATCTAATGATTATTACTCTGCTGAGTATGATAGTGCGTTGTCTGTAGGTGTTTCTGCGTCAACGTTGCCTCTGAATCCAGCCACTTCTGCAACTGTGATCGCATCCACTATCTCATCCTGACTCACAAGCATCACTGGTCCAACAGATACTTCCTCATCTGCTATCTGACCTGTGCCTGATGTTGGATTGAACACACTCATCTTCTCTGTGTGGGAGGCGTAAAGTGCTTCTGCGATCTTGTCCTGGATGTAAAGTACTTTTGTCGTTGTAGCTGTTGATCCATCTGATGATGTTCCTGTTGATGGAACGAAGTCATCGTTCTCGAACACTATACCGAAGTTGATGTCCGTGATTGGTGAATCACCTTCTGTGGCCGCATAAGTCGTGACCATGTTGATGATCCTGCAGTTTGATCTAATTTGAAGATTGTTAAGCATCATCTTGTATCTCAACTGTGCTCTTGAAACCAATAATGATTGAGCCTTTGTAGTTGGCTTGGTAGCAAAGTCGTTTGCCGCACACGGAGAAAGTCTTCCACCGTTGATTGTTTCTGTGTCTAAGAAGTCACCCATTGCGATGTCTACTGTGTAATATGCACCCTGCATTCCTGCGTTTGGATCATTTCTTTCATGTCTGGGTTGTACTGTTGCCATTTTTTAAATTCCTTGTATAAACTTATTTATACGATTATTTATGTCTATAACGGCTTATTAATTGTAAAATGACCAGCTAGGAGATCCTATGTATTTGCAGGCATTGTTGGTCATGTGTCGTTCCTTGCCGTTTAATTTGATGTATGCTTGGTATGTACGACAATACCCTCCGCTTATGGGGTATGAGTGTATGACTCTAACCTTGCCGTTGGCCAGTCTCTTCTTGCTGTACCAACTCACGATCTTGCCGTTTGGTACTTGATCTAACATCAAGAACACAGCACTCTGGTGCATGGCCTTTTCCTCCCGGTTCAGTCTGAATCTCAGGAATTGTGTCCGTCTCCAAAGGAAGGCAGGCATACTGTATTTTAGGTCATCTCCCAACAACTTGGGTGTTGGCATATTACCTATTGTTCCGTTGGTGTCTGTGGGTTTCTTTGACCCCGCTAGTGCTACTTCTGACAGCACGAGCAAACTAATCAATGCTATGATAACCTTGTACAATTTCATATTCTCCATTCATTTTATGACAGGCAACCTGTCTTTGTGTTATTAATACTTCACCTAGGGGAATGTCCCATGTAAACATCTGACAGCTGTCTGCTATGCCCATTCCGTGTAGGAAGTCCTTTGCACTGTCATCGCATACCATCTTCTCTTCT
>Ga0209830_10003273_pt1 | contig 12458 bp, 14 predicted proteins | sample ArcticOcean_MG_C_12_FD_187439 | JGI IMG/M metagenome (GOLD analysis project Ga0209830, IMG submission 187439) | Marine microbial communities from western Arctic Ocean - ArcticOcean_MG_CB8_130 (SPAdes) (version 2) | ecosystem: Environmental > Aquatic > Marine > Oceanic | place: Arctic Ocean...
GTATGAGTGTTCTTTCTTCCATAAATGGATCAATATTAGCTGTATTTGCGTCAGGAAAAAGTAACATATCTGATGCATTAATCCCCTTCCAACCAGCAATAGATGAACCGTCAAAAGCATGGCCTTCAGTAAATTTACTTTCATCAAAAGCGGATGTCGGAACAGTTACATGCTGTTCTTTTCCTCTAGTATCAGTAAAACGAAGATCAATAAATTTAATCTCCTGTTGTTTAATTTTTTTCATTACATCAGCGACGGCCATACTAAAACTCCTTAAAAATTAATTACTTTGTACATATGATATATAAAGCACAATCTATACCAATATTTATTTCGCTAAAATACTCTATTTATTTGTAAAGTACACTAAATATATAATATATGCACTATAATAGTGCATTTTTAAATAACTATATACGTTTTTATAATGCATCAATTATTTATCTCCACAATTTTTTATGTTTATAATATTAAATTAATGAAAAACAAAACAAAAAAATTTGCAGTTCTTGGGCACCCAATTTCACACTCCCTTTCACCTCAGATACATTCTTTATTTGCAAAAGAATTTTCTATTGACTTGGAGTATCAAAAATTTGATATCAACCAAGATAATTTTCTAGATAATATTGAGCGTTTAGCAGAAGAGGGTTATGCTGGGCTAAATATCACTCTCCCATTAAAGAATAATGCTTTTCAGATCTGTGACGAAGTTTCTGAAAGGGCATCTTTATGTAAGTCAGTTAATACGATAACATTTTCTGATAATAAAATTTTCGGAGATTCAACTGATGGTAGAGGGTTAGTAAGTGATCTAAAAAATAAAAATATCAATATAAAAGATAAAAGTATTTTGTTAGTCGGAGCAGGCGGTGCTGCAAACGGTGTAATTTATGACCTTGTGCAAAGTAAGCCAAAGCAAATATTATTAACTAATAGAACTTTTATCAAAGCAATTAAAATGAAAGACTACTGGGAAAAATTTTCAGATAAACACAAGGTTATTATAAAACCTATAGATTTAAAATATTCTCACAAAATTAATTTTGATTTAATTATAAATGCTACATCTGCATCAATAACATCAAATGATTCACCTATAACAGCAGCTACTTTTAATTTTTTAAATATAAAAGGCGCATGTTATGACATGATGTACGGAGCTGAAACTCCGTTTATGAAATGTGCTTTTAAGAAAACTAATGCAGTTCATAATGGCTTGGGGATGTTGATAGAGCAGGCAGCAGTCAGCTTCAATATTTGGCATCAGGTAAAGCCAACAACAATAAAAGTTGGAGAATTATTAAAAAGTCTATAAGTATTTTTTTAAATATTTACCAGTAAAACTCTTTTTATTCATTATAATTTTTTCAGGTGGGCCTTCCGCAATAATTTCACCACCACCGTCACCACCCTCAGGACCTAAATCTATAATCCAGTCAGCAGTTTTAATTACATCAAGATTATGCTCAATTACTACTAGAGTATTTCCATTCTCTCTTAGCTGGTGAAGGACATTTAATAATAATTGGATATCAGCAAAATGTAAGCCAGTTGTTGGCTCATCAAGAATATAAAGCGTTCTGCCGGTATCTCTTTTTGATAGTTCTAACGCCAACTTTACTCTTTGAGCCTCTCCGCCAGAAAGGGTCGTTGCATTTTGACCTAGCTTAATGTAACCGAGACCCACATCTAAAAGAGTTTTAAGTTTTCGTTCTATTGTAGGAACTGCCATAAAAAACTGATGCCCTTCTTCAACAGTAAGGCTTAAAATATCATGAATATTTTTACCTTTATAATATATTTCGAGTGTTTCTCGATTGTACCTATGACCATAACAAACATCACATTCAACATATACATCTGGTAAGAAATGCATTGCAACTTTAATGACGCCATCCCCTTCGCATGACTCACACCTACCACCTTTTACATTAAAGGAAAATCTTCCTGGATTGTATCCTCTTGTCCGACTTTCTTGAACTTTGGAAAATAAATCTCTAATTGGGGTAAACATACCAGTATATGTAGCTGGATTAGATCTTGGTGTTCTTCCAATTGGATTTTGATTCACATCTACAACTTTATCGAAAAAATCAAATCCATGGATATTTTCATAACTTGCAGGCTCTGAATTACTTCGATATAGATGCTTGGCAACTGCTTTATAAAGCGTGTCATTAATAAGTGTAGATTTCCCACTCCCAGAAACTCCGGTAACACATGTAAAAAGACCAATGGGAAGGTTTAAATTAATACTTTTTAGATTGTTACCAGTAGCCTTTGTTATTTTAAAGAAGGATTCAGTAGGAACTTTTATTTTATTTGGAACTGAAATCTTTTTTTGACCACTTACATATTGGCCTGTTAAAGAAGTTTTATTTTTTGAAATTTGTTCAGGTGTTCCCTGCCCAACAATCTCACCTCCATGAATTCCAGCGCCAGGCCCAATATCTACTACATAATCAGCAGCCATAATTGCATCATAATCATGTTCAACTACAATCACAGTATTTCCAATATCTCTAAGATTTCTAAGGGTCTGAAGAAGTTTGTCATTATCTTTTTGATGAAGTCCAATAGAAGGCTCATCTAAAACGTACATTACCCCTGTTAAGCCACTACCAATTTGGGAGGCTAATCTTATTCTTTGCGCTTCACCGCCGGAAAGAGTTTCCGCTGATCTTGAAAGAGATAAATAGTCAAGACCAACATCTATTAAGAAATTTAGTCTATTTTGTATTTCCAGAATTATTTTACTAGCGACTTGAGCACGGAAACCTGCTAACTTAATATCATTAAAAAATTCTAAAGATTTTTTAAGAGGGAACTGACAAATTTCATGAAGATTTAAATCGCCAACTAGTACATTCCTTGCCTCAATTCTTAAGCGAGTTCCTTTACATGAAGGACACTCTTGATTACTTAAATACTTTGCAAGTTCATCACGAACAGCACTTGAATCAGTCTCCTGGTATCGTCTTTTAAAGTTATTTATTATTCCTTCAAAAGGATGTTTTCTTTGGTTAATAGTGCCTTGTTCGTTGAAATAACTAAACTCAATTTGTTCTTTATCACTTCCAAATAAGATAATTTTTTGGATGTTATCTGGTAAATCTTGATAAGGTGATTCAAGGTCAAAATCATAATGCTTCGCAAGGCTATTTAACATTTGATAATAAAATTGATTACGCTTATCCCAACCTTTAATAGCACCAGATGATAAAGGAAGTTGAGGAAAAGCTACAACACGAGTTGCATCAAAAAAGTTTTTGTGTCCCAACCCATCACAGTCAGGACATGCCCCCATTGGGTTATTGAAAGAAAATAATCTTGGCTCTAATTCTGTTAACGCATAGTCACAATGAGGACATGAAAATTTAGCAGAAAATAGCTGAGTTTCTTCACTATCCATATTGACAGAAATAATTTTACCATCAGCTATTTTTAGACCTGTCTCGACCGATTCAGTTATACGTTGTTTAATATCATGATGAATCTTGATTCTATCAACTACAACATCTAATTGATGTTTTGTATTTTTTTGGATAGCGGGAATATTGTCTATCTCATAAATAGTCCCATCTAACCTAATCCTTATAAACCCTTGTGCTCTTAACTCATCAATTAAATCTATGTGACTACCTTTACGATTATTTACCACAGGTGCAAGAATCATAATTTTTGAATCTTCTGGGAGAGATAACAGTTGATCAACTATTTGCGAGACGGTTTGTGCTTCAAGTTTTATTTTATGATTAGGACAGTATGGGTCTCCAGCTCTTGCATATAACAATCGTAAGTAATCATGAATTTCAGTTACTGTTCCAACTGTTGACCTTGGATTGTGTGAAGTTGATTTTTGCTCAATTGATATCGCAGGTGACAACCCTTCAATCATATCAACATCAGGTTTATTCATTCGGTCTAAAAATTGCCTAGCGTATGCAGACAAGGACTCAACATACCTTCTTTGGCCCTCAGCATAGAGCGTATCGAAAGCTAGTGATGACTTTCCAGAACCAGATAGACCTGTAATAACTATTAGTTTATTTCTAGGGAGGTCTAGTGAAATATTTTTTAAGTTATGGGTACGGGCCCCTTTAATTTTTATGTAATCCATTTAATCTTATCTTTTTTAGGGAGCAACCTGATATTATATTTTATAATCTTAAATTTAGAAACTAAAGTTTTACTTTTCATGGGTGTATAATACAACACAGTCTTTAGGTATTTTTGTCGGTGGATCACTTGGTGGATTGATTGCAAGTTTTTATGGTTATCAAGGTGCTTTTTTATTTTGTAGTCTACCTATAATAATTTGGTTATTTTTATCTATATCTATGAAAATGCCATCTAGGAAAAATTAAATTAATTAAATTGCTTAGATATGAGTAAGTAGTAATTATTTGGATAATGAATAGGAGAAAATATGCCGTCAGTTAATAAAGTAATGTTACTAGGTAATTTAGGGAGAGACCCTGAAGTAAGGACTTTTCCTAATGGAGACTCAGTATGCAATTTTAGTATTGCTACAAGTACTTCATGGAAAGATAAGGCTTCAGGAGAAAAAAAAGAAAAAACAGATTGGCATAATATTGTGATGTATAGAAAATTGGCTGAGATTGCTGGCGAATACTTAAAAAAAGGTAGTTCAATTTTTGTTGAAGGCAGTCTTCAAACAAGAAAGTGGCAGACTAAGGAAGGTCAAGATAGATACACGACAGAAGTCGTTGCAGATACTATGCAAATGCTAGGAGGCAGAGACAGTCGAGTTAGTGAGTCAAGTAATTCGGGCGATAATTTTAACCAGGAGCCAGCAAGAGCAAACAAAAACGATGTAAATGCAAGCTCATCTAGTGAGCCTACTCTTGAACTTCCTGAAGATGATATTCCATTTTAATAAGGGTTTTATAAGATGCCTTTATACGAATACCTATGCTCTAATTGTGAGCACCAAGATGATGTTCTTGGAAAATCGTCAGTCGAGCCTTTACTAAACTGTCCTGCTTGTAATAATAAAACATTTCAGAAGCAAGTTTCTGCTCCTCACTTTAAGCTTAAAGGAACAGGGTGGTACGAAACAGACTTTAAGAATAAACCTAAGCCTAAGCCGGAGAGTGGTAAAATTAATAATGAAAAAACTGAAACTAAAACTGAAACTAAAACTGAAACTTCAAAAAAATAATGATTAAGAAAAACTTTTTAACAGGTTTGTTGGTTTTAATTCCCCTTATTTTAACATTTTGGGTGCTATTTTCTTTGATTAAGTTTTTAGATCAAATATTATTTTTATTACCAGAAACTCTTAGGCCAGATTATCTTCTAGGAACTGAAGTGTTTGGATTTGGTGTGGTTCTTACATTTATTATAATAGTCGTTACTGGCATAATCGCCAATAACTTTTTTGGTAAAAAACTTATTGGCTTGTATGAATTACTCCTTAATCGACTTCCTTTTGTTAAGTCAATTTATAAAAGTATTAAACAGGTTTCAGACACTTTACTTTCGAGCTCAGGGGAAGCGTTTAGTAAGGCAGTTTTAATTGAATTTCCAATTGCCGGTACGTATACTTTTGCATTTATAACCGGAGAGCCAGATGAGATAATAACAAAGGACATAAAAGGTGAGTATGTGAATGTATACGTCCCAACGACACCTAATCCAACATCTGGATATACATTAATGGTGCCGAAAAATAAAGTTGTTGAGTTAGATATTAGTGTAGATCAAGTGCTTAAATACGTTATCTCAATGGGTGTGGTTCCTACAGGTAAGAAACTTAATCAAAACAAATAATTACTTTTGGAAGAAAATTTAGATGAGAACGCATTATTGTGGTGAATTAAATAAAAGTCATGAAAATAAAGAGGTAGTCCTTTGCGGCTGGGCTCACAGAAGAAGAGATCACGGAGGTGTAATTTTTATTGATTTGAGAGATAAAGAAGGATTAGCTCAGATAGTTATTGATCCTGATACCCCTGAAGCATTTAGTATTGCTGAAAAAATTAGAAGCGAATTTGTATTAAAGGTTACATGTAAGGTTCGACTGAGGCCTGAGGGAACGATTAACTCAAACTTACCTTCAGGAGAAATTGAAATGTTAGCATCCAAGGTTGAGATTCTAAATGAGTCTCTTACCCCACCATTTATGTTGGATGATAATACAATTTCAGAAGCTGTTCGGCTTGAATATCGTTTTATTGATTTAAGACGTGATGTGATGCAAAAAAATCTAAAATTAAGGAATAGCACTTCAAAAAGTGTCAGAAATTTTTTAGATCAAGAAGGGTTTATTGAATTAGAGACTCCAATATTAAATCGAAGTACCCCTGAAGGAGCTCGAGATTATTTGGTGCCATCAAGAGTTCACCACGGTGAATTTTTTGCTTTGCCGCAATCTCCCCAACTGTTTAAACAGATCTTAATGGTATCTGGTTTTGACCGATATTATCAGATTGCTAAATGTTTTAGAGATGAAGATTTGCGGGCTGATCGTCAACCGGAGTTTACTCAAATTGACATCGAAGCATCATTTATTGATGAAGAAAAAATTATTGAGATTTCTGAAAAAATGATTAAAAGAGTTTATTCAGAAGTCTTAAATGTTAATTTATCCGATGATTCGTTCCCTAAAATATCGTATAAAGAAGCGATGAGTCGGTATGGCTCCGATAAACCTGATTTAAGAGTAACTCTTGAATTAACTGAAATGACCGAAGAAATGCAAGATGTTGATTTTAAAGTATTTTCTTCTGCTGCAAACATGGAAAATGGAAGAGTCGCAGCACTTCGAGTTCCAGGTGGAGCAGATTTATCTCGTTCAGAAATCGATGCGTACACTGAATTTGTAAAAATTTATGGAGCTAAAGGCTTGGCTTATATTAAAGTAAAAGACAAATCTCTTTTAAATGAAGAAGGCCTTCAAAGTCCGATTGTAAAAAATATACATACTAAGGCACTAGAAGTAATTATTGAAAAAACTAATTCAGAAAATGGAGATTTAATTTTCTTTGGTGCAGATAAAGTAAAGATAGTGAATGAAGCTATAGGAGCATTAAGAGTAAAGATTGGCCATGAAAAAAATCATCTGAATGATAAAGAATGGGCAGCATTATGGGTAATTGATTTTCCAATGTTTGATTATGATGAAACATCAAATACTTGGAATGCACTTCATCATCCATTTACTGCGCCGCAGGATGGACATGAAGAATATCTTGAATCAGATCCTGGGAAATGTTTATCAAAAGCATATGACATGGTTATAAATGGTTGGGAAATGGGTGGTGGATCAATTCGTATTCACAATTCAGACCTGCAATCTAAAGTATTTAAAGCCCTAGGAATTTCGGATGAAGATGCGAAAGAAAAGTTCGGATTCTTATTAAATGCATTACAGTACGGAGCTCCACCTCACGGCGGAGTAGCCTTTGGATTGGATAGAGTAGTTACTTTGTTAGCAGGATCTGACTCTATTAGAGATGTAATAGCCTTTCCAAAAACACAAAAAGCTCAATGTTTGATGACAGAATCGCCAAATAAAGTTGACGAAAAGCAGTTAAAAGAATTGCATATCAAGGTAAGGGCTTCAAATATTGAGCAAAAGAATGATTAATGGACTTAATCATTATAATCTTAGATCTGAAGCTAAGATGATGGAAGTCTTGAAAAATTTTTATATTGAAATTGTTGGCCTTAAATTAGGAGTTAGACCGCCATTCAAAAGTAATGGTTATTGGTTAAATGTTGGCGGTAAAGATATTTTGCACCTGAGTGAAGCAAAAAAAAATGGTAATAATCCTGCCAATACAAAAAATACATTTGATCACATGGCTTTTAGCGCAGAAGACAAAGAAAATTTCATAAAGATTCTAAGAAAAAAAGATATAGAATTTTATTTAAGGGAAGTGCCTGAAATAGGAACTGAACAAATATTTTTTAAGGATCCAGCTGGAAATGGAATTGAATTAATTTTTTGCCAAACTAAATTAAGGACATAAAATGTCTGAAAATCAAAAAGTAAAAATATATATAGGTTTTGACCAAAGAGAGTCGGTTGCATACCATACCTTTGTTCAAAGTCTAATCGAAAATGCATCAATTCCATTACAAATAACCCCGCTTGCCGTTAAAAATTTAAATGCATACAAAGAAAAGCATAATGACAAGAGTAACGATTTTGTATACTCACGTTTTTTAACACCATTTTTAAATGACTTCCAAGGCTGGGCGATCTTCACTGATGGGGATATGGTGTGCCAAACTGATATTAAAGAATTACTAGATTTAAGAGACAATTCAAAAGCTTTACAAGTTGTTAAGCATGACTATAAAACTAAAGCGCATCAAAAATATTTAGGAAACATCAATCAAGATTACCCAAGAAAAAATTGGTCAAGCGTAATTTTATGGAATTGTGCACATCCTAAGCATAAAATTTTGACCCCAGATTTTATTTCTAATCAAACTGGAAAATATTTGCATAGGTTCTCATGGCTCGAAGATGATGAAATTGGAGAGCTAGAAAAAGAGTGGAATTGGCTAGCAACTGAATACCCCAGTAATGAGCAGGCCAAAATAATTCATTATACTTTAGGGACTCCTTGTTTTAAGGAGTATAGAGATACAGAGATGGCAGATATATGGTTAAATCAGTTCGGTCGTTCAAATGATGGTATGGAGGAATAGTCTATGAAGAGTTATCGTAAGGAATTATGGTTTAACGCCCCCGAGAGGATGCATTTTACCAACATCACCTCTGATATTAAATCTTGTTTAGATGAAAGTAATATAGAAGAAGGTTTTATTTTAGTAAATGCTATGCATATTACAGCGAGTGTATTTATTAATGATGACGAATCTGGATTACATCATGACTATAAAAAATGGTTAGAAAATCTTGCACCTCATGAACCTGTAAGTGGATATAGGCATAACGATACGGGTGAAGATAATGCTGATGCCCATATGAAGCGCCAGATTATGGGTCGAGAAGTCGTGGTTGCAGTAACTAATGGAAATTTAGATTTTGGTCCTTGGGAGCAAATTTTCTACGGGGAGTTTGATGGAAGAAGAAAAAAACGTGTACTTGTTAAAATTATTGGCGACTAAATAAATTTTGGAAATGTCAGAAAATTTAAAAACCTAAATGATGATGATTTTAAAGGTGGAAAAACAAGCTTTATTCACCATGATATTCATGTTGAACCAGTAATGGGTAAAACTTTAATATGGCCTGCAGAGTGGACACAAGGCCACAAAGGAAATATTGTAGAATCAGGGGCAAAATATATCGCAACAGGCTGGATAAATCTACCTATAGATTAGTTAGATTTAATTTGTTGTTAAAATTAAATGGTAAGTGAACTATTTAGGAGTATCAGAGCATATGGCAGGTCATTCAAAATGGGCAAATATTCAGCATCGTAAAGGTAGGCAAGATGCTAAGCGTGGGAAAATTTTTACAAAGTTGGTTAAAGAAATTACAGTTGCTGCTCGAATGGGTGGCGGCGATGTAAATTTCAATCCAAGATTAAGAACTGCAGTTTCTGGTGCTAAAGAAGAAAGTATGCCGGCAGAAAACATTACTAGAGCGATAAAAAGAGGAACTGGTGAATTAGAAGGTGTTAATTATGAAGAGATTCGGTATGAAGGTTATGGCGTAAATGGAGCAGCAATCATTATTGACTGTCTGACTGATAATAAACAGCGTGCCGTTGCAGATGTTAGACTAGCTTTGAGTAAAAATGGTGGTAATTTAGGGACTGATGGTTGCGTTTCATACCTATTTAAACATTGTGGGAATATTTTTTTTGCGCCGGGGGTAAATTCTGAAGAGTTAGCAGAGCTTGCAATTGATTTAGGCGCAGAAGATATTATTGATAATGAGGATGGAAGTGTCGAGATTGTTACCCCTCCAAATGAATTTTTAAATATTAAAGAAGGATTGGATAAGGCAGATTTTAAATATGAATTTGCTGAATTAATAATGAAAGCTGAAACTGAAACTGAATTAAAAGGATCTGATGGGGAAAAAATGAGAAAAATTCTAGATTTCCTTGAGGATTTAGATGATGTCCAAGAGGTTTATACAAATGTTGTAATAGAGGATGATTAAATTAAAACTACTAATAAAATTCTTGGAATTGATCCGGGGTTAAGGGTCACGGGGTATGGTGTAATATTAAATTCATCAGGCACTATTCGATATGAATCCAGCGGTATTATTAAGACAACTAATCAAGATACAGATTTGGCTTCACGTATTAAAATAATTCTTACAGGACTAGAAAAGGTAATCAACCAATTTAGCCCTGACTGTGTTGCGATTGAGAAAGTCTTTGTCAATACAAATCCACAATCTACTTTATTGTTAGGTCAAGCAAGAGGCGCAGCAATTAGTGCAGCAGTGATTAAAAATCTTGATGTTTACGAGTACACTGCGTTACAAGTTAAAAAATCAGTTGTAGGAATGGGTCATGCAAGTAAATCTCAGGTACAGCTAATGGTTCAAAGACTTCTTAACCTTCCCTCAATTCCCAGTCCAGACTCAGCAGATGCTTTAGCTTGTGGCATATGTCATGCTAATATTAGTGAAACTCTTGCTAAGTTTGGAACTGGAAACCGAATGAAATCTGGAAGAATAATATGATAGGTAGAATTCAAGGACGCTTGCTAGAAAAAACTCCGCCTATGATTTTATTGGATTGTAATGGTGTCGGTTATGAAATTCAGGTTTCTATGCCAACGTTCTATGATTTACCCGAAATAGGCACAGAAATTAAATTACTTACTCATTTTATTGTTCGTGAGGATGCTCAATTACTATTTGGATTTGCTTCCACTCAAGAACGAAAATTATTTAGATTATTAATTAAAGTTAATGGTATTGGTGCAAAAGTTGGATTATCTATTCTTGGGGGCATGACCGTTCATGAGCTTATGACAGCAATTACTAATCAAGAGCCTGATTTATTAATTAAAATACCTGGTATAGGTAAAAAGACAGCAGAGCGATTAGTTTTGGAGTTAAAAGATAAATTTAATGCAGACCAAATAAAACTTACATCAGATAAAGAACCAACAATACTTGATGACATTCAAAATGCATTAATTGCACTAGGTTATAGCTCAAAAGATGTAATTACTGTTACTAAGGAATTAGCTTCAGATATTTCGTTAAATGATGGAATCAGACAAGCATTAAAATTGCTGTCTAAAAATTTATAGTGATTTTATAAAATGATTGAACCAGATAGATTTGTAGACCCTGTAACTTCAGATATTGAAGAAGAGACTCTTGAGCATGCTTTGAGACCAAAGAAGCTTGATGAGTATGTTGGTCAAGAAAAAATTAGAGAGCAGCTTGAAATTTTTATTGATGCTGCTAAAAAAAGGAATGAAGCTTTAGATCATGTTTTATTGTTTGGCCCTCCTGGTCTCGGTAAGACCACTTTAGCTAATATCATTGCTAAAGAGATGGGTGTGAATTTGCGTCAAACTTCAGGCCCAGTCTTAGAAAAGACAGGTGATTTAGCAGCTTTATTATCAAATTTAGATGAAAACGATGTTTTATTTATTGATGAAATTCATAGATTATCTCCAGTTATTGAGGAAATTCTGTATCCAGCAATGGAGGATTATCGTTTGGATATTATGATTGGCGAGGGTCCATCGGCTCGTTCGGTAAAGTTAGAATTACCTCCATTTACTTTAATTGGGGCAACAACAAGAGCTGGCATGCTCACTAACCCTCTTAGAGATAGATTCGGAATTGTGTCACGATTAGAATTCTATACGAGACAGGAGCTTTCTAAAATTGTTAGGAGATCTGCAGGCTTGTTAGAAGTTGAAATTGATAAAGAAGGTGCAAATGAGATTGCAAATCGATCCAGAGGGACTCCAAGAATTGCAAATCGACTATTAAGACGTGTTCGAGATTTTGCTCAAGTAAAGTCTGATGGGAAAATTAATAAAGTAATAGCTGACGACGCATTAAAAATGCTTGATGTAGATTTGATTGGCTTAGACTTGATGGATAGAAGTTTTTTACTTGCAATTATCGAAAAATTCTCTGGCGGTCCTGTAGGTCTTGATAATATTGCAGCCGCAATAGGGGAAGAGAAAGAAACTATTGAAGATGTGATTGAGCCTTATTTGATTCAACAAGGTTATTTAATGCGAACGCCAAGAGGTAGGATTGCGACCCCCAAAGTTTATGAACATTTTGGTTTAAAGCAGTCCATAGACAAATTAAAAGATGATGCATGGAAAGAGTAATGTTTCAATGGAATACAAGAGTTTATTTTGAAGATACAGATAGTGGAAACGTTGTCTATCATGCCAATTATCTTAAATTTATGGAGAGAGCAAGAACTGAATGGCTAAGAAGTCTTGGATTAAACCAAACAAAATTAAAAAATGAAGATAAGGTGATGTTTGTTGTTAGAAAAATT
>Ga0209830_10003288_pt1 | contig 12427 bp, 6 predicted proteins | sample ArcticOcean_MG_C_12_FD_187439 | JGI IMG/M metagenome (GOLD analysis project Ga0209830, IMG submission 187439) | Marine microbial communities from western Arctic Ocean - ArcticOcean_MG_CB8_130 (SPAdes) (version 2) | ecosystem: Environmental > Aquatic > Marine > Oceanic | place: Arctic Ocean...
CCACTCTCGATGCATCGCATTCGTATGATTTAAGGTCGTCAAAATACCCGCGTAGGCTTGATCTTGGCGGAACATTCCATCGATCGCTAGCCATGTGCTGATCGTCGAACATCGGAAGATGCCATTCGGAGGACTGTCAGCCGCACGGGTATTGACCCCGACCGGCGAGGCAAACCCCTTGTCCGTATCGAGGACATACTCTTCGACCATCTGCTCGCCCCAGTCTTTTGGCATCGCCACGGACTGGAGTGCGGAGAGGGCCCAGATATCTTTCCACGGTACTCCGCGACCGCCGTAAAAACCATCCCAACGCCCTGACCATTGATGTTTGAAACTTTTAACCATCTGAGGACGGAAGGCCTGCCAGTGCTCGACGTCGTTCGCCTCACCCAATGCAGCTGCCATGTTTGAAAGCGCATCGACTGCGTTCACTTCGGTGCCGAAACTGTTAGTAGGCCCTTTGCCATTCCAATACAGCGGCTTGAAGACTTTTTGATACACCTCTTCTAAATACTCCCGGTCGCCTGAACGACGATACTGTTGCCAAGCGGGCTCGGTCGCACCGACGAATACCATGCGCACCAACGGAGAATACCAGCCCTTACCAAAATTGTCGGGCATGTTGTTGGCCTTATTCTTGAACGGTACCATGTATTGCCACGACAACGCATTGCCATGTCCCCATTGCCACTTATCGGCAACCCAAGAGCCCACTTGGATGTAGGCCCATGAATCCCAGAGGTGCAGTCCCATGAAGTTGTTGACCGCAGTCTGCGTGTGCGGGTATTTCAACCAGCCCTCGCCAATGTCACGAAAATACATAAAATTGAGTGCCCAAAGATAGTAGTAAGTCTCCACAGCCTTCTCGTCCGAGCAGCGGAAATAAGGGATCTGCTCATTGAGTAGATCATTAAACCACTCGGTCTTTGCCGCCATTGCTGGCATTGCTTCGGCATTGCCCTGCTCTGATCGAGACAGTGCTTCGGAATACTCATCCGCAACCGCCAATGTCAGCGATACGGGTTGGCCCGCTGGCAAATTCAAGACAAAGGAGTAGCCGAGATTGCCCTTGGGCCGCTCGGACCACTTCACATCCTCCATCGGAACGCTGGCACTATAGACAAAGCTCAGGCCGTCATACATCATACGCCCAATCTCCGTGGGCTTGCCGTAGAGCGGCTTGGCGATTGCTGTGCCAGCTTCTAGCAAGCGCAGCGCATTGGCCGACTCGTCAAAGGTAATTTTAGATTCACAAGTGCGTGAAAAACTGCCCTCTACCTCGTCGCCATCAAAACTCGGAACCTTGCTAGGCTCCCAAAAGCTTTCACCCTCAAAACGAATGGAGACATCCTTATCGGACACGATCAATGTCGTAAGCACATCGTCGCGGCTAATGAATTTATCTTCGCTAATGTTCACTCCGGCGATTTCGTAATTGGCGACCATCTTATCTGGGCGCCAGTCCAGAGTCTTTGGTTTGGGGTGCTTATGTTCGCTGCCGTCAACGATCAAGGTGCCGTATGCAGAACGCGTCTTACGCCAAAACTCCCAACCCCAAGAGTCGTGGCCATCACCGCCGACTTCAGACTGAACAATCGCATTGCCACGTGCACGGCCATCGCGAAAGAGCGGGTGTGTGAAACCAAGTGTTTCTGACTCCCAATATTCATGCCAGTAAGCACCAAAAGAGCCCGCTACATAGTAGAGCTTATTACCCGCGATGAAGCCGTAGTGCTCTCCTTGGATATCACGCTCGAGCATTTCGCAATAATCGGTGCGTGGAGGTAAGCTAGGAGACTCCACACTTCCAGCAGATTGTCCAACAGAGTGCGCATTGTCGTTTTGTGCACTGCAGCCCGTAGGAAAAACCGCTAAAAGAGTAAGTGTAAGAAATGAAATAAGGAAACGCATGATTAAGAAAGGATAGCATCCCAAAAATAAGATGTCTCTATAATACCTAATCCATGAAATATTACAATCGGTGAACACGACCAAAAACTGTCACATTACGCCAATTTTATTAAAAATATTATTTTTATATTCAGATCGCTCATGTAGGTGGCCACAGAATCCGACGTAACGAATCACGCTCTTCAGGGTAAGGTAAAACATCCGAAGACTTTGCCCATGCACGCCATTTAGCCTTAAGTTCTGCGAGCTTTTCTGGGTAGCGCTGGCTCAAGTCCTTTGATTCGCTGCGATCAGCGCTCAAATCATACAATTCCCACGCATTTGGATCGCGATCATCCGATGTCACGAGCTTCCAATTGCCGTCCCGAATTGCCGCATTGATCTCGTGCTGCCAATACAAGGTGCGCTCCGTCGGCGAAGCGGATCCGTTGAACCATGGCAGCAAACTCATACCCTTCCCCGGCGTAATCGCGCGTCCCTCGTAGGTATCAGGATACTGAGCGCCAGCGGCCTCGCATAATGTCGGCATGATATCAATTAAATGGAAGGTCTGGTCCGCACAAAGCTGCCCTGGTTCTGCAATGCCCTGCGGCCAGTGTGCAATCAAGGGCGACGCGATGCCACCTTCGTGCACAAAAATCTTATACTTCCGTAGCGGTGTGTTGGAAAGACTCGCCCAACACTGCCCCTGCGCAGTAGCCCAGCCCCCCTCGGTACGCCATTCTGGGTAATTACCAGAATGGTAGTTCGGCCAATTCATTCCAAACGGACCCAGTTCTCCAGAGCAGCCATTATCCGACATAAACAAAATTAATGTCTCATCCAAAATACCCCGCTCGGCCAAATCATCAATCACCCGTCCCACATTCAAATCCATGTGTTCGATCTGCGCCGCATAGAGTGAGCGGCGAAAATCTAGCTCTTCCTTATCGGAATCGGATAAACTATCCCATGCTGGCAGCCCACAAGAATCTACCGAGGCCATAAAATCAAAGCCCTCACGCTCCTCTTGATCAAATCCAACCGCTTCCGGCAAAGTCTGACTCGGCGGCACAATTCCCATGGCATGCATACGCTCTAACTTTTCTGCGCGAAGTTGATCCCATCCCTTTCGGTAGCGGCCTCGATATTTATCAATTAAATCGTCTGGTGCTTCTAAGGGGAAATGCGGCGCATTGTAGCACAAATGCAAGTAAAACGGATCGTCTGATTCGCTACAGGCCTGATCAATATAATCCAATGCGACATTGGTGAAAAATTCAGTCGTATGGAATTCCCGATCGGGCACATAGGGGTCGGTAGGCACACCTTCTGACCCGATAAAGAGTTCGCCATCGCGATAAATCTCACAACCCGGCAGCACTTTCCAATAGCTATCAATGTGCGTGTAAATCCCAGTGAATTTATCAAAACCACGCACCTCGGGACGAAACTGCGGCTCATGTCCAACATGCCATTTCCCTGACAGCATAGTCTGATAGCCAGCAGAACGAAGCACTTCTGCGGTTGTCACACAGCGATCATTCAAGCCACCCTGATAGCCGTCGCCAAAATCTCGATAGACCATCATGCCCACACCCGCTTGATGCGGATACAGTCCGGTCAACAAACAGGCACGCGATGGGCAGCAGCGCGGCGTATTGTAAAACTGACTCGCCCTGAAACCGCCCGCCCCTAAACGATCTAAATTTGGCGTATCAATTTCCCCTCCAAAACAACCAAGGTCGGAAAACCCCATATCATCGACCAGAATAGTAATGATATTGGGGCGTTTCGCGGTCATCGGGGCTATTTACTAGAAAATCAATACCGCTAGGACCAATTATTCAGCTGAAAAACGATAGAGCATGCGATGCTCATAGGTCTCGCCAGTGCGCAGTACCGCACTCGGGAAATTTGCTTGATTGGGGGCATCAGGAAAGCCTTCTGTTTCTAGACACAGCGCAGTGCGAAACTCATAGGCAAGTCCACCCTTACCGGATGCAAATTCACCTTGAAAGTCTTCAGGGCTCAGGAAATTGCCCCCATAAAATTGCACACCAACTTGATTCGTATGTAGCTCCATCACGCGGCCTGATTTCGGATCCTTCACGCGAGCCGCCAAGGCCAAACCATTGGCATTCGGTTGCTCCAGCACCCAGCAGTGATCGTAACCACCAGCAAATTCGAGCGCTTCAAATGTTTGATCCAATCGTGCACCAATTGCGGTGGGCTGAGTAAAATCCATTGGCGTATTGGCAACAGACGCCAACTCGCCAGTCGGTATCAAGCCTACATTCGTCGGCAGATAGCGGTCACAGGGGAGCATCAAAACATGGTCGTTGATCGTCGTCGTGTGATCGCCCGAGAGGTTCCAATAGGCATGTTGCACGATGTTTAGGATGGTCGGCGCATCCGTCGTGGCGACCGCCGTCCAGCTAAGTTCGTTATCATCATTAAGCTGATAAGTCACCTCCGTCGTCAGCGTTCCAGGATAGCCCTCTTCCCCATCCACAGAAACATAAGTGAAGGTGACCGCATTTTCATCGGGCTTAGGGGTTACCGTCCAGAGACGTCGATTGAAGCCATCTACTCCACCATGCAAGTGGCAAGCAACCCCGCCGGGATCATTATTCGTCTCAAGTCTATATCTTTTACCTTCCAGGGTAAATTTACCATCGCAGATACGATTACCAAACCGGCCTACGCTATTGCCAAAATATGGATTCGTAGATCCCGCATAACCGTCAACGGAATCGTAACCGTGCAATAGATCCTTTATTTCACCATCGCGATCTGGCGTGTATACAGAGACAAGCGTCGCACCGTAATCGGAAACAACTACCCTCATCCCATTCTGATTTATCAGCGTGTAGATATGTGCCTCGCGGCCGTCTAATAGCTGACCAAAAGTAGCAGATCCGGTTGCATGTATTCTCGATTTCATACTCTGCTTATAATACAATTACAAAGCGTGGTGGTAACAAGGGCCTGTAAAAGAGTTTGTATATTTTCTAAGATTATAGATTTTTAATTCACTGTTTCCGTAGCGCTACGAGCGCTCTTGATTTCGTTCTTCCCGCGGATGATCCGACTCCTCCCTCTGAAAAAGCTCACATAGGACTTAAGCTCATCTTCCCAGCTCTTTTGATAAACCTCATCCCCGGCGAGGAACAATATGACATTCAAAGATGGCGGCTGTTGCCCTCTGCTAATGTATAACTTTTCTATCACATCGGTGAAGTGTTTTTCTACGTCTCTCGGGCTAGTGCTCGTATGGCCAGGGCCGCCCCCAGGGTGAGGGTTCTTCCAATTAAGTCCCAATTCATTAGCTGTGCCGCGGACATCATTACTGCTATGAGCAAGTACACGGGGCGCTTCCCCGCGACTGGCACGAGCCTTATTGATTTTAGCCAATTCATTGGCGACTCGTTGCTTCATCTCAGGCTCCTCTTGGTAAAATGCAGCTTCCTGCTCTTGATAGGTCGGGGAAGATCTAAATTCTTCCCACGCCATGAGTTGCGCCTCACTCGCCGGAGCCACCACCTGGCCAAAGCCTCGATGGTCGCCAGTAATCATAAAGATCGCATCTGCACTTTGTTCAATGACAAGCTGAGTCATAAATGCAGTGTGATTGTGCCCATTATTCCACGACACCGCAGCTTGCATCTCACTTTCTGGTAATGCTCTGAGCAGCGGCACAATAGAGCCAGAAACACCTTCGAGCCCAGGTGTTGCCGCATTATTATTCACTGTTGCAATCCATTTTATCAACTCCTGATGGACTTCATTACCTGATGGCACTAGCTGTGGCTTGAAGAGCTTAATACGTCGAATATCCGTTAGCATGACGTTGAATAAGGTGCCCGCAGAAAGATTGCCCACCATATCAGAAATCTCATCTTTGATTACACGGTAACTATCTAATCCACCCTTTTCGTCTGTCACCATCCGGCGATTGGTATCAATCACAAACAGGATACGCTCTGCGCGGGTCTTCAAGCCGAACACACTAATATCCGAAAGCCCCATGCCGATGCTCCCGCGCGTGCCACCGAGTAACCTGCCACCACCGACACCGCCGAGGCCTGCACTCACGGTAAAATTCTGATCCATCGTAGGCAAATTTACATCCACATTCGCAACAGCTATATTTGCAACAGGACGCATCCTTAACCGCTGCGTTTGCGGGACCTTCGCCTGCTCAGGGCGAATCACCACTTTTACCTCGCGAGGGGGCTCTTCTTCGGCGACCGATGGCGGCTCCTCAAATTGCGCATCGTCCTGAGTCACAATTGTAGCAATCGTCACCACCCCGGCAATAAAAGCTCCCACGACGTGTACCAAAACGCTGATGACGATCACCTTCATCAGCATCGGGTTCATCTTCCTCTTTAGTTTAATTGGTATCATAGGTAGCGAATTTAGTAGGTTAAACTATTATTTCTCGGTCGGGACAACGATCCCCTGAATGATAACCTTTTGGCAAAGTATGAAAATCAATAAAGTTGGGACCGCTGCGATCATGAGCGATGCAAAGACGACGCCTTGGGAAGAAAACTGCTGTAATTGATAGAGCCATACGGTTAGCGTCCACATGTCCTTATCCTGGCACAGAATGAATGCATACATGAAGTTCGCATAGGCCCCGTTGAAAGCCCCCAGCGCGATCACTGCAAGAATCGGCTTGGATAGATTCATGGTTATCATCCAGAACTTCTGCCACTCACTCGCCCCATCGATGTCGGCCGCTTCAAATAACTCTTGCGGTAAGCTATCGAAGAACCCCTTCAGCAAGAAGATCGAATAACCATTCGCCATAGTCGGCAGTAGCAATGCCGCAAAAGTATTCAATAAGCCCAAATCGCGCAGTAATAGGAAATTCGGGATCATCGTCACTACCCCCGGAAACGCCATCGTTGCGATGAGAAATAGTAGCACCTTGAATTGCCCTGGTAGCTTATAGCGCGACAATGCATATGCCGCGAGGGGATTGACCAATAGCGCCAGCCCGATTGCAGCCAAACAGTAAATCAAAGTGTTCTCAATACCACTGCCGTAGAAAAAGATGTATTCCAGCACCATCCGGTAATTGTTGCCTCCAAAGTAAATCCTTAAATCGCTCGAGTTAGCTTCTACATGCTGGCGATCCGCTTCGAGTTGCGGCATGCGCACCTCCGAAAAAGATTCGTAGCGCCGCTCGTGTGCTGAGGCTGCGGCAGCAATGGACCCATACTTATTTTCCAAATAGGCGTGCCAACGAAGCTCTGGGGTGTCCAGCGATAGTGCCCTCAGTTCACACAGGTCTGGGTTCGAAATAAAATGCAAGAAATCAGTCAACTGAACCGACGCCGTAATTTTATCCTCCGGCATCGCCACTGAATCAAATCCTGAATAGTCCGTCGCATAAAGTTTGTTAAGGTGCACCACGGCTTCATATTTGTTTTCCAAGTATTGCACCCATGCCTCCTTCTGGGACGCATCCACTCTGATGAACTGCGGATGCAAGAATCCGCGCACATACGCTTCCCACTCTGGCAGATTAGAACGGCCATTCAGTCGAGAATCTGTGCCACCTAATTGGGCTAACTTCAGATAACGAAGATAGGCCGCGTTGCAAGATACGTAGATCTGATCCTCGAGCGGCAAGGTCTGCTTGAATGCGTAGAAAGCTCCAATTAGCGGGGAGGCGCTCAATTGATACTTGCGGTCCGTAAGGCGCTCGGGCGGGAACTTCAAAAAGAACCAACTCTCAATCGGTTCGTCGAAGCGCTCACGAAAGACCTCGAGGTCGTTGCCACACAGGTCACTTACATACTGACGAAATGCACGCTCGTTACGTTGAATTATTTTACCCTCCTGAGTCGGCCCGAACGCAGTAAGAAACCAGCTGGCTGGCATCTCTGTAGAGCTAACAAATTCCGTCCAATCTGCCACTAATGCTAAATTCGCATCGGGTAATGTGACCGCTCTAAAGTTGCGTGCATCATCTCCCGTCGCTGAGCGATATTCTACAATTCTTTCGCTGTACTTCGCCTCCACATACTTGCGGAAGAGCATCGTGTCATCGTGAATAAAGCGCGGCAAAAGATCCAGGTCTTGCACATCTACTCGGCTCTTAAACGAACCGGAAGCCATTAACAAAAAGGGGTACACCATACTGAGTGAGCCCAATGCCAATGAAACATAGAGCACGAGATAAACAAGGCGCGAACGAAATTGTCGTTTCTCAGATGGTAAAATAACAGGCATCGATTAACTCTTGGCAGTGGTGAAACTCATGCGGGAAATCCGTTTCATTTGGAACATTGTCAATCCGATCAAGAAGAAGCCCAAAATCCATGCAATCGCGATCGCAACGCCAAAGCGAAGATACACGTAAGCATCGTAAAAAATCTCCAGTCCGATCACATGCGTCGCGTGGTCCGGACCGCCAGCGGTCATAACCAAGACATTATCGGCGGACTGAAAGGCCCCGATCAATACAAAGATCAATTGAATCATCACGAGAGGACGAATCGTCGGTAGTGTAATATGCCAGATACGCCCAAAGAAACCAGCGCCATCAATTGCAGATGCCTCATAGAGGTCTTCAGGCACAGTCTTTAGTGCCGCAAGATAGATTAAACAACCTGGACCCATGCCCGCCCACGCCAAAGGTATGATAATCGAAACCATTGCCTGCGACTTGTCTTGTAGCCATTTTTGCGGGCCAAAATCTAAAATTGCCAAGACCTGATTCAGCGCACCCGCCTCTGATGGATCAAAGAACATCTTCCACATTAGCATCACAATCAGGCCCGAGACTAAGGCAGGCAAATAATACAATACGCGGAACAAGACACTCGCGCGGGGCAACTCGCTCAAACAAAGCGCTAATATAATCGGCGGTAGAAATACCAACAAGAGGCTCCAGAAAACATACTCTGCCGTGCGCAAAATTGATACCCAAAAGACATTGTCAAATAACACGGCAGCAAAATTATCCACACCCACGAAGGTAGATTCGCCGATCACGTTATAGTCCAAAAACGCCATTCGAGCACCAACTGCTAGTGGATAATAATTAAATACAAAGATCGCAGCAAGCGCAGGTGCTAGGAGTACATATGCGAGCCAATATTTCTTCAGCCACCCAAAGAAGCCGCGTTTCACTCCACCCTCTGATCCAGAGAACAGGCGCCAAATATAGGCAAACATTAACCCAAATGATACCGCGACTAAGAGCATCACCGCGGAGGCCACCTTGCGCCGAAATGCCATCACATCCTCAGGAATTTGCCCAAGCATCTTCTCATTAATTTCCTGCACTGCCGTATCATATAACTCCTGTAACCGCGCCAGGCGTGTCGCATCATCCGCAATACGCGGCACCCCCTCAGAAAATGCGCTCTGCAAGGGTTTACTTGCTCGTTCAATGTAAACTTGGCAATTTTCGCCATACGGCTCAGGCAATGAATTCACCAAGGCGAATTCGAGGGTCTGCTTCCACTGCGCGGGTACGGTCGCTACGTATTCGTTATAGCCATGCAATGCCAGTTTCTCTGGATTAATGAAACTAGCGTATCCATTTTCCACATAAGTCTGTACGATTACGCGCTCCGCAGCCGGACTTCCCACGAAGCGAAGAAATTTCCACGACGCCGCAATCTTCTCCGGATTTTCGGTGGTCGCGCACACCCCCAAGCCCCGCACATGCAACTCTGTAATGGACTGCCCCGAAGGCGCAAATGGAACTGGTACCAAGCCAAGCTCTTCGGGGCTCATGCTGGAAATATGATCATCCGCATTAATCAGAATATCGTTGATATAGAGCAAGCCCATGCCGATGCGGCCACGGTCCCAAATTGACCAAGCCTCCCCGCTACTCATTCCAACTCCATAGCGCTGCTGCCCATTCTCATCTATCCAAGGGGCATCCACGAGTCTGGAGTAAAAGTCAGCCGCCTGCACCGCGCCCGCATCGTTGAAACGGGCGACCCAATTGCCTGTGCCTTCCTCGCGCTCGACAATTTTTGAACCCATAGAGAAGAAGAACGGTAGCGAGGTCCAACCAGCTCCGCCCTCTTTCCCTAAAATAATGCCGTAACGATCTTCACTGGGATTTTGAATCTGTCGCGCAACCGTCGCAAGTTCGTCCCATGTTTTTGGATAATCCTTATCCGGATCAAGCCCCGCCTCTTGAAAGACGGTTTTATTGTAGGCCATCACACGCACGAAATAACTAAACGGCAAAAAATAAAAATGCCGCTTACCAGCTGCATCAACACGCGACACCGCGTCCCAAATTTGAGGGCGTACCCGCTCCTCTAACTCGTCACGATACATGATGTTTTCGTCGTATTCGTCCAACTCCTTCGCTTCGGCCGCGGTCTGCTCCGAATTAATGTATTCATCTAAAGGTAACAAAAAATTACGCCCTATGTAGCTTCCCGACTGCCGTGTATTCACGTGTATTACATCCGGCGCAGTGCGCCCGGCAATGGACATCAATAGGGGCGCTTCACCTGCTGGCCCCTCCAGCTTGAGCGACAATGAATTACCCTCTGGACGAATGTTCGGATATTTTTCGCGAAAGGCACGGTATACAGCCATCTCTGCCTTACCCTTAATGCTAAAAAGCGCATCGGGACTAGGGGCAAAATCGGTCGTCCGAATCGACACAGTTGATTCAGCGGTTAGCGTCGCCGAAAAAAGCGCAGCCTTGCAAAGCAGAAGAGCTAACAAAAAATGTAATCGCAAGGCACACATAGACAAAAACTAGAAGGCAAATTAAATACTGAAAGGTAATCTTTTCCGGCAAATTTAACCATAGCGGGCGACGCCAAATACATGTCTCTATACGACATCACGAGGTATCGTGCCTTGATTGGCCGCTTTACGGTATGCTCCAGGAGGCATGCCAAAGTGCCGCCTAAATCCTTTCGAAAATGCAAATACACATTGGTAACCAATACGATCTGCTACCATCACCATCGTCATATCGGTAGAACTAAGCAGCTCGCGCGCATGCTCCATCCGGATACGCATCAACAAGCCCTCAGCTGTTACATCGTAGTTCTCCTTCATGATCCGTTGAAACTGCCTAACGGACACATGCATGCGCTTCGCTAATGCAGGCAAGTTCCACTCTTCACCCGGATTTGCATTTACTTCTTCCCAAACATGAGTGAGTCGCAAACGCACACGATTACCTCCAGTAAATAGCCCATCTTTCAAATCGCGAACGATCGCCTCTGAAATATAGGTTGCCAACCCGATCGGAGCAGTCGCTCCCGGGCCTTTAGTCGCCGCGGATTCCTGTAAATATGCCTCCATGGCATATATGATGGGCTCTGTGCTGTGCGATAAATCACGGTGTAGCATCTTTCCCTCCAGATGAACAAATTCATGCGTGCGATACAAAGCCGCAGAGATAAATTTCCAATCATCCTGCGCCTTGTATTGATAGGCCGTCTCAAGAGGACCGACCCAAATCTGCCCAGGCTCCATCACGCCCACTTCGCCTAAACATTCAAATTCTGCATGTCCTGATACGGTGATCAGGGCAAGGTGCCAAGGAAAGGTCAATCGCCGCACTTCATAAGGCGGTGCTGCTTCGTGCAAGCCAAGCCCACGAATACCATGTTCGCGAAACGGCGACGCATAACGAGGTGCCATAGGCAGGTGCTGATCGCGACAAGTATCTGGAATGCAATGATACTCCTTGGTGAAACTCATCTGGGTTGATTTGTTGGGCATCGGCTTCTCCTTTCAAGTTGATTTGTCGTATACGCACAAAATCAGGCAACCACGTGGGGCGCCTCCAGCCTCAATTCACTCGCAGCATCAAACAGATGCACCTCCTCCAAATTCGGCTTCACACTCAATGACTGACCGATGTTCGATTGCACAATTCCAGCCAAGCGCACAACCAGCTTATCACCATTTGCAGTCGACAGGTGGAGAAAGCTTTCTGCCCCCAAGGGCTCCCCAACCTCGACCTTCGCATGAATCGCCTGGGGATCCGCTGCCTCGCAGGTGGAGAAATGCTCTGGTCGCACCCCCAGCACCAACGGTTTGCCTAAGTGCGCTCGAGCGATCTCCCCCAAGCGCGCAGTAAGCTCAATACGATCTGTCCCTGTTGCTTCACCCACAAAATGATAGCCGCCATCGGCTTCCACCACGGACCCATGCAAAAAATTCATCTGCGGAAGACCGATAAAGCCCGCGGTAAACATGTTAGCGGGACTCTGATAAATGTTAATCGGTTCATCAACTTGCATGATTTCACCGTCCTTCATTACGCAGATCCGATCCCCCATCGTCATCGCCTCCGTCTGATCATGCGTTACGTAAATCATCGTCGCGTTCAAACGCGCATGCAGTTTGGAGATTTCCGCACGCATCTGCACACGCATTTTCGCGTCAAGATTAGACAGCGGCTCATCAAACAAAAAGACATCCGGCTTACGGACGATCGCACGGCCCAAGGCCACGCGTTGCCGCTGCCCTCCAGAAAGCGCTTTAGGCTTACGGTTCAACATAGAGGTCAGCC
>Ga0209830_10003289_pt1 | contig 12425 bp, 12 predicted proteins | sample ArcticOcean_MG_C_12_FD_187439 | JGI IMG/M metagenome (GOLD analysis project Ga0209830, IMG submission 187439) | Marine microbial communities from western Arctic Ocean - ArcticOcean_MG_CB8_130 (SPAdes) (version 2) | ecosystem: Environmental > Aquatic > Marine > Oceanic | place: Arctic Ocean...
ATTTAAACATATTTTTATTCCTCTGTTTTATTTATTTATTTGTTAACAAATAATTCAAATAAAATTTGAATTATTTTGATTAAACACTTTGAATTAAAAATAACAACACTAAATGTAGAAAATTTTATCAAAAAACAACAAGATGTAGGAACTTTATAGATGAACGTTAACATTTAAAGAGTTGAAAGAAAGCTTAGTTTAAAAAATATCAAAACTATTTGTAAGAGAAGGTTAAGAGTGCTTATAAAAAATATATATAAATTATTTTATTTTTTTTTTAAATACTTTAAACCAGAAATATAGTTATTAAAAAACTTTGCGTTACTATGAGTAATTTTTATATTAAAAATTTTCTCTATAGATGTTAAAATTATTACGTGAGACATGCTGTCCCAATTATTAAATTCATTTAAAAAAATATTTAGTTCTTTTTTGTGTAACTGATTTTTAACGCTATTTTTAATTTTTAAAATATCAACAAAAATTTTTAGGTAATCTTTTTCTTTAAACTTCATTTTTAATATAATATTTTTTCAAAAAATCGATGTCAACTTTTCCATTTTTATTAAGCGGAATATTGCTTATATCAATAATATTTGAAGGAATCTTATAAACTTCTAATTCATTTATTAAAAATTCTTTAATTTTTTTTTCATTAATTTTTTTAGATACGACAAATGAGATTATTTTACCATTTATAAAAATAGATTTTGGATTATTAAGACCAAATTTTCTTAAATAATAGTCAATTTCATTCAATTCTACCCTAAAACCTTTTATTTTTATTTGATTGTCTATTCTTGAAAGAAAATATAGTTCATTATTTTTTATACATCCCCAATCTCCAGTTTTGTAATATATTTTATCTGATAGCTTTATAAATTTTTCATTAGTAAGTTTTTCTTGTTTTAAATAACCAATAGATAACTGCTTACCACTTATTAAAATTTCACCTACTTTATTGTTTTTAGTCTTATCAGTATTAAAAATTTTAACTTTCATTCCTGGTATAGGCTTTCCAATGGACATTGAAGTTAAGGATTTTTCTCTATAATTTTTTATATTTATATCAAAAGTAGTCATTGAGCATGCTGCTTCAGTGGGTCCATATGCATTCACAATCTTTAATTTTTTGTTAATATTAAACAAACTTTTTACATGATTTAAATATAAAGGTTCTCCACAAAAAAATATTGTTTTTATGTGAGAAAAATTTTTTTTTGTAAGCTTTTTAGATGAATTTATATAATCAATTAAGCTAGGTGTGCAAACAATATGATTAATCTTTTTTTTATAAAACCAATTACTTGGAAAAAGCTGATCTATAGTGTCAGGTATTATTAATTTTGATCCTGAACATAAAGATAAAAATATATCAGCTAAAGATAAATCAAATCCTATAGAGGGAATTTGTGAACAGTTATCGTTAATGTTTAGTTTAAATTTATTTACTAACCATTTAGTATAATGATTTAAGCTTGTTTTTTTAATCATTACACCTTTAGGTTTACCGGTAGTTCCAGATGTAAACAAAATATAGGCTAAAATTGAATTTTTGTATTTCTTTTTAACAGGAAGTATTCTTCTCTCTATGTTTCGTTGATTAACAAAATTAAAATTTTTTTTTTTTATATTAATAATTTTTTTATTGTTAGATGAAAAAAAATTAGCACCCGTATCATTAATTATATTAATAATCTTTTCTTTAGGTGTAATTCTATTAATAGGAATATAGTAACCACCAGATATTAATGTGCCAATCATCGCTATATAATCAAAAAAATTTTTTTCCTCCAAAATGCAAACTACAGGAACCTTGAATTTAGTTTTTCTAATTAAATTATTTGCATACATATTGCATTGTTCCCAAAATATTTCATAAGTCATTTTGATATTATTTTTTTCTAAGCATATAGCGCTAGGATTTGTTTTTACAATATGATGCAGTAAGTTTAAAATATTTTTATTTGAATTCATTAAAATTTTTAACTAGACAGTATTTGTTTGTTTTGAATAAAATGTTAGCATAATATGATAAATCCTTAATCTTAAATGATACACTTGTGCCAAATCTTAAGTTTGCTTTATTTGTTTTTAATCCTAGTTTTTCAATTTTTTTGAAAGCTGCATTAAAATCAAATTTTATGTTATTTGGTTTATCAAAGTAATCAATCTTGATATTTTTAATTTTATTATTTATTTTTATTTTTTTTTCTAATATAATTTTATTTCTGTAGGGAACATTGTTAATATATTCAAGATGTATTAAAAATGTTGCAGCCTCTTCTGGCGTACATCCTAAAAATATTGATTTAAAATTATACTTATTAAAATAAAAAAAATCTGAATTTTTGCCAAATGAATTAAAACTATCTGTTTTTTTTAAGAAGTGAGATTTTGGGCCCATTCCTATATGACTATGTATTGGCCTGAAGCTTCTTATGATATTCTTATTTTTAAAAAAATCTTTTACAACTAAACTAGTTGAGTAGTTTTTATCAATTTTTTTAATGTCAAAAACAAATCTTTTATCTTTATTAAATGTATAACTAGGCATTATGATAGTTCCTTTTTGACCAACATATTTAATTATAAAATTAGTCAGAACTTTAACAAAGTTTTTATCAATTAAGCCAAAAGAGGATAACTTAGAATAAACTATTATATTGTCATTTTTATTGATTTCTAATTTATTAAAATGATCAATTAAATATTTTTCCATATTTTTATTTATGTTAAATTATTACTTGTTTCTTTTAGAATAAAATATCTAAGCCAATAAACCCACCTTTAAATATTAGACTATTATTAAATTTAATTTGTGCATGGTAAAAAATGACAAACACAACAGCTATAGCTCTTAAACCATCTAATTCCGCCCTATAATCAGTTTTCATAAAAACTACACTTATTGGTGCGCTCTGGTGGACTCGAACCACCGACCCTCGGTTTAGAAAACCGATGCTCTATCCAGCTGAGCTAAGAGCGCATATATAAATCTTAATTATATTTATAGTATGAATTTAATTTTTAAAAAGGAATTTTTTTGAAATTATCAATAAAGTTATCAGCTCAACTCTACCAATAATCATAAATAAAATTAGATAATATTTAGTAAAAAAATGTAAGTCATAGAAGCTAAAATTACCAAGTCCATACATTGAAGAATTCACCGTGTTCATTAGAGTTAAAATCGATATTTTAAATGAACTTTCAAATTCAATACCACTTAAAGTTAACAAAAAAATTAAAAATAACAAAGATATAATAAATATAATTATTGATAAAAAATATTTATAAATTTCGTCTAATTTAAAAGTGTCTTTAGAGAATAAATGTTTATTAATATAGATATTTTTTGGCTTACTGTATGATAAAATTTCATTAATTGAATATTTGAATAAAGAATAAATTTTTAAAAACCTGATACCAGAACTGGTAGAAAAAAAAGATCCTCCAATTATTACAAGAATTAAGAAAACAAAAGATATATTTGTGGAATTATTATCAAGAGAAAAACCTATATTAGAAACACTACTTGTTATTGATAAAAATAAATCACTAAAATTATTATCAAAATTAAAGAAAAGTAAAAATATAACAAGTAATGTTAGAAGATAAAATAACAAATGTATATCTTCATTAAAAAAATTCAAATTGTGATTTTTCACAAATACTAAATTATAAATCAAAAAAATACTGAAAAATGATGTAAGCATTAGTAGCGACAAAACAACTATCTGAGAATTATTTATTAAAATATTGGGCAAGCTATTTGTTGGTAAAAAACCTCCAGAAGAAATCACTGTCATCGCTAAATTTAAAGAATTAAACAATCTAATATTAAAAAAATTAAGAATAATAAAAATTCCAAGAGTAATTAACGAATATAATAGAAAAATTTTCAATGATTGCTTTAAAACTTCTGCTTTATTAAAAGATATGAAGTTTGTTAATGATTTCTTAAAACTATTATCAAAAATATCTATTAATAAAATTATAGAAAATAAAAAATAAAGTCCACCAATCCATTGTGATGCAGATCTCCACAAAATTAAGCTTTGATCAATATGTTTAATATTATCAAAAATTGTGAATCCCGTTGTAGTAAAACCTGATATTGCCTCAAAGTATGAATTTACAAATGTTAAATTATAAATACTTAAATAAAAAGGTATTGAAATAATTAATGGAAGTAAAAAATAACCAAATAAAATAGTTAATATTTTTTCATAAATTGTTGTTTTTTTGTCATTGCTTTTAATAAAATAAAATATTATTGCTAGAAAAATTGATATTAAAAAGGTGTAAAAGTAAGTGTTTAAATTTAAATACAAATTTAAATAGTATGAATAAATAATATTTAAAAATGAAAGTACAGATATTATTACACAAAAAACACTCAGGTAAATGAGTTTAAGGTGATTCATTAAATTTATATAGAGCTTATACGAAACATATTTTCAACGACATGTAAAAAATCTTTTTTGGCCAAAAGAACCACTGTATCTTCTTTTTTAAAAATAAAGTTTGATCTTGGGATAATAACTTTTTCACCTCTCAGTATAGCTCCTACTCTAATCTCGTCTGGAAGGTTTGAGTTTTTTAATTCTTTATTAACTAACTCTGATGTTTCAATAATTTCTGCTTCAATAATTTCATACTCTCCATTTAAAATACTATACGCATTTTCAATAGTCCCTTTATGGACATGTTTTAAAATGCTTGATACCGTGTTCATCCTTGGATCAATAAAATCATCAATTTTTAAAGAAGATTGTAATAGTGAGTAATTAGGCTTATTTATCAATGCCATAGTTCGTTTATCATTCAATTCACTTTTATCTTTAGTAAATTTTTCAACTAGTACACTTACCATTAAATTATCTTCATCGTCATTTGTTAGTGCTAATACAGTTTCTACCTCATCTAGATTAGCTTCTAATAAAACCTCTTCATCAAGCGCATCACCATTAATAACAATAGTGTTATTTAGATCACCAGCAATAAGCTCAGCTCTTTCTTTATTTTTCTCTATAATTTTTACTCTTGCAGAATCAAAACTTTCTTCAAGGTTTTTGGCTAAATTGAAACCAATATTTCCTCCTCCAATTATCAAAATTTTCTTTGAAATTTTTTCGTTATGTCCAAATGCACTTAGTGTTGCTTGCATTTGAGACGCATTAATTGCCACGTAAGCTTTATCATCCTTAAGCATAATATCATTTTTTTTAAGTACAACAAACTTATCATTTCTAATAACACCCAAGATATTTGCGTCTAATTTTGGAAATTTTTCTGTTAGTTCATTAAGCTGAATATTTATTAGCGGGCATTTATTATTGATTAAAATTTCAAGTAATCTAATTTGATTTTTAGCAAATGGTACATTATCAAGAGCGCCAGGTGCTTCTAGCTTTCGTTGTAAGGATTTTGCTATCTCAATCTCTGGTGAAATAATTACATCTATTGGTAGATTTTCTTTATTATAAACTCTTGTAAATTTTGGGTTTAAATAATCTTGGGATCTTATTCGTGCTATTTTTTTTGAAACATTAAAAATTGAAAATGCAATTTGACATATAAGCATATTAATTTCATCATTTCTTGTTACGGCAATAATCATATCAGCTTCAGACGCATTTGCTTTTTCTAAAATTGATGGATATGTTGCTTTACCAACGATTGCTTTTACATCAAGACTCTCGTCTATTTTTTGTATATCTTCACTAGATTGATCAATTACAGTAATAGAATGAGCTTGTTCGCTTAAAATTTTAGCTATAGTAAAACCAACTCGACCAGCACCACAAATAATTATATTCATTTATTTTAATTCCTTAATTCCTAAAGCTTTAAGTTTTCTATGTAAGGCAGATCTTTCCATGCCAATAAAATCGGCTGTTTGTGAGATATTACCATTAAATTTTCTTAATTGAGTAGTTAAATACTCCTTTTCAAAATTTTCTCTAGCTTCTTTTAATGGCACAGATAAAGCGTTTTCTAATGGTGTGCTAATAAAATCCTGCTTTTTTAAAGATTCTTTAATAATATTAGAAATCTTCTCATCACTATTGGGAGAAAGTATTGCTATACGATCAATTAAGTTTCTTAACTCCCTAACATTACCGGGCCAATCGTACTGAAGTAAGTATTTATTATTAACATTAATATTTAGTTTCTCAAGATTGTAATTAGAGGCAATCTTTTTAGAAAAATATTCTACTAAATAAGGAATGTCAGCAATTCTTGCTTTAAGTGGGTCTATATTAATTTCAAATACATTAAGACGATGGTAAAGGTCTTCCCTAAAATTTCCGTCCTCTATTTCTTTTTTAATATCTTTGCTTGATGAACATATAATTCTAACATCAACATTAATGTCGTGACTACCATTAATTCTTTTAAATTTTTGATCAATTAAAACTCTTAATATTTTAGATTGAGTTTCAAGTGGAATCTCTGAAATCTCATCTATTAAAAGAATTCCACTTGATGACTTTTCCAGAGCTCCATAGGAAATTGATCCATTATCTTTCTCTTCACCAAATAATTCTAGTTCATATTTTTTACTATCAAGTAAAGCTCCATTGAGAATTATAAAAGGTCCATTTTTACGTTTTGATACTTTGTGAATTTTTCTAGCGACCAATTCTTTGCCAGACCCTGCTGGTCCATTAATAAAAATTCTACTTTCAGAAATGGCAATCTTTTTTATTTGATCTTTGATATTTTGAATATTGTTACTATTACCAATTAAGTCATATGAAGAAAAAAGCTTATCTTCAAAATCTCTATTTTTTTTTTTTAAATTAACATTTTCAACAGCACGATTTACAAAATTTAGCAGCCTTTCTTGATTAAAAGGTTTTTCAATAAATTCAAATGCTCCTGCTTTAAGTGCATTGATAGCCATCACTACATTTGCATGACCCGTTATAATGATTACTGGAACATCTTTATCTTTATTTTTTATATGAGATAATAATTCCAAACCATCATTCTCGCCTTTGTCTAACTTAACATCAATTATTGCAACATCTGGAAGTTTTTTATCAATCTCACTCAAACCTTGGTTGTAATTAGCAGCAAGTCTTATTTTAAAACCAGCATCAATTAATAAATCATTTATAATATTTCTAATATCTGAATTATCATCAATAATTAATATTTCTATACTCATTGTTTTTTAAATTTGATTTGTATTTCGGCACCATTAATTAAGGATTTAAAGCTCACAGAGCCATAATGATCATTAATTATTTTGTTAACAATTGCTAGCCCTAAACCAGTACCTTTTTCTTTGGTTGTAAAATATGGATTTAAAATATCTTTTATATTATTCTCAAATATTCCAAATCCAACACCATTATCTTTAATCACAAAGTCTATATAGGCATCATTATCCTTTAAATCTATATCAATTTTACCCTTATAATTAGGATTGTTTTGTTTTTTTTCTTGGATACTTTCAATTGAATTTTTAATTAAATTAAAGAAAACTCTAGATAGTTGCTCGCTATCAGAGTTAAAATAAATATCATCCTTCAATGGATCAAAGATTATGTCCGTATTTTCATCTAATGCTTTTAATAATTTAATACTATCATTTACTATGGCTACCAAATTATTATCTTCTAAGATTGGTTTAGGCATTCTTGCAAAGTCAGAAAATTCATTGACTAGATTTTCGATTTGTTTTATTTGTTTTGCTATAATTTTTAAATTTTTTGTAAAGTCTTCTTTTTCAATAATATCTAATTTTTCTGAATATTTACTTTTTAAGCGATCTATAGTTAATTGAATGGGTGTTAATGGGTTTTTAATTTCATGTGCTAATTTTCTAGCTAGACTTTCCCAAGCCTCATGTCTTTCATTAATAATTAGTTTTTCTTGTTGTGTTTTTAATTGATTGATCATTGCATTAAAATTTTTATTTAAAAGTTCCATATCTTTGTCTGCTTTAATTTCAGGAACTTTAATTTCTAAATTTCCTTTTCCAATATTTGAGGATGCGATAATTAAATTATTGATTGACCTGAAGAATCTAGAAGAAAATCTTATTGCAATTGATATAGATAAAAATAATAATAAAGAAACTATAACAAGATAAATAAATACAAATGAAATTTTTATACCTGTTTGTTTATTTAATACTGTGTAATAGAAATTTAATGCCTCTTGAGATTCAACTAAGTACTGCGATATTTTTCTATCAAGATATTTAACAATATACAAATATTTATCATCAAAATTTTCTAGTTTAATTATTGATGCTGATTGATTTTCGTAAGCATTAATTATTTTAAGTGGTCTCTTATCGTTAGAGACCATCGCTAACGCTTCTGATAATGGCTGTTTATATTTTGTTATATCTTGTAAAGTTGACAAATAAAGATTGCCCTTACGATCTACTATATGAACCTCATCTATATTTCTTATTAATTTTTGTGTATTGAGGAAACTTTTAAATTGATTAATGTTAGTTTTTAAAAAATTAGCACTTTTATTTAAATCAAAAGCTATTAAAATAATTTCTGATTGTGTTTTGGTTCTAATTTCTTCTGTATAACTTTTTGCTATTTCGTAAGAATTATTAACCGCTGTTGTAATTTTTTTATCTAAATATTTATCAAGTGCAAAAGATAATAAAAATAAAGAAAATAAAGAAATTAGTATTGAGGGTATTAAAGTAAATAAAGCAAAAAATGTTATGTATTTTCTGTTTGCTCTTGATCCACTAACATCAACATCAATTTTTAATGATTTTCTAACTTCTATAAAGATCATCAGAAAAAGAAGTAGTAATAAAATAATATTAACAATTAAAATCAATTGTAAGTTTTTGTCACTTAAATCAACAAAACTTTTATCTATAAATGTTAAAAAGGTTAAAAAAGCTAGAAATAGTGTAATTATAAAAACTAAAGCTATGAATATATATTTTTTAATAAAATCCGTCATTATAAGATAAATAGATTAATAAATATTTTTTATCATGAATAATTGTTTTATAGTACTCGCTGGTGGAGAAAGTAAAAGATTTAATTCAAAAATTTCTAAATCATATCACTCATATAAGGGTAAACCTTTATTGCTTCATTCAATTGATAAAGCTAAAGACTCTAAAAAATTTAATAAAATAGTTGTAGTTATTAATAAAAAACACAAAGATTTAATAAAAAAATTAAAAATTAAAGGAATCAAGATAGTTGAAGGTGGAAAAAGTAGGGCGAAGTCATCATACAATGCATTAAAAAGTATTAGGAATTATCAAATAAGGAATGTGATGATTCATGACGCTGCAAGGCCCAATTTTTCTTTAAAACTTTTAAATAAATTAGATAAAGAACTTGAATCAAATGATTGTGTTATACCGGCGATTCAAACTGTAGATTCAGTTAAACAAAAATATTTAAATAAAGTTACAAATTTAAAAAGAAAAAATATTTATCTAATTCAAACACCTCAAGCATTCAATTTTAAGAAGTTATATAAACTACAAAATGACAAAAGTTTTTCAGTTACTGATGATGCAAGTTTATTTATAAGAGCTAACAAAAAAGTAAAGATTATTAAAGGTGAGGTTAACAATAATAAAATTACAATTAATTCTGATATTAGAACTCAAAGTTTAGTTAAGTATGGATTGGGTTTTGATGTGCATAGATTAGTGCCTAATAAAAAATTATATTTAGGTGGAATTAAAATACCATCACGGCTCGGCACTTTAGGTCATTCAGATGGTGATCCAGTTTTACATGCGGTAATTGATGCAATTCTTGGTGCATGTAATATGGGCGATATTGGTGAAAAATTTTCAGATAATAATAAGAGGTTTAAAAATATTAGATCCACAATTTTATTAAGTAAGGTGATTCAACAAATTAAAACTAAAGGTTACTTAATAAATAATATTGATATTAATATAATTGTTCAAAAACCAAAAATTAAAACATACAAAAAAAAAATCATCAAATGTATAGCAAAACTGTGTAAAATTTTAACAACACAAATTAATATTAAAGGAAAAACTACAGAAAAATTAGGTGTAATTGGTAAAGAAAAAGCTATAGCTTGTGAGGTGATAGCTTCAGTAATTAAACATGATTAAATTTTTCAACTCTCTTTTTGTTACAATGTTTGGTGTGGGTAAGTTTAAATTTGCTCCAGGAACACTTGGTTCGCTTGTTACAACTATTATTCTTTTTTATTTATTTCATTCACTTAATATTTCATCAAACATAATTTTAATTGGGTTAATAATTGTATTTATTTATTCCTTTTATGCGGTTTCAACTCACATAAAAGATATTCAAAATAAAGATCCTGGAGAAATAGTTATTGATGAGTTTTTAGGGCAATCTATACCAATTTATCTTTATGAAGTATCTCATGGAACAGCTAAAGAAAGCAATGAGGCTATCCCTTATTATATATTGTTTTTTATATTATTTAGATATTTTGATATTATGAAGCCCTTTCCGGTAAATTTTTTTGACAAAAACTTTAAAAATAGTTTTGGTGTAATAATGGATGATATTTGTGCAGGATTATATGTAGTTATAACGGTTATTTGTTTCATGATCATTAAAAGCTACGTTTTATAATGAAAAATCTAGCTAACAAACTTGTTAAAAAGTTAATAAAAAAAAAACTTAAAATTTCATTTGCTGAATCGTGTACCGGAGGAATGCTATCTAGTACAATAACATCAGTAAATGGTTCCTCTAAAGTATTCAATCTAGGGCTGGTTACATATTCCAATAAGTCAAAGATTGACCTTCTTAAAGTTCCTAAAAAAATCATCAGTAAATATGGTGCTGTAAGTAAAGAATGCTGTTTATCAATGGTTAAAAATCTAAGCAAAATTAGTAAGGCGAACATAACAGTGTCAATTACTGGTGTTGCGGGTCCTAATGGTGGGACTAAATTAAAGCCAGTTGGATTAGTTTATATTGGAATTAAAAAAGGAAATAAAATTTTTGTTCAAAAAAATTTGTTCAAAGGTAAAAATAGGATTTTAATTCAAAGAGCTGCTACTGTTAAAGTTTTAAAGAGCATATTAACTCTTAAATAATTGATTTGCTCTCTCTTGAAAGGCATCAGCGATTTTATTTAGTCCATATTGAAAAGAAGTGGTCATCACAATATTTAGAAATTTATTTTTAATTTCAAAATCTACAACAAAACAAATTTCAGTTCCTTCTTTATGGTCTTCAAAAGTCCACTTATTATCTAAATACTTAAGTGGACCGTCTATATTTGTTACATAAATAGAATTTTTTTTTTTATTAAATTTTACATCACTTTTATAAGTGTCTTTAAATGGACCTTTACCAATTGTTAGATCTGCAATGATATTAACAAAGTCATCGGTGTCTTTTTTTTTATGTATTTTTGCATCAATACAGTATGGTACAAAAGCGGGATATTTCTCAATATCCAAAACTAAATCAATAAGTTGATCTTTATCACATTCAATTAAGCGCTTAACTGAAGCTCTAGGCATTAATTTCTTAATCTATTTTTTTGCAGTTGTGCAAAATCTTCATCAGCATGATACGAAGATCTGGTTAAAGGTGTTGAAGAAACAAGTAAAAAACCTTTTAATTTTGCAATAGTTTCTAACTCTTTAAATTCATCTGGATGATAATAGCGATCTAAAGGATGATGTCTTACGGACGGCTGCAAGTACTGCCCTATAGTTAAAAAATCTACATCTGCTGTTTTTAAATCATCCATAACTTGAATAATTTCCTCTTTGTTCTCACCTAATCCAACCATTAAACCAGATTTAGTAAAAATGTTTTTATTTATAAGTTTTGCATTTTTTAAAAGTTTCAAAGACGAAAAATATTTAGAACCAGGCCTTACTTTTAAATAAAGTCTTGGTACAGTTTCAATATTGTGATTAAAAACATCAGGATTAGCTTCTAATACCTTTTTAAAAGCATCTCCTTTTCTAAGAAAATCTGGAGTTAACACTTCAATAGATGTATTGGGGTTTTGTTTTCTAGTTTGATTAATAACTTCATAAAAATGATTTGAACCACCATCTTCAAGGTCATCTCTGTCAACAGATGTTATTACAACATGTTTAAGATTTAGCTTACGCACAGCATCCGCAATCTTAACAGGTTCTAATGGATCTAATTTTCCAGGTTTACCAGTTTTTACATCGCAGAAAGCACAAGCTCTTGTGCATGTGTCACCCATGATCATAAATGTAGCATGACGCTTACTCCAGCACTCTGTAATATTTGGGCAGTTTGCTTCCTGACAAACAGTGACTAAATTATTGCTATTTACAATAGTTTTTGTTAAAAAAAATTCTTTACTGTTAACTAGTTTAGACTTTATCCAATCAGGTTTCTTTTTGATTGGACTAATTGGTTTGTTAACTTTTTCTGGATGTCTAATTG
>Ga0209830_10003290_pt1 | contig 12424 bp, 5 predicted proteins | sample ArcticOcean_MG_C_12_FD_187439 | JGI IMG/M metagenome (GOLD analysis project Ga0209830, IMG submission 187439) | Marine microbial communities from western Arctic Ocean - ArcticOcean_MG_CB8_130 (SPAdes) (version 2) | ecosystem: Environmental > Aquatic > Marine > Oceanic | place: Arctic Ocean...
TTTGCCGCGGCATCTTCTTATTGGCCAGTTTTGGACTCGACACTACCGGGTCACTGGTCTTCCTCTTTCCTACATTCGCCTTCTTTTTGTTGTTTCTCTCGTAGGAAAGGGTTGTCCATCTGTCGTTGTTGTTCGTTCGTTGTTATCTTCGTCTTCCTTATCTAAGACTTCCTATTTACCGTACAAAGCGAGCTGGTGATTTACCGTTACATACGCGCTTCCCCAAATTTCGTAAAGAATTTCTTCCTCGCGCACCAATTAACTTTGTCATCGTTCAACGTAAACTTAAAAAGTTCCCATGTCTCGAGTTCCTCCTCGCTTCGGTTTCGAATAGGTGTTCTGTTTACATCGCAGCGTTTTCGTTATTATTTTCTGTACAGCTTTTATTCCGTTGTTACTATCGATGTGTTTATTACGTATTTGTTTGTTTATTTATTTATTGGATGCGTGTATTTAAAGTAAACAAACAAGTAAACAAACAAGTAAACGTACGCATCAATAAATAATGAACAGAACGCGACGTTTTCTTCACGCATCGAAGGAACGAGCTCGTTCGCCTCGCATACATCTCTTCGTCTTTCGAAACACGCAAATATGCGAACGAAATAATGAAATAATGAAATAACGACGAGGGAGAAGCTTTGACGCGAGAGACATGAAATAGGAAGGCTTCACATAGTCGAAATCAATATCGACCACGTAATCAACACGCACGCACGCACACACACACGTGCGTACGTACTTAATCATCTCTCATCTCTCAATCGAATCGATTCGTTTCGATTCGATTCGATTCGATTCGTAGTAATCCTAAACTAAGTTTGCCCGTGTAGAAAGACCGCGGGGTAAAAATAAAAAAGGAACGAATTGGAACGAGAAATAAAGATATGTTAAAAGCGCATGAATCATCGCAATCGCAACCGTTATTGACAAAAATAAGATCAGAACAGGACGTAAAGGTCGAGCGCGACGCGAAAGTGTTCGTATGGAAATCCGTGTTCTTCTTGATATCGTGGTCGATCGTATCCGGCGGGATCATTTTATTGAATAAGTACATATTCGTGAAGGATGATTTTCCGTATCCGATTACGGTATCGGCGACGGGGCCGTTATGTTCGTGGATCGTTGCGGCTGGATTAATAGCGATAGGGAAGGTTGAGATCGAGAATAGGATAACTATGTATGAATATGTGACGATTATACTACCTATTGGGTTGTTTAGCGCGATTACGTTTGCGAGCGGTAACACGCTGTATTTATATCTTTCGGTGAGTTTTATACAAATGATTAAGAGCTTATCGCCAGTGGTCGTTTTTTCCGTGTTAGTTTTGCTTGGGATGGATAAACCTACGTTCATGAAATCGTTCGGGGTCGTTATTACTTCGTTTGGGATGTTAGTCGCGTGTTTGAGCGAGTCGAGGTTGACTTCGTTCGGGATCGCGTTGATCGCGACGAGCGAAGCGTCGGAGTGTATTAGAATGGTGTTTTTTCAACACATGTTATATTCGAGGTCGTTTGGGGTCATCGAAGGGTTGTTCTATAGCGCGCCAGCAAATTTTATGTTCTTGACTTTGTTCACGGTAATTTTCGAGTACGGAGAGATCGTCGAAACGGAGGCCTGGCGGAGACCTTTAGCGAATCCGATTCCTTACATAGTCGTAGCCTTTTTCGGATTTTTCGTGAACATAACGACGATTGGTGTCATACAAACGTGCGGATCAATAACGTTCAAAGCCGCCGGTCAAGTAAGAAACGCTTCAGTGATCATGTTAGCGTCGTGGTTATATAACGAGAAGCAAACTTTAGTGCAATTAATTGGTTACGTCGTTTCGATCGTTGGTTTTTTCATTTATCAAAACGCGAAATCGCGAGAGGATTTAGATACGATTGCAAAAAGCGCAGAGTTCATGGCCGGCGAGCCGTTTACGCCATCGTCGCCGATTTGGGAAGACGTAGGCGAAGAGTTTGGGTGGTCAAATTCTCCGCAATGGCAGAAAATAAAACGAGGCGGGATCATCGGATCCGCTTTCAGAAGAGGTTTGAGAAATAACAATAGCAAAAATAATAACGACGACCAAGCATTTAATGGAGTGAAAGACGAGCGCGAGAAAATTTTAGGTCCAACTTTGAAAGATATAGAAACCATCAAACTCGCGCAATTGGCGAGATCGAAATCGCATACGGGCGAATTCGGAACCGTAGATATGCAAAGGTCGAGCAGTTTGTTAAGTTTAACGAGCGAAACTGAACGTGAACGACGTGTCGAAAGAGCCAAGAGATGGGGCGTTTGAAAGAACAAATTAGTAAGTTTTAGCACTACGTAGTTAAATGACTGTAGATAGCGCACTCTTAGTTAGTATTTAGTTTATTATTCGTAAAAGACAGACTTTGTGTGTTTTATATGATTACAATTTTTAGCTTGTTGTTTGATATACCGCGCTCCTTTTTTCGAGTCATATTATCTCATGACTATTCTTTGTTCTCTTTATTCTTATTATTATTATTATACCTCCTCCTCTTGCTCTCTCTCTCTCCCTCTTTCTCTCACGTTCTCGTTCTAAAAAAATCTCGTACCGTCTGGGATTTTGACATCTTTCAACACGCACACGATGCCGTCGACGACTTCGATCATATCTTTTAACTCTTCCGGGATATCCGTTCTCGAGGAAGCTTTTATTACGACGTCTCTGCCGACGCTCGCGCCAGAGTCTAAGCAGACGTTCTCGAGCTCGGTATTATTGCCGACGAAAGTTTGCGCGCAAACTTCCGGCGAGCCGACAATTATCGTGTTTTTTAATCGAACGTTCTCACCAATTTGTGTCGTCGGACCTATAATTGATGATTCAATGAACGATCCATGTTCACCGCTTCTAACGACACAGCCGTCAAGTAATAAGGACTTCTCGACTCTTGCGAAACCAATGAACTTCGCGGGCGGTAAGTATCTCGATCTTGAAACGATTTGCTGATCGGCGCCATACGAAATCATGTCGGCCGATGGACCGCCTCTCGCCATTTCAAGATTTTGCTGAAACCATTCATTAAAACTACGAATTGGCGACCAAAATCCATCATATTTATGCGCAACGACTTTCATGCCTCTTTCGATTGCCGTATTTATGACGTGTTCGCCAAACTCGAAATACTCTCCGCGCTCTCTCGGTGGATTTAAAACTAAGAGTTCTTTCATGCACTGCGCGGAGATGATGTAATTACCAGTGGAAACGTGATACGAGTGTCTCGCGTCGTTATCGACGAGCTCTTTGAAGATGTTAGAAAAGTGTGGCTTCTCGTGCAAACGCTTCACGAGGTCTTTCTCGCTATCATTATTGCCTTGTTTCATCGTGACTTCGCATAATCCGACTTTAAGATGGTTCGACTGAGTATGTAAATCGGTCTTTTCCAACTCTGCACATTTTACTCTCCCGCTCTTAACGAGCATCGTAATTTCGGCACCGGATTCGTTATGCTTTTTCAACATCTCATTGAAGTCGACCTTGTGTAATTGCTCGCCCGAGCATAATAAATACGCTTCTTTTTGTGCATCCTGATTGTTACCACCGCTAACGCCTCTTTCGATTGTGACGTCGAAAGACTCCGCTTCTATGTGCGCTCTTACTGCCGCCGCGGAACCTTTTGGCCATTCGGCTCTATGAGGAGTTACTGCCATTGGTAACACGCATACTTCGGTCGTAGCCTTACCCATTGTAGAGTTCTTAGAAAACGTCATCGTCACGTGGTTATTCAAACTTCTTGAATTATATTGCGTCAACACGAAGACTTTACCAAGCTCAGCCTTTAAGCACGAATTGATGCAGAAGTCAATTAAACGAAAAGAACCGGCGATATTCAACGCCGATATCGCGCGATTTCTCGTCAATGGATTTGATTCGCCAATTCCACCTGCTAATACAATCGCAGTCACGTTACTCTTCTCAACAAAAGTATTAGTAGTAGTAGTAGTATTTAAAGTTTGTTGTTGAATTTTATTTTGTTTTTGTTTTTGTTCTTGTTGTTGTTGTCGATTCCTATCTTCGTTCGTTCTCGACATGGACAATCGACTCGGACTCTTCGTCGGCGAAGTAGCAGTAGTAGCAATAGTAGAAGTAGTAGTAGTAGCAGTAGTAGTAAAAGAAGAAGAAGAAGAGTGATTCTCCGCGCTTAACTTCTTTCGCTTACTTAAAACGTCAATAGTCTCAGCCGTACTATTCGTTTGCGCTCGAAACGGGCTGACGACGTACGAATTCTTCATCGTCATCACTTCCAGAGCGTTCTCTAAGTTAACCGTATCGCTTTCTCGCGCAGCGTCCGTTCTCGATACGTCGATTTGTTGTTGTTCTCGATCGTTCTTAATCGCTTCCATCTTCATCTCGTTCCCTCTTTCGTTATTCGTGTTATTCGCATTATTATTAATATTATTCGAAGAAGAAGAAGAGGAGGACGGATTCGATGAATAGCTCTCGCGTATCTGCGCATGACCTCTCTGCTGCGATTGACCAAGTGTCTCCGTCGTCGTCCGCTTCTTCAAGAAAAATTCCTTCAATTGATAGCAACGCTCGCTGCCAGGTGGTGACCGCGACAAAAACGCCATGTTCTTTATCAATTATATATCTTTTCTATATAAAAAGATATTTTACGCGTATCTAGCTAGATATTTTCGATTCGATGATGGAAACTTAAATTCGTAAAAAGACTTCTCGCGCGCTGAAGGAAACGGCGCAAAGAAAACTATTTGATTTATATTCGCACTCGTTTCTCGTTTGTTTCGTTTTTTGATTTATTTATTCGCGTTTTGATAAACACGGGCGAACGCGTATTTATTTATGCAGCCGAGCGCGCTTATTTTTAATTCGACGCTAATCACGAGGCCTCGTCATCAAAGCTGGCCTTTCAATTTGTCGAAACAGTTTTTAAGTGAGTTAGTATGCGTTTTTGGTGAAAAATGGCCATTCCGTACAGTGGAAGCGACCATCTCACTCTTAAAAAAATTGAAAAATTGAATTCTATCCCCTCAGTACTATAAAAAGTCGATTTTAGTAGTACCCACTTTCTGGTGTGCGGCTGAGAAAAAAACTGCCAGAGAGAAGTTATTTATTTGACGCGCGCGTAATAATCAAAACGAAACATGTTCGTTGAACTAGATCAGATGAACGAGAGTAATAAGAACTACGTCGATTCGTTAGAGCGGGAAAGCAGGGTAAGTAACGATCGAGACGGACGAGTACGCGCGTTTGCTGAATGGGAAAAAGAAATTAATGTTAAAATCCAAAATATTATGAAAAGACGTGTGTTTGAGAAGACAAAACGTGCGCGAGAGCCGTTTAGAGAATGTGATTTAAGGACGCGCGAGTGAGGATGAGTGTATGAGTAGATTTAATTGAAAAGTGTTGTAAATTATTTATTAGGACAACTCGCTTTTTGATTTATCGCGCAGTGAGAGAAATCTCCTCTCAACACGCACGTATATATTAAGTGTACAATTTTAGTTATGACGAGACAGAGCTTCGGATCGAAAAGTCTCGTCGTCGATTACATAGCGCCTACGGCGCCGCCTAACGATGATAACGACGAATCATCAACATTATTACTTTCTCCAGCACTAACTTGTTCACTGGATGATGATGGTTTCACGCAAGATCTCGCGACGCTTTCGAACAAGCGTTCGATTTCGGGCGCGCATCTAGTGAACCCGTGTCCCCAAAAGTTATACCGCGGGTTCTTAATGAGCTCGATGAACGAAACGAGTAAGCCCCAAGGGTGAGGTTTGTTCACGACTAATCTTTCCAACAAAACGCGAGTGATTTGCTCGCGAACAAATTCGGATTGCGTTTCTGAGAATAAACATAACGTCACGCATGAGAAATAATGCGTATGCGAGTTCGGATAACGTAACTGATTCGCAATCGCGTTCACGAAGTAATAACGCCCTTCGGCGTCTAAACCGTCGCAAAGCTTTTGTAAAAGTTCCATTGGCGAAGAATTCAATACTGACGAGCGTTGATTTTGGTTCGCCTGAATCGCTTTGACACCAATGTATAGAACTAAAGCGTTCATGATAGGGACGTCGTATCTCGTTCCGGTTTGCATTGCTTTTTGCCCGGGGAGCAAGATCTCGTCGCGAACTTTCGAGGCGGCTTGCAGTGCATTACTATTATTTTTTAAATAGTTATCAATCGTAGCCTTCGCGTTCGATGCGTTAAACGTTGCATCATTCAAAGCAATTTGCGTCGCATTCGCCGGTTCTTGAGAAATTTCGGGCAACAAATCAATCTTCAGATTCGGCGTGAAAGGATCCGGTAAACGCATATTTCTCGGAAACGCGCTCAATACTAAATTACGCAGTTGTACGCAATTCGTAGGCGCTGCATCGAGGAAGAAGACGTGATTATCGCACAAAAACTCTGGGAAATCGTGCAACAGTACCAAAAAGATTCTCAAAACACCTTTATAAAGCAACTTCACTGGATCGGTTAAGTTACATTCGCGTAAATACGGTTCGAGAAACTTCAACGCGGCGCAAATCAAACGCTGTAACAACGGACGACCCTTTTGCGCGTGGTCCATCAATAATCTTGGCATGAAGCAACGATGACTGACGAGTTCCAACCAAGCAAACGCAAATCCGGGTACGCGATTTGGCTGCAAAGCCAACAAAGCCGAAGCGAAAGCGGCTAAAACTTGCGGATGCGAAGAGTCCAATACAGAATCAGGTGAGCGCATTTCGTTTAGCAAACCGCTCAACAAGCGAAAGTAAGGTTTCGGGTTAAATAGCGGACCGCGTTCGTCTGTATCTCGCATTGCCGTGCGAACAATTGCAACAAGCGCACGACCAAAAAGTGCCAAGCGTTGCTGCGGCGTCTCTTCCGAGCGTCTCGCGAGACGCGTGACCAAACGAACATACGCATCAATCGCAGCGAAACTCATCGTGCTTTCTTCACCTAGTTGACGATTCTTCTTTTCACTACCGAGACAATGCGTCACCGCTAACTCAACCAGTACTCGGAAAAAGCCTTCTTGCGCATCTTCTCTCAGAAAACTCGCGCTCTCAAGTCTTTGAAGAAACGCGGCAGACCTCTCATCTCCTGGCGGTAAATCTTGCACTCTCGCCCAGTCGTCAAAGTGACCTGCGACTCTTTCGCGCATTTCTTTTGCGGATTTTTGAGAAGATGATAAATTACTCTCGCCCGCGACATCACTAGAAGCAACAGCCGCAGACGCATCTTCACCTTCTGAGAAGCTTTGCGTCGAGCCTTGATCAGTCGGCGGCAATGGCGGCGGGGCTCCTGGTAACGGCGGTTGTGGCGGTGGTGCACCCGGTAACGGCGGTTGAGAACCAGGAAATGCAGAATTCGGCACCGGCGGTTGCGCTGCATTTGATCCAGCAGCTGTCGGTTGCGTACCAGCCGCGCCGCCAGAGGCTGCGCTACCACCAGTAAGAAGAGTCGATTGTGATGAAGTCGCGGAACCGCCGGCGCCAACTGGCGGTCCAGTTCTCGGAATTTTCGCAAAGTCATCGTATACTTTTTGCGCACCTCCAACGCCACCTATCAAATTCGCGTTGCCAGGCCTCGGCGGACGTAACGTCTCCAATTGTAAAGCAGCCGGATATCTCCCGGATAAAACAACGCCACTGTCATAAAATGGAGCGGAAATCGAGGACGGTTGTTGTTGTTGCGTCGTTTCGTGCTGCCTGCGTACTAATACCGCAGGTGACAAAGCCTCGTCGACATCTCTCAACGCTTTCTCCGTAGCTGCTTTTTCAATCAAAGCGCAACCGAGCTCCAAGTTATCTTGAACTGCGTTTTGAATTGCATTCTCCAACGCTTGCGCCTCGCACGCGTTCGATGCACCGGCTCTTTGCACGAGTAAACGCAATTGATTTGCCGCAGACGCTTTTAACGGCTCTCGCGAAGTTGCCAACGCCAAAGACCCAGCTAAAGAAGAAACCATCGCGTGCGCAGCTTTGCGTAACCTCGTCGTGTCCGGATCGCACGCGAAATCTTTACGAACAAGCTCTCGCGAGGTCACGCACGCAATAGTCGCCGAGCGTTCGACAACTGGTGATACAATCTCTCGAATACCGTGCGTTAAAGCAATTGGAAGAAATCGCGCCAACATTGCGCGAACACTTTCTGGGACGTTCGGTTGTTGAGCCACGCGAGCGTGCGCTTGGATGTTTGGCAAAGCTTGCGCGTCAGACAACGATGGTTGTTCGGAAGCCATATTCTGCTGCTGTTGCTGCTGTTGCTGCTGCAAATCTTGCTGCGTAATTTGCTGGCCCCAACCACCAATACCGCCGCGCGCTTGCTGACCTTGCAAAGACGCTGGCAATTGGCCTTCGCTCGCGGCGCTTTGCAACATACCACCCGGACCGAGATTGCTCAAACCAGCGGGGACTTTATCGGCCACGAAATCGGGATTATCGATACGTATACGCTGTCGATTATGCAACAAATTCGACGGTTTCACATCTTTGACGCTTAAATCGAAGTGTTTAAACAACCTTTCCGTTTCAAACTTCAAATTTAACTTCAAGTCACGATCGAGGTAAATCTCCGCCAACAGAGCCAAAAGTGCCTTAGTCCAAGGATTTGGCGGTTTGAACACGAAATTGTCCTTTGCCGGCTCAAGAATTTTCGCAACGAACGGAATGACTGCAATCATGCGTCCATTCTCGTAAGCATCGAAAATCAATCCTTTGACATCAAGATCAATCATCAAAACTGGTTGAAGACGCGCGATGGTCAAACCACCAAGCCAAGACCCCAGATTCTTCAACAACGAGCGTTCACCAGAATTTGTTTTCACTTTTCCAGTGCTGAGTAAGACTTTGATGTTATGATACGTCGCGCGAATAATTGCTTCAAATAAACCTTCCTCGCCAATTTCATCTAGCATTTCAAGATACAACGAATGAAAGTTTGGCTCAATCGCGGCTCTTTTCACAACCATGTAGGTCGCGAACCACTCATAAAACTCTGGCTTTAACTTTCCCTTAACTTCCACACCTTTAAGCTTGCAGTTTTCACCCGATAAGTTGTTCACGGCAAAATGAATCTGATCAGCAGTTTTTGCATCAGGAGACGCAGTTGTTTGATTCGAAGCTTGCAAAAGCGTATCCAAATTAAGCGACGTCGCGAAACCAGACGGTGCAGATGCAATAGCCGATGCTGAACCCGAACGTGAAAGGTCACCATCTTTAAGATTAAAAGAAGGCGCAGAATTCATCTTGCCATCTTTGCTAGAAGAAATTGAATCAAAACCGAGAACGGAGGCGGCTGCGTCTTCGGCAGTTGCGCTCGCGCTCGTTGCCGCGCTTTGATCCGAAGCCGCAGTAGCCGCCGCCGCCGCTGCTGCTGCCGCCACAGCTGCCGCAGATGCCGCTGCTGCAGAATTCCCAGCTGATGTTATGTCGTTGAAACTCAATTTCATTCCAGCGACACCGGCTGCTAGTCTTCGAGCGTCTTCGGCGCCTCCCATGGCTGGTTCAAACTTACCGAGCGCAACTTGCGTTGGCTCTGCGACCGCGTTCACGAAAAACTGACTAAGATCCGGTTGCGCTTGACGCAAATGTTGAATTTGAGCCAAGTGCTGGCAATACTGAGGCCATTCTGGCAATCGCACTTTGAATTGCTCTAACGCTTCGGAACCAAAAGCGAACATTTTCGAACCGAATGGTTTTCTCAACGCGTCCAAGACGCAACGCAACGCGACGCCGAGCGTGATATTACTCACGAGCTGACGCTGAACGAGCTGACCAAACAAAACTGCCGTAATTCTTAACTCCTTATCTGGATACTTTGGGAAGAATCGATATTCATCAAACAAGTTATGAACCATGCAACTAAATACTTCTCGTTCGCGAGCGTTGTTTGATCGCAAAAAACCGCCAAGCATGTCAACGAGATCGTTAATTTTACGTTGGCCGGCGTAGACTTGCTGAAAATGTGCGTTTGCTTCGGCTTCAATATCTGCCGGGAATCCGTTAGAGGCCCCACCGGGACTACCTGAAGTGTTTGCGTTTCCAGAGTTACCGCTGCTCGAGTCATTTCCATTCATATCGTTTCCATGCGCGCCGTTCACGTCGCCCGCGGACGACCCTCTTTGAGCGAATAACATTTTAACCGTCTTAATATCGTTCTTCGTATCTGCCGAGATTAGCTGCTGCGTCTGTTCCAAGCAATCAAAGAATAAGTTTGCCGCTTCACTCGTTATGTTTAATCCTTTACACGCTTGTCCTTCCGATTCTAAACAACGTCTGCGCAAGAACGCAACGCACGCTCGTGCAAAATCATCCGGATTCGTTGAACTTGCAGAAGAACTACTGCTATTGTTATTGTTTTTCCCATTACCATTACCAGACAGTGAGTCGCGCAAGAATTTCTCGAGATTTAAATATTCGCGCCTTGACGCCAAGGCGGCGATTTCAATCCCCATCAACATCCCGCTCCTTTTTGCGGCTTCTTGCGACGAAGTAGATGATGCTAATTGCCCAATTCTGTGTAAAACTTTCGCTAAGTTTTTCATCTCCGATATAGCGTCAACGATTCGAGGTATGCACGCGTTAGCTGCTTCGTAAGAATTCGTCATGGCTTCGATCACGGCGTCTGGCAAGTGCGTGAACGCGGCAGACAAAGCGTATTCTCTCGGCGCCGAGGATTGAAAGTTCGAAAAAATCCTCGTCAAAGACTTTTCGACGACATCGGCGGCGATTTGCGATTGCGCGTTTTCTGCGCGCGAGATTGCCGCGATGACATAATCTGCATGAGAAGTCGCCCCTCTATCTAACACTTTCGCCGCGATTGGTTTCAATTCAGAAAAATTAGTATTATTCATACTGTTTTCGTTGTTGTTGTTGTTGTTGTTGCTCGAGCCGCTGCCGCTGCCTTTGTTGTTTCCGCCTTTGTTCTGCAAAGTATTATTCGCATTATTATTTTCTGCTAATTTCGTCAAAACGAGCATTAAATCTACGCACGACCATCGTTTACTTTCACTCTTTTCACCGTTAGGCGGAAAGCACGTGACCCCGAACTCCCATTCCATCAAACTCGGTTCAACTGCAAACACCGCCGCTGATAATAGTTTCATCTGCGTCGATTGCAACTCTAAAGGCCAAACGATCCCGTCGCCGACGATCGCTTGCGCTGGAAACGGACTTCCAGCTCCACGTCTATACATCTCCACCAATCTCGAAAAGAACGAATAATACGCCGGCACATTTGATTGATTATTCACGGTTTGAATGTTCATTTGCTGCAACGAAGATTCGAAATCTTGCGAAAGCTCGATATTGAACGAAGCCGTAAACATCTCCGCCTTTTGATCTTTCTGGAACAAACTCCCAATCGCATCTTTCAAATGTACGACGACTGATTCTCTCCAATCTAACTCCGGATGCGTCTCTCTCACTGCATCCGCTACTGCTTCAATGTTCCACGTCTTTGCCCTATTCGCCGCCTCTGTCGGCGCCGGTAACCCCATCGCCTGCGCTAAATCCGCCAAAGCCGAATTAGTATTACTATTCGACTTACTCGTATTCGTCATCGTATGCGCGGCGGCTGCAGCGCTGCTCTCGTTATCCCCAACAGAGCTCTTGGTCAAAGACCCGTCGCCGGTCTTTGCAATCGTGCACAACAAAATCGCGAGGCCTTTACTGTCGATCCTGGGCAGTAACTGCAAAATTTGCTTCAAAGCACTCTTCGTATGCGCTGCGGCGTACCCTAACTCCTCCAAAGCGTGTGCCGTCGACGACGCTTGCGCTACCCTCACCGCGATATCATTCGCATTAGAAGTAGAAGAAGATGATGCGTCCTTGTTCTGTTGTTGTTGTTTCGATTGTGCTTCGCCCATTATTATTCTCTATTTTCCCTCAATTAATGTTTGCGTCTCCTCCCTTTGAAGATCCTTTCCGTGAAATTCGTGATCGAGATTCCGAATCCGCTTCTTCCTTTTCTTCGTTCTTCTTTTTGATTTATTTAAAGCGCTTTGCGAGCCAAGTTGTGCCCTTTCTCGTCGTCGTTCGTGTCTGCTCGCTCGCTCGCGTTAATTAATCAACGATTCTTCTTCTTCTTCTTCTTCTTCTGGACTCTTTTCTTCTATTCGTTCACTCTTTCCTATACTGTTTTCTTAAAGTGAGGAAATTGGGTGTTTTAAACCGCAGTAAAAAGCAGCAGAGGGCTTCTTCTTTTTTAGACATCATTTTTTATATTTTTTAGACATATCCCCTGGAAAAATCCAGCACACCGTTTCCTTTTTCTCGTTCCGAAAAACAAAAAAACACAAAGCGCGCTGGACGGTTAAACCGTGGAACTTTAGTTCAAACCGTGGAACTTTTTGCAACAGTGTTAAGCCATTTGTTTACTACGGATCTGTATCAGTAAGTAACCGTACCGATCGACTCGTACGATCGTTTTCTATCGTTTGA
>Ga0209830_10003291_pt1 | contig 12419 bp, 8 predicted proteins | sample ArcticOcean_MG_C_12_FD_187439 | JGI IMG/M metagenome (GOLD analysis project Ga0209830, IMG submission 187439) | Marine microbial communities from western Arctic Ocean - ArcticOcean_MG_CB8_130 (SPAdes) (version 2) | ecosystem: Environmental > Aquatic > Marine > Oceanic | place: Arctic Ocean...
CCAATTTTAAGCATAGTCTTTAGTCCCATTTAAGAACTATAAAGTCTGGAGTATAGACCAGAGTCAAGGGCTTAAACAAATAGCCCTTTCTCGAAGTAGGCGCTACGCGCTCTTTGCCACAGGCGGTAATGGTGTGCTGAATTTTAGCGCAGTATCCTTGGCCAATGGCTGGGTAAATAATGCACGGTCTCTGCGGAAATCTTGGGTATTAATCCATGGCTCTTGATCACCTTGCTTGGGGAACAAGTGCATCATGCGTTGCATGTAACCGGCAGGGAAGTCTGCGATCCAGCTTCTTACCGGCATGTCCTGCAAGTTTGCCGGTACTACTGGCACAACGCTGGTAGTGTTGGTGTCGGCCATGTGGTTCAGAGCTCTGCAGACCCATTCAGCGGTTAAATCTGCGCGCAGCGTCCAGGATGCATTAATATAGCCAAACGTAGACACCATATTGGGTACGTCAGATACCATTAAACCTTTGTAGGTCCACAGCTTAGAGAAGTCTACGATTATGCCATCAACGGCTATCTCTGCGCCCCCCATCATGACTAACTGCAGACCGGTGGCGCTAACAATGATGTCAGCCTCCAGGTGCTCACCGGATTTAAGCTGAATACCATTCTCTGTAAAGCTATCTATATGGTCGGTGACTACCGTCGCACTGCCATTTTTTATGGCGGTAAACAGGTCACTGTCAGGGACTAAACACAAACGTTGATCCCAGGGGTTGTAGCTGGGGGTAAAGTGTTTGTCCACGTCATAGTCAGGACCAAGTTCCTTGCGCACCATATCAAGTATGGTCTTTTTAACTTTTTCGGGTCTTTTGCGTGTCTGTTTATAAAGAAGCTCTTGGAATCGTGTATTACGCAGACGTGTCAGCGCATAGGCCCAGCTGTGGGGTAATAACTTACGTAACCCATTGGCAAACCAGTCCTCGGAAGGGCGCGATACGACATAGGTGGGTGAGCGTTGTAGCATAGTCACACTAGCGGCTTTTTCTGCCATTGAGGGTACTAAGGTAACGGCGGTTGCTCCTGAGCCGATAACCACAACTTTTTTGTCCTCATAGTTTAAGTCTTCAGGCCAAAATTGTGGATGTAAAAGCTTTCCTTTAAAGGCGTCAACCGACGGGAATTGGGGGTCATGAGCCTGTTCATAGCTGTAGTAGCCGGCGCACATATGTAAAAAGTTACAGGTAATTTGGACGTTCTCACCGGTATCTGTCTGAGCGACGGTTAGCGTCCAAAGGCTCGTGTCACTGTCCCAGTTAGCATGAGTTAATTTACAGCTATAGCGAATCTTCTCTTCAATATTGTTTTCAGTAGCAGTTTCACGAACATAATTAAGAATTGAAGGACCATCGGCAATCGCTTTTGCGCTATTCCAAGGTTTAAAACTGTAGCCTAGCGTATGCATGTCACTGTCTGAGCGAATGCCAGGATAGCGAAAAAGATCCCAGGTACCGCCAATAGCACTACGGCTCTCTAAAATTAGGTACTTATGGTCGGGGCACTGCTTAGTGAGGTGATAAGCCGCGCCAATGCCTGAAAGGCCAGCGCCAACAATAACAACATCTGTATGCTCTATTTGCATTTTTATAGTTATCTCTTAATAGTTAGCATTAATAGTTTAAAGGTTTTTTGTTTCTCAATAGTGTCAGCGGCATAGTAAAGAGTGGAAATACCCGATCATAGTGCATAGGAAATAGTCGTTGTGACAAATCCATCAGTTTGGCATCTGCACCAACAAAAATACGTTTACGGTTTTTAAGCACACCGTTAAGAATAATGTTTGATGCTCGACTTGGGTGCATGCCATTATTGCGGAAGAAATCAGCCATCTCTTCTTGGGTAGAGCCTATGCCGATAAGTTTACCCATCATTGCTTGCATTGGGTTGACAGTATCTTTACGGACATTCATTCGAGCATTGGTAACAATATTAGTTCCGATGTGACCGGGGTGTACGCAGTGGACCTGAACCTTACTTCCTTTAAGTTCTTTGGCAAGGCATTCAGTAAAGCCACGAACTGCAAACTTTGCGACATGGTAGACCGATTGGTTGGGCACAGTGATCATTCCAAAAATAGAAGAAACATTGATCAGTGCGGCCTCGGGTCGTTTTTGTAAATGTGGTAAGAATGCACGGGTACTGTTGATAACTCCATGCAGGTTTATATTCATTACCCAATCCCAGTCAGTTTCAGACATATCCTCAAAGCTACAGTCGACGGTAACGCCAGCATTGTTGAATACCATATCTACATGACCGTGCAGCTCTATGACTTGAGCGGGTAGGGCGTCAATGGCCGCTTTGTCTGCAACGTCAATAATATGGCTTGTTACCTTCGCAGAGTAGTCTTTTAGCATGGCCTCAGTCTCGGCCAGCGTGGTTGGGTTGATCTCACAGATCGCAACATTAGCCCCTGCTTTAGCAAGCAATACAGAAAGGTAACGGCCCATGCCTGAACCGGCGCCGGTGATGACTGCTACTTTATTGGTAAAATTTTCCATTAATAAAATCTCTGTTGAGGTATATCCAGTAATTGTTAGCTACGTTATCGCGGTACTCTGGATCTGTTGAATCATATTCATTTTATGCGATGTGTCAATCATGACTGCCGCGCGTATAGGTCCCTAATTCTGGGTCATGTAGTGAATGGGCGAGGACCAAGCTCGTTCTTGTATGGTGGTAGCCAGGTCAGGTCTTGTGGAGACACCTTCACGAATGGCATCCCAGGTTGACCATCGACAGGTCGGGTTTTCCAGTACGCGGGCATAATAAAAGGCGCGTTGGTCTGCCTTGAAATTAGGGTCATGCCATAGGGTTGCCAGTTGGGCAACTCCCGTTTCAGGGTTGATAGAGCAATCAGAGATATCTACTCGAGCACCATTATCAGCGCAACGATTGGTCAGCACATCTAACTCGGCGCCATTTGCACAGGCAATATCTATAACCTCCTCTTGCGCAGTGCCGTTGTCATCGAGCCAACCTTTGATAATTTGAAGACGTTGTAATGGCGCATTGTCAGGGTCAGCTGAAGCCATAACTAAAAACCCGGGCGACTCCATAGCGTCTACCGCATTATCTTTTGCCAAAAGAGAGCCTCCCATACTGACGCCTTTTGCATAAGCCTGTTCGACTCCGTCAGCGTCAGTGAGCATGCTTTGGTCAAACCCGTACCCTGCGAAAAAGCGGATTCTTAATCGAGGCCCTGAGGTTGCAAATACTTCTTTTCGACGAAAAGCACTGTAAATAGAATCTCTGGTATTTTCCTCGGCCCATACCGCAGCTAGACCAGAGGCGCCAAAGGTAGGTGTCGCACCACCAGCATAGACATCACCGTTAATCTTGACATACAAACTTTTTCCGAGCGGGGTAGGTTTTACTTCCGCCAGTATTTTAGAACCGTAATAGGCTAATTGGCCATCTATGCCTTTGATTGGAACAGAACCTCTTTGCTCTGGATAGCTAGAGAGAATACCAAGCTTAGAGACGAATACTGCCTCATCATTTTGACTGGCCGCCGAATGAGTGTCGCTAGAACCGATAAAGCCAAACTGGTAGGGGTTGGCAATATCCTGTTTCTCAATGGATAAGCCCTTTAACAGTGCTTGACGCACAAAGGAGCCATCGACTTTACTGAGGGCGCCGGTTGCGACTCTGTAGGGCATAATTTCAAAGCCAGCCCATTCATCGCGTGTGGATAAAATGGGATGTGTTTCGGACGTTCCTTTTATTTGTGTTATTTCCACCAGCGGCTCATTTCTAATGCGTGTTTGCACATAAGTCTCATCAAAAGGATTGTCGTTCCAGTCGGTAACTTTAAACATCTCACCATTAGAGCCATTGGAGTTGTGGGGTATTGCTAAACTTTCAACACCTTTACTTCTAAGCTCGTCCATCCAACTCCAGAGGTCTTCAGGGTTGTTTGAGTGAGCGCGAGAGAACGGCTCACGCGGAAGACGCCTAGTGTCCTTGAAGATGACATTACGATGCAAATTGCCCATATCAGCACTGGATGTTGTGTATTCATAGGCCGCGAACGTGGTGAAGCTCCCGGGAGCGTTGAATAGTTCGGCAGCATCAACGGTGTCTTCCCACGCGCTCCTCACCACTCCAAGTACTTCTTGCCGATTCAAGCTTCCATCGTTAAGACCTTTGGTGGCATTCGGTATAAAACCTGCAAATGCTAATAATCGCTTGGTTCTACTGGCTAAACCTGTCCCGAAGTTTTCAGGCGCGTTTAAATCATGAAAGGCCTCTGAAAATTCATTTTTAGAAAAAGCAGAGGATTTATCTGCGGCGGCTTTAAGCAAACCCAAAAACACGGCGTGATCAGTAACCGCATAAAAATCCATTGGCTTGGTTAACTGCATGTCAAAGCCCGCGGGATTTTTGATAGCCTCACCTTTGGCAAAGCGATAAGCATCATAGGGCGTTGCAAGAGTTCCAAAAGCATAGCCGTCAAACGAATACGCTGTATGTACATGCAGATCACCGTAATAGGCATTCCGCTCTTGATTTACGTCTAATGGATTGATTATTCTGGTATCGGGTACAACTTTACGCTCGACTAATTGGGTCTCAGTATCAAAAAGCGAATTTTGGCCCCCTAAAATAGCCCCGTTGTTCGCTTTTAATTGTTCATCAATCTCAGTAGTTTGAGTGATTAGTTGCTCATTACCATGAACATTGGCGGCAGAGCTGAATGACTCGCTGGAGGGCTTTATCGTGTCCTCTGAACAAGACGCTATGGATAGCCCCATAGCTAAAACACAGATCAAGCGCCGAGATTCCGTTAGCCTACTAATCATCTTTATTTTCCCTTAATAGTCGATCAGTGAAATGCTTCAATGATCTTGGTTTCTTAGCGAGTAGTAGTCTAGGCAGCTGCCATAACAGGGGCCAGTTTCTCTTGCCAATACTCTAATAGGGCTCGATTGTCCGAATCCCAGGGATGAAAGTCTTCTCTGAAAAAGTCTTTGTAGGCGGCCGCGTGTAGACGCAGGAAGCCGTCTTTAAAAAATAGAAGCTTGGTTAGACTTTTAAATGAGCGCCATTTCCACAGTTGCTTGTCATGATGCAACATTTTAATCGCTACGGTTAGAAAATCCTTAATCAGCATCACCATTGAAATACGCATAATAGTTTTGCGCATTTTATAATTACCTCCGACTGCGTTGTAGACATCAAATGCGACAGATTTATGTTCCAATTCTTCAAGAGCATGCCAACACCAAAGATCGCCTATTGGCCCTTCAACGTTCTTTAAAATGCGGCCTTCCAAAAAGGTCTCTCCGAAGCTAGCCGTAAAATGCTCTACGGCTACAGTAGAGGCCAAAAGCATTTTGTTGGTTACTCGAGGATCTTTTTTACCCTTCTCTATTCTGCGTAAATAGACATTTTCTAGTTTTTCTAAGTTATATCCGCGCTGCTCGCATAATATTTTGTTGTATTTGCGATGCTCGCGGCTGTGTATGCCTTCTTGCTTATAAAATCCCTTGATATCTTTTAGTAGCTTCTCATCGATAATGCTCTTTTCATAAGCTCGAATAGAGTCGATAAAGTTTTTCTCACCTGATGGAAAGCTAATACTCATGGCGTTAAAAATAGCCGTTAATACTGCATCGTTGTCAGCCCAATCAGTAGCAAGGGCGCACTCTAGCTTGAAATTGACATTTCGGGCATTAATAGCGACACCTTCGGGTGTTTTAGACTTTGTCGGTAAAGCTGTCATGTGACGTTCCATTTTAAGGGAATAACCAAATTCTTATACTATCGAAATTTCTTGAGTTAAGAGGGGATATATTCCTCCGTTCGGGGAGACATATTCATTCATTGTGTAGTACTATAAAGTATATTTCAAACACTCAGATCTACTTTTCATAGGTGTTACTATGGCTAATTGGCAATCAACAAACGTGCTGGTACCTCAGTTAATTGGGCTTCTAGCGCAGGACGGGTTTACCTCAAAGCAGCTTTTCTCTCTGCCAGCATTGCAGCAATTTTCGTCCAGAGACACAAAGTCATTCAATGCCATTGAAATATTAAAAATATTGGAGTGTGCGCTGACTTTGACCGATGATTCCACGCTGATGGTCCGTCTTGGTCGGCAGCTCGACATTACCACCTTAGGCACATTTGGTTTCGCTCTAATGAGCTGTGCTGACTTGCACGAAGCGCTGAAGCTACTTCTCCGTTACCGAGCCATAATTGGTCCAACGTTAATGTCCTTAGCAATGCCATCACTTGATGTGCATCAGGTGCCTAACGGTATTGCTTTGCGTATCCAGTTGGGTTTAGGGAATCCAGTTCAGCAAAGATTGATTGCTGAACTGACCTTTTCACAGATAACATTCATTGCTGAAGTGCTTATTGGTGAGTTGGTTACCGCAGGTGAAGTTCACTTGAGCTATCCAGCGCCAGTGAATCAAGAGGCTTTTCAATCGTTATTTTCAGTACCCGTTAAATTCGATCAGGCTTTTAGTGAGTTGGTAATTCCAGAGAGTAATTTAAATTTACGCATTAGAACCGCTAACCCGGCAGGTCATGTCATTTTTCAAAATCAATGTGAGGAGTTACTGCGCGGTTTAAATAGAGTAGAAAATTTCTCTGCGGCCATACGACGCATTCTAATTCGTGCGGGCGGAGAATTCCCAATGATTAACCAGGTAGCAAGCATGCTGCATGTCAGTGAGAGTACGCTTAGGCGACGTCTCAAGGATGAATCAACCAATTTCCGTGCTATTTGCGATGAGGTAAGAAATGTTTTGGCCTGTCAGTACCTCTCTACGACCAAGCTGACCGTATCTGAGATAGCCAATTTGTTAGATTACGCTGAGACCGTAAGCTTTCGCCGTGCCTTTGTACGTTGGAACGGCACGACGCCTAGCCAATATCGCCAATCCGCATTAATAGCTTAAAGCGCAGACGTATTCTGCGCTAATCATGTTAGAGGGATCATCTAAAGTTGCGTGATCTGATGTCGGTTTGATAAAGCAACTCACTGCAGTCTGTCAGCTCTTGTGCAATGACATGAACCACCGCACCATCCGTTTCGATGACGCCTTTAACCATCAGTAACTGAGCTTTGAGAAGTGCTTGGCGACAGCGCTCTTGGACACTTTTCCAGATAACGACATTACTATTGCCTGTTTCATCCTCCAAGGTTAAAAACACCACACCAGATGCCGTTCCTGGACGCTGTTTTCCGGTGACTATGCCGGCCATACGAACAAATCGTTGATGGCCCATTTCAGCCAGGTCACTGTGACGTTTACACTGTCGAAAAAGCGGAAATTGTTCACGGAGAATACTCATGGGATGGCGGCCTAATGTCAGTCCGGTATTGTTATAGTCAGCATAGATATTGTCGCTTTCACTGGGTGGGCTGAGCTGTAAATCTGAGTCAGGCATTGTGCGCTCCAGTAGGGGTTCGTGACTGTTGATGGCTAACGTCTGCCAGTGTGCTTGGCGACGATTATTGGTTATAGACTGTAATGCACCCGCGCTACTTAAAAGGCTGAGATTAGCTTTAGAGAGGCCGGTGCGAGCGGTCAGGTCGCTGAGACTTTTAAAGGGTTTTTTTGCGTTAATTATTTTTAATGCTGCACTATAATTTAGCCCTTTTATTAATCTAAAACCTAATCTAATCATAGTTTTATTGTTTTTATCTAATGTATTATAGAGAATTTTTTCGGCCTTCTTTTCTAAGCTGTGATCCCAAAGGCTATGGTTGATATCGATAGGATTTATGCCAATATTATGGCGCTGAGCGTCTTGAACTAATTGCGAAGAAGAGTAAAAACCCATGGGTTGACTGTTCATAATTGCACAACAAAAGGCCGCGGGATAGTGACACTTTAGCCAGGCCGAAACGTAGGCTAAAAGAGCAAAACTAGCAGAGTGAGATTCAGGAAAACCATAGACGCCAAAACCCTGAATTTGTTTGAATAGCCGCTCAGCAAAATCTAAACTATAGCCTTGTTTAAGCATTCCGTTAGTGAGTTTTTGCTCAAATTTGGCAAGCTGATTATTACCGCCACCCTTGCTACTCCAGCTAGCCATAGCGCGACGTAATTGGTCAGCTTCTCCCCCTGAAAAACCAGCGGCAACCATCGCTAATCGAATAACCTGTTCTTGAAACACGGGAATGCCCAGTGTACGTTCTAATACAGATTTTATTTCAGGGCTAGGGTAGTTAACGGCTTCCAATCCTTGGCGGCGCTTTAAGTACGGGTGAACCATACCTCCCTGGATAGGACCAGGACGAACAATGGCAATTTCAATCACAAGGTCATAAAAACAACGAGGCTGTAAGCGCGGTAGCATAGCCATCTGAGCGCGAGACTCTATCTGAAAGACACCGACACTGTCCGCTTTACACAGCATGTCATAGGTGGCGGTGTCCTTCTTGGGAATGTCTTGCATGGTTAGTTTTTGGCCATAATGCTCCTTAATGAGATCAAAGCACCGATGAATGGCTGATAGCATACCCAGTGCAAGGATATCTATTTTTAATAAGCCCAAGGCCTCTATATCGGTCTTGTCCCACTGAATAACCGTGCGCTCAGGCATACTGGCATTCTCTACGGGTACCAGTGTACTGATGGGGCTACGAGTAATAATAAAGCCACCAACGTGCTGAGATAAGTGCCTAGGAAAGCCCATAATTTCTTGTAGAAGACGATAGAAATGGTCAATAAGTACACTGTTGTTATGTGCAGTGTTGCTACTCTGATCATTAAACTGTTTTTCAAGGTCAGCACGACTATCCCACCAAGATAGCGACTGACTGAGTTGTTCAATAAATAGCGAGTCAAGACCCAGCGCTTTGCCTACGTCACGTACCGCGCTGCGGGGTTTGTAGGTAATCACCGTAGCGGCTATGGCCGCACATTCACGACCATAGCGCTTGTAGATATACTGAATAACTTCTTCGCGTCGTTCATGCTCAAAGTCGACGTCAATATCCGGAGGTTCGTTGCGCTCTTTAGAAATAAAGCGTTCGAATAATAGTGAAATTTGGTCAGGAGACACCTCGGTGATAAACAAACAGTAGCAGACAACGGAATTAGCCGCTGAGCCTCGTCCTTGGCATAGAATATGGCGGCTACGCGCAAAGGCAACAATGTCATGAACAGTAAGAAAGTAGCTCTCATAACTTAGTTCGGCAATGACTTTTAGCTCATAACTAATTTGATCTACCACTCGCTTTGAAGGCCCGCCTGGCCAGCGCTTCTTGATACCTTCATCAACCAGATAACGGAGTTGTTCGGCGCCAGTTAAGTGGTCTGGCACTACTTCTGAGGGATATTCATAACGTAACTCTTCCAGCGAAAACTGGCAGCGTTTAGCAATTGTAATAGTCTCAGCTAAGAGGGCCGGTGGGTATAGTTTTTCGAGGTAAGATAAGCTACGTAAGCGTCGTTCAGCATTAGCAAACCGGCGTTTACCCAGTGCCATTACGGAACAGTTAAGTCGTATTGCTGTTAGAGTGTCCTGCAGATTTTGGCGCTCTTTGGTGTGTATGTGGACATCGCCGCAAGCCACCATAGGTACTTCCCAAAGCGCGGCTAAATTCCGTCGATAGTAATATTGCTTAGTTTCATCGCCATCCAGTAGATGTTCGACACCAACCCATAATCGGCCATTAAACCAGTTACTTAATTGATAACCTATGGCGTTATCTGTATCCGCTATGCCGGAGGGCAACCAGATAACTAAGACATTGCGTAAATGGTTACTCAGATCTGACCATTCGATTCGGTACTCGCCTTTGCGGCTGCGCCGTCTCGCTAATGTAATAAGACTGGAGAGTTCTGAATAAGACTCACGGTTTGTTACTAAGATAACTAATTTTTGCTCCTCAATGAGGAATTCACTGCCAATAATAAGCGGTAGCCCACACTCACGTGCGGCCACATGTGCTTTGACCACACCCGCTAGCGAGCACTCATCAGTAATGGCAAGTGCTCGATAGCCAAGAGTTGATGCGGTATGAATCAATTCCTGTGGGTGAGATGCACCGCGTAAAAATGTAAAGTTGCTGACGCAGTGAAGTTCGGCATATTGCATGATAGACCTGACTTAAATATACTGTATATGCATACAGTATACATAAAATAAACTGACTGTGCCTGTAGGTTATTTTTAATCCTAATCTTGAATATAATGTTGCTGTGCGTTGCTTTAGGCTACCTAATTACCGCTCAAAAATGCATAATTGACACCTAATTTTAAAGGAATGATAAATGAAAAAAGTATTGGTGTTATTAATGGTGTGTTTGTCCCAAACAGGCTGCTTAGCAGTGGCGGTAATTGACGGTGTAACTGATGTGGCTATTGCCGTGGTCACTGCACCCATCAAAGTAGGTGGAGCGGTAATTGGAGCGGTAGTGGGTGATGATGACGATGCTGCTGCTGCTGAAGACTCTGGAGACTTAGAATAACTTAATAAGATTAGTCGGAGGAGGTTTTGTGTGGGCTGATTAGCTTTTTCCGTAATTCAATCAGAACATACAAGGGCTAAAGAAGCACGTTGAGTGTTCGGTCTATAATTAATGTTAGGTGGGGGCAATCACAGTGGAAAGATATACAAGCTTTAAAGACTTTTATCCGTATTACTTAAGTGAGCATGAAAATAAGACTACAAAACTATTGCATTTTATTGGTACGACGATCGCCATATATTTTTATGTAAGATTTTTTATCACCTTTGATTTTTTCTATCTGCTTTACTCGTTATTATCTGGCTATAGTTTTGCCTGGGTCGCCCATTTCTTTGTCGAGCATAATAAGCCGGCGACGTTTAAATATCCGCTATATAGCTTTGTAGGCGACCACAAAATGTATGTTGAGATATTAGCGGGCAAGCACAAAATCATTTGAGGTTAGTTGAGAAGAGTGATTTAGAGTCTTAACTATAAAGGGTTCTAGAACAAAAAAACGGCACCTAAGGGTGCCGTTTTTTTGTTCTAGTAACAGTGGAAAGTTACTTTGCTGCGTCTAATGCTTGGGTTATATCAGCGATGATATCGTCGATGTGCTCTATACCCACCGAGATGCGAACCATTTCACGACTAGTTCCGGCGGCTTTTAACTCTTCATCATTTAGCTGACGATGAGTCGTACTCGCAGGATGACAGGCCAAGGACTTTGCATCACCAATGTTGACCAATCGCTTGACCAGTTGCAACGCATCAATAAACTTGGCACCGGCGGCTTCGCCACCTTTGATACCAAAGCTCAAAATAGCTGATGGTTTGCCACTGACTACTGTCTTTGCCAGTTCATAGTACTTGTCAGTTTCAAGGCCTGCATAGTTGACCCAGTCAACCAAATCATGGGCAGCCAGATATTTGGCAACGGCAAGTGCATTATCCGTATGTCGCTCCATACGTATAGCCAAGGTCTCTAAACCCTGCAAAATCAAGAACGAATTAAAGGGTGAAATAGCGGCACCCATATTGCGCAGCGGCACAACGCGTGCGCGGCCAATAAAGGCGGCTTCGCCCAATGCATCGGCATAAATCACGCCATGATAAGACGGATCTGGTTCATTAAATGCAGGGAAACGAGGGTGATCCTTCCAGGGGAATTTACCTGAATCAATAATTACGCCACCCACCGAGGTGCCATGCCCACCAATATATTTGGTTAGCGAGTGAATGACGATATCAGCGCCTTGTTCAAATGGTCGGCACAGTATAGGTGTGGCAACGGTGTTGTCGACAATCACCGGAACACCATGCTTGTGCGCCATATCCGACAGCGCCTTTATATCAACGATATTACCGGCTGGGTTGCCGATCGATTCACAGAACAGGGCTTTAGTGTTGTCATCAATTAAGGCTTCTAGTGCATCGATATCATCACCGGAGGCCATGCGAGCTTCAATGCCTTGGTTGGGCAGAGAGTGAGCAAAAAAGTTGTAGGTGCCGCCATACAGTTGACTGACACTGACAATGTTGTCTCCGGCGCGAGCAACGGTTTGAATAGCCGCTGTGATTGCCGCCATGCCCGATGCAACTGCCAATGCGCCTACGCCACCCTCTAACTGCGCCATACGCTGTTCCAACACATCGCTGGTAGGGTTCATAATGCGCGTATAAATATTACCCGGCTCAGCTAGGTTGAATAGATCTGCACCATGCTGTGTATCTCGAAAACTATAGGAGGTAGTTTGATAGATGGGAACAGCAACGGCACGCGTTGTTGGGTCATCTCCAAATCCGGCATGGATGGCTTGGGTTTCAATCTTCATGGAGCGATGTCCTTATTGGTAATTTGTTTGTATTATAGAACATAGAGAAACACCAGCGTACAGCGCTCTTAGACCAGTTTATTATATTCTTAAAGCCAATCTGAATGGTCTTAGCCATTCCATTCAATGCACAGTAGGAATTAGTGTTGATT
>Ga0209830_10003300_pt1 | contig 12405 bp, 7 predicted proteins | sample ArcticOcean_MG_C_12_FD_187439 | JGI IMG/M metagenome (GOLD analysis project Ga0209830, IMG submission 187439) | Marine microbial communities from western Arctic Ocean - ArcticOcean_MG_CB8_130 (SPAdes) (version 2) | ecosystem: Environmental > Aquatic > Marine > Oceanic | place: Arctic Ocean...
TAGTAACAGGAACTGTTTGTTTGTTTGTGCCGCGCGTGTACACGTACGCACGATCGAGTCAAACAAACGAGCTCGGCGCGGGTCTTTTAGTTTCTTCTCTCTCTGTCTTTTCACGCGTAAAGACGGCACCCTAAAAAGTAGCTCGCAGGATAACTTTTTCCTCCCTATACTCCTTCTAAGCCGTCAAAACCAGTGCGCACTACAGACGCTACGAAAACAACGCCATAACGAGCGAGCTTGGAATAAAAGGTGCACCGCTCTTCTGCAAGGGAGAGAACACGTTTTCGCTCGAACTCTTTCGAACTTTGAAATCGATAGACGAGAGAGAGAGAGAGCTTTTTTAAGAGCAGGAGTCGAAGTCGCGGACGAAATCCGGCGTCATCAAAATCCGTCTTCATCATCGAAAGTGTCGAATTGGATACAGTAAAGTGAACAAGTGATATAGAGATATAAAGATATAGAGATATAGTAAAGTGAATCGGTGATATAGTAAAGCGAATCAGTGATATAGAGATATAAAATCGTCTTCATCATCGAAAGTGTCGAATTGGATACAGTAAAAGTGAAACGGTGATAGAGCGATATAAAATAAACGATAAAAGGAGATGAGCGAAAGCGAAAAGAACGAGCAACAGACGTTGAATAGATTGGAGGAGTTCTCGAAACTATGCAAGGATGAGATCAAGGCGTACGGGAAACTGCCTTCGGTGGAAATCAAGTGCGATTTCTCGCACGTGTTAGAGCTCGCGGAGTCGAAGATCGATAGACAGATCAAGACGGTGCCGGGGGTTTTGTCCAACGCAGCGCTCGCTTTACCGAGGAAGATTAAGAGTTTAGTCACTGGTAAGGAGGCGAGCGGGATGCAGAGGATGAATAAGTTTGAGGTCTTGAAAGACGTCGATTGTTGTTTCAAGGCTGGGACGTTGACGTTAGTTCTGGCGCCGCCTGGGCACGGGAAGACTTCTTTGCTGAAAGCTGTTGGGCAGATCATACCATCGAAGGAGTTGGAAGGTTCTGGGATTACGTATTCAAAGCTAACAGCGGAAGAGTTGCGAGAGAAGCACGATGTAGAGGTTTCCAGGTTATCCATGTACGTCACGCAACAAGACGAACATCTTCCGTTTTTAACGGTGAGAGAGACGACGAAGTTTTCGCACGATAACGCGACGCCATTACCGACGAACGATGCTGAAGAAGATGTGTTTAATAGAAAAGTGGACACAGTGCATAAGCTTTTGAGTTTAGAGAATTGTCTCGATACGATTATTGGGAACGATTTAGTCAGAGGCGTTTCTGGCGGCGAGAAGAAACGGGTAACGATTGGAGAGGCGATGGTTACGAACGCGAGAGTTTTCTGTATGGATGAAATTTCAACGGGCTTGGACGCAGCGGTGACGTATAATATCATCTCCGCTTTACGTGAATGGACGAGAGTGACGAACGGGACTGCGATCGTTTCGTTATTGCAACCGACGCCAGAGGTCTACGAACTCTTTGACGACGTGTTATGTTTAAGAGATGGATCGCCAGTATACCACGGTGACGTAAACAAGATCACAGAACATTTTGGAAACATTGGTTTCGATAGCGAGAATGCGAAAAAAGGCGATGTCGCGGATTGGTTGTTATCGGTCTTAGTCGATCCAGCTTTGCATTCTAGAAATCAAAAAAATCCATACGCATCCGGCCCAGGTTTACGAAAAGGATGGGTCGAAGAATCCGGCGAATTGTACAAAAAATCGATCGAGGAAACCTCTTGCGTTGATGAAAAAGATGGGAAGAGTATAATTGAGTTGCAAACGCCGTTTGCAAAATCGCAATACTCGACTTCGTACCCTCGCGCGTGGCCGCTTCATTTTAATTCTGTCATCAAGAGGCAATTTCAAGTAACTTTAAGAAACAAGGTATTTTTATCCGCAAGAATGTTTGGTGCTTTGATAACATCTATCGTTCTTGGGTCTGTATGGTTCGATTTGCCCTTGGATCGATCGTTCGAACGGTTAGGGATGCTTTTGTTTTGCGTCTTGCATATTTCATTCAGTAACTTTTCAGAGTTGACGTTTTCGGTTGAACAGAAATATGTTGCATATAAACAGCTCGATTTCAAGTTGTTTCCAACTTTTTCGTACATCGTTGGATCGATCGTAACGCACTTGCCAATTGCCGTGATTGAAACCGGTATATTTACGTGCATTTTATACCCAATGGTTGGCCTTTCCTTGGAGTTTGAAAACGTGATTATCTTTTTCATCAATTTGGTATGCGCAAACGTCGCGATGGCGTCATTCTTCCGCGTGGTTGCGTTATTAGCTCCAAATATGGAAGCTGCGCAAACGTTTCCTGGTCCAGTGATTGCAATCATGATTATCTTTGCAGGGTTCTTGATTTCCCCCGAGAAAATGGGCGTATTGTCCTTTTTATACTGGATATCGTTATTCGCATATTCATTGCGATCGTTATGTCAAAACGAGTTTTTGAGCGATCAATATACTTATAAAGTACCGACGAATCCAATCGCTGCTGCAGAATACATTGCAAACAACACAGATGCTGCAACAAAGGGCAATGAAGAACTTTGCGCCGCAGGTGCGTTTCCTTGCGCCGACGCAGGTAAAATTACGCTCAGTACGCTCGATATAAGCTCGGATGAAAAATTCTTTTGGGCCGGACCGTTATACGCCGTTGGTTTCTTTTGTCTAATGACCGTCATAGGCTTTAGAGCTTTGTCGGTCATTCGCATTCAAAGAAATATCGGTTCTTCTCGAACTACTGCAAAAAAACAAGGAGAAGGAGAAGAACAAGATGGTGATGCGGCTGAAGGAGGAGGCGAGGTTAGTGTCAAAATTTTGAAAGATTTATCACAAGAACAACAACATGCGCTTGAATTTTCTTCGATGAGTATAACATGGGAAGAACTCGAATATACCGTCAAAATTCCGGGCGAGGACGGCAAGCCGCTTTCTGGATCAAAGAAGATTTTAAATTCGATAACTTCTGCGGCTCAACCATCGCGAATGCTCGCTTTAATGGGAGCTTCTGGGGCAGGTAAAACGACATTGCTAGACGTCATTGCTGGCCGAAAATCTGGGGGAGAAATGAAAGGTACGATCAAACTCAACGGTCACGTCGTAAAGAAGGAAACTTTTGCTCGATTAACGGCATATTGTGAACAACAAGATATGCACAACGCATTTGCGACAGTCAAAGAAGCTTTGGAGTTTTCTGCAACGTTACGCTTACCCTCCTCTGTTTCGAAAGAAACCCGCAACGCTTTCGTTGACGAAGCTCTCGATATCCTCGAGCTCCGCGGTATTGAGAATCGCTTGATAGGTGTCGCCGGGTCTCCCTCTGGTTTATCGCCAGGACAACGTAAAATTCTCACTGTTGGCGTTGAGTTAGTTTCAAACGCACCGGTGTTTTTCCTCGATGAGCCTACAAGTGGTTTGGATTCTAGAGCGGCGTTGATTGTTATGCGCGAAGTTAAGAAAGTTGCCGCTCTCGGGAGAACGGTCATCTCAACTATTCATCAACCGTCGAAGGAAATCTTCCATTTGTTTGACGATATGCTATTATTGCAACGAGGAGGCTTTCAAGTTTATTTTGGACCTTGTGGTATTGAAGGCAAACAGTTTGTTAATTACATGCTCAAAATTCCAAGCGCTCACGCTTTGCCAGAAGGCATGAACCCGGCAAGTTGGATGCTGGACGTTCTCGGGGGCACGGATTCTTCGTCCAACGCAACAGCAGATGCGTTGGAAAATTCTACGAAATCTCCTATGAAACGCGTGGCATCTGAAGGCGTTTTGAACGGAGAGAAACTTGTTGAGCAATTCAAGAAATCTCCCGAAGGTGCCGCAGGTCAAAAGTTAGTTAACGAGTTATGTGCAAAAGGTGAGAAATCGGAGATGTTTTCGTTTGATTCGCCATACGCTAGATCTTTTTTCACGCAGCTCAAGTGTCTCATGGTCCGAGCATCTGTTGCGCACAACAGAGATGTTTCTTACAATATTGGACGCATCGGTATTCTCACCGTCTTATATTTGGTGTTTGGTTTTGTGTACTTTGATTTAGACGCGAGTGATGAAACTGGTGTCCAAGCAATGGTTGGGGTCATTTTTATGACGTCCATTTTTGCCGGGATCATTTTCATGAATTCAGTCATGCCAGTGCGCGTAAGAGAAAGATCAGTTGCGTACAGAGAACGCTCAAGTTTCATGTACGATGCAATTCCTTATTCGCTATCGCACGCATTTTGTGAAGTCCCTTGGGTTTTACTCGTAACGGTGGTTACTGTGACACCGCTTTACTTTATGGTTGGACTCATTCCAACGTTTGAACATTATTTCTACCACCTGTTGATGGTATTTTGCGTATCTATGACGTTCATGTCCTTAGGTCAAGTCATTGCATGTTTATGTGCGACAATTCAAACCGCGCAAGCCGGAGCGTCTGCGTTTATCCCAATTTGCTTCTTATTCGGTGGTTTATACTTGCCTTATCCGCAAATTCCAGTGTACTGGAAGTGGGCGTACTACATCGATCCAGTCGCGTACGCAATTCAAGGCGTAGTAGCACCACAATTTGAACATCGCGGATGCAATGGTACATACCCGGATGGCGACTGTCCAACAATACAAGCGTTTCGAGGTACGTACTTTGAAGAAATAGACACTTTATCATACGTCGAAGGTAAATATGACGTTGAATTGAACAAGAAATGGTTCATGTTGATGTACCTCGCACTTTTTGTCTTTTGTATGCAGTTTTTACATGTCTTAGCGTTTAAGATGACGAGGGTAGTAAATCGTTAAAAAATATAGTTTGTGCGGGTAATATATATATATATATACGTGGTATCATCTTTTTCGTTATTATAATTATAAAATATTCAACACGCACGCACACACACACACACACAACACATACTGCTGGTGCGTTTTATATTTCTTCCGCTTCCACTGCCAGTTCTTTCTCCTTCTCCTCCTTTTGAGGGAGACTTAGCGGCTCTTCGTCATCAGAATCGTCCGAATCCGATTCTTCTTCCATGGCCTTCAACTGCGCAGCCAATGTAGCCTCTTCAATATCCAAGTTATCTTTAATCGCGTTCACTTGTTCGACCCCTGTCGCTCTAGCAGCTTGCTTGACCAAACTTCCAACTGGAGCGTTTTGCTGCACTCGCCCTGGTAATTTTGGCGGCTCTGGCTTACTCCTCAACTTGAATGCGCCCGTTGTAATATCCACGGGCGGCGCATCAACGACTTGGAATTCCCGATCGTTCAACTCTTCAATTATAACCCATTCAAACGATTCGTTCTCCGTATTAATATCGTACGTCAAACAATGCTCTTTTGTCTCCTCCTTATAATCAGTCACGATACAATCAAACCACCCGCCTTCCGATGGCCAAAACCTCTTCACTCTGCGGCAAATATACTCATTCACTCCAAGCGCATCAAGATTCTTCGCCAACACCGCGGCTTTCTCCATTTGTTTAATCATCCTTTGCGACGGTGGTTTCGGCTCTCTCATTTGCGCCCTCGCTCGATTATTATTATTATGATTATTATGTTGCTGCGGCGCTTGTTCGTAGCCGTAATCGTCGCCTCCCGCAAACTCGCTTCCTCCATTCGCGTCCGATTGTTGTTGTTGAGTTATTCTCGGTCGTTTCTTTTCAGCCTCCCCGAACTCCTTATGTTGCGCCCATTGATCGCGTAATCGTTTCACGTTATCATCCGTCCCGACGTTTTCCCTGACTTTCATATGATCTTCGTTTGAGACATTTAATTCGATCCTCAATTTGGCCAAGAATTCTTCGCGATCCCACGTTAACCCAGTAACTGCTAAACACTTCATGATCGATTGATACGCGGAGACTTCTAGGCGTCTGACCTGTGTCTGTATAGACGCCATTTTACTTTTTATTTTTTATTATTTTATTGTTTTCTGTTTTCTCTCGCTCTCGCTGTCGTCTGCCGCCGATTGAATTCAAAGCAACGCGGTTACGATTTTACAAGAAATGTATATATGTATCTATATATTTATGTATACCTTACGGTGTATTCTACCTATTACTGGTCTCTCTCTCTTTCTCTCGCTCTCGATAGTAATACAACTCGTTCCTCTTCCTCTTCCGTCTTCCTCTTGTTTTTAGGGAAAACTGAATAATTCGCTCAATTGCGTTTGATCCGTTTTTGGTTCTCCTTTTTATTAGTTTTGGACTTTTGGTCTAAAAAGTTCCCAGCAGCAATTTTTCGGATTTTCGGCTCGCTTTCATCAGCCCAATCTTTTCGCAATTTGCCGCACATATAAATACTACTACTACACAGAATAATGGTAAGTCAAAAATATGTGTAGGAATGAAATCGAGCGAAAGAAGTGTTGATGAACGAATCGTTTTGTTAGAAATCGTGTTTTATAGGTCGCGCGATGGTTTCGTTTTGGTAGTAAGATGGTGTCGATGATGATGAAGATGCGCGTTTTCACTTTTAGGGAGCGGCGCAGAAAGAAGGAGAATTCGTGTATATTTGCCGAAGACGAATATCGAAATATGCGTTCTAGAATATATCGCGGATGGATGGAAGATGTATTTTTTGATTGTTTTATTTCGTTTATCTGCGTTTGATTGATTCGCGTTCGTGTGTGGATTATATATCCTATTTGTTTACGTGCGCTTTTGCGCGCGCGCGTTTTTCCCAAAAGCCCTCCTTTGTCTCTCTCGCCTTTTTGATTTTGTACTGACAAAAGTTGTTCCTCTTCTTCTCGCGAATATATTAATTAATTAATTATAAACAGCCGGCAGCACCAGAATCAGTGTTAAAACGCAGAAAACGCGACGAGCAATGGGCCGCGCAAAAGGCGAAAGATGCGGCCGAGGCCAAGAAAGCCACTGACTCAAAGCGCGAGGAAGTTTTCAAAAGAGCCGAGAAATACGTCAAGGAGTACGAGTCGCAGGAGAAAGATTTGATTCGCTTAAAGCGCGAAGCGAGAGCAAAGGGTGGGTTTTACGTTGAACCAGAGCATAAGCTCATCTTTGTCATGCGTTTGAGAGGTTTGAACGACATGCACCCAAAGACGAAGCACATTTTACAGTTGCTTCGTTTGAGACAGATTCATAACGGCGTGTTCATGAAAGTGAACAAGGCGACCGTGAACGCTTTGAGAAAAGTTGAACCGTACATTATGTGGGGTTACCCAAACTTGAAAACTGTCAAGGAGTTGATTTACAAGCGTGGTCACGGTAAAGTGAACAAGCAAAGAATCGCTTTGACTGATAACTCAGTCGTCGAAAAAGTCTTGGGCTCTAAAGGTATCATTTGCGTCGAAGATTTAATCCACGAGATTTACACTGTCGGTCCAAACTTCAAAGAGTGCGCGAACTTTTTATGGCCAATGAAGTTATCCGCGCCATTGGGCGGTATGACGAGAAAGCGTAACCACTTCATCGAAGGCGGCATGGCTGGTAACCGCGAAGAGAACATCAACGCGTTAGTAAGAACTATGAACTAAATATCGCACGCGTATATTTTGGTTCCTAGTAGAAGAGAACGCGGGTGCGGCGCGCGCGCGCGCGTGTTTGTGTTTGTATAAATGAAGAGAATGGTGAGTAAGAGAGAGAATTAGTAAGTAAGTAAATTGAGAGAGAAAGTACGTCGTAGTACTCGTCGTGTTAGCCTTTATAAATAAGCGCGTTTGTTTGTGATATATAATCATACGCCGCGCTCATCCTACGTACGAACTCATTTCCTTCATCGCTTCTTCTTCTCCTTCTCCTTCTCCTTCTTCTTCTTCACTAATAATAAATAGTACGCGCATTAGTCGTAGTACACTACTACTACTCACGCGAACGCGAAATATATCCTACGTTAGTTCGAACACGTTTCCTCATAGATATGAAAGTACTACTAATAAGAACAGGCGAATAGGAATTAATCGATGCAACAATCGTTCCAAAACGCGCATCTCGCGCAGACTAACGAAAAAGAGCTACGCTTAGCGAGATACTTACTCGAGCAACGCGCGTTCGGTCGCGACGGCGACGTACCGCCGGACTGCTTAGAAGAAGAAGAAGAAGAAGAAGAAGAGGTTTTGGAACGATTGGATTACGAAGAACGTAATGCGACGAGCAATGACGCGACCTCGACAAAGGTCGAGAAAAAATACGATCGAGAACAAATCACCTTGAAGAACGAACGCGTCAAGCGCGAACAGGAAAAGTGTGCCAGCAATGAATTGATGTTGAGATTATCGGGCGAAACCGTGTCGGGGGAGTGTTTATCGGTATCGGGGGGGACCGGTTCCGGATGCGCCTATCAATGGCAACGCGCGAGCGTAGGAGGGGCGATAGAGAGCATCGTTGGAGCGGTCGGACCATCGTACGTAACGAACGAGAGCGATATTGGGTATCATATCAGAGTAATCGTGAGAATGAAGCGAACGAGCGCGAGAGGGAAAGAGAGGAATGAAAGGCAGAGGCAGAGTTCGGGGGCGAGGCTTTTGATTGCGCACGCGACTACGGATTCGACGGTTGTCGCGGCGGTGTCGTCGAAACATCCGGACGATTCGAAGATGGATTTTTTTCTCGAGAGAGAGTTGCTAGGGAGTGGAGATCAATCGGATTCGCAGTGTTGCGCGGATGGGACGAATACGAATAGTTCGGATGTTGGCGATGCGACGAACGATGAGAGTAAGAGTCAAAGTCCACCTCAGAATAATAATAAGAGTAATAGCGTTCCGGCGAGCACGATTGGGAAGAATGCGGCGCATAGCGCGTTGTTGAATAATTTGTTAATCAAGAGCGGTAACGATACAGTGAATGCGACGATGACGATGAATGATAATAATACTACTAGTAGCATTATGAATAATAGTAATATAGTCTCTAGTTCTACCGTTGGTGATGATAGTCTTTCTAATAGTAGCATAAGGAGAAGAAAAGAGATTCTTCTTTCGGATAACGCAGATTCTTTGAAGCATGGTCCTGGGTCGGAGTCGAGGTTGGCATTTATTCGAGGGAAAGAACTCGAAGCGAAAGCCGCAGAACTATTTCGGCAAATCTCAGAGGATGATAAACGGAAAAACGAAGCTCACGCTCAAGATGAAGATGATGATGATGAAGAAGAAAAAGATAAAGCAAATGATTCAACGTGGGATTCATCCGATTATTCAGATGAAAGCGATGATTATAGCGATGAAGATGATTACGACCGCGACGATGATGATTTCGTAGAACGTGAAGACGACGATTTAGTGAAGAATAAAGAACGCAATATCTCGAATCTAACAAGTAGTAATAATAACGGCATGCATGGAGAGGCAAAGAAAGCTGCGAGAATAGCACAAAGAGCAAAAGATGCCTACGAAGAAGCTGCTCAAAAAGGATATCCGGAAGCAATGCAAGCGTTAGGAAGGTGTTACGAGAATGGCTTCGGGACTCTGAAAGATATCATAAAAGCGGTTGAATGGTATGAAAAAGCCGAAAAGCTCGGTTGTAACGAAGCCTTGTGCGATTTAGGATGTCTGTATTATCTCGGTCGTTTTCCTCGAGAGGTTCTAATAAAGCAACAACGACGAGTAGAAAAGAAACAAAACGATAAGTCCGTGTCATTGGAAGAGGAGGAGGATTTTCAAAGTCAGCTTTTTGAGGACCGTAAAATAGCCTTTGCGCTCTTTTGTCGAGCCGCAAAGAACGGATCCGGTCCAGGCGCAAACAACGTCGCCATGTGTTATGAAGAAGGTCAAGGTGGCGTCGAGCGTAGTTGGCAAGAGGCAGCTAGATGGTATTCCGTTGCAGCGCATCGAGGCGTTCTCTCCGCACATGCGAGTTTAGGATACGCATTCTTAACTCTCGGGAATCGAGCGAGTGCGAAGGAGGCTTTTGAAATTGGTACGCAACACGGCGCGCCTGAATGTGCTGATGGCTTAAGACTTATTCGCGAAGCCGAGAGGCATGCGGCGAAAGGCAAGACACAGAACAACAGTGCATCAGTAGATAAACGCGAACAACACATGTTATCTAATATTCAATCGAGTAGCGGCCAAGTAAGCAAACGACAAAGTGTTGATATGCCGGATAATGCAAAAATTGTTTCCTTAGAGCTCTTCGATCAGTTAGAGAAAGAGTTGGAGAAATATCACGAATTGAGTAGGAGACTTTACGACGCAGCGAGCTTACATCCAGAATCTTTAGAAGAAGCGAACGCTGTTTTGCTTTCGGCGTTTCCGGACATTTCGATTTGAATTTTATACATCGTCTGAGTTCAGTCTGCTTATTTGTGTATGTGCTTGGTCAATGATATTGATATTGCAACTTTATATACAGTAGTTTTAGTTTATATAGAGTATTTTAATTTAATTGTACAAAATGAATGCTTAAGTGGCACGAAACGATTTAAGGAATTCTTTAGTCTTCTTTCGTTCCTCCCTTCTCTTTCTCCAACCCCATTTCAGCTCGCGACCTAAAAGTTCTATGACCCTTTCCAAGGCCATTTCACTCGCTTTAATATCTAAAAACGCCATTCGAGAACGGCGAGCTAAAAAATCACTAGCCGAACGGCAAAACTCCGCTCTAGCGGCATAAACAACTTCTGCTTCGATAACCGGGACGTTTGGATGTAAGCGCTTTTCTAATTTAGCGAACGATGCGAGAGAGGCGACGGCCATCGCGCGATCGCCGTAACTTTTGGCGAGGTGTCTGGACACATCTGGGTCTGGATTCGACCCACCAAAACCTTCGCCGCCGGATTGTGCAACCGCAGCGGAAAGCGAATCTTTGTGCCCGTGTGCACCAACAACGCCCATATTACTAGTTCTACATGGTTTAATATTTTTCAGCTGGTTTTTAGCAAACGATGGTGAAGATTCGATTAATGTCTCCAAAACCAAATCGACCGTTTCTTCAGCCATTAAACGATACGTCGTCCATTTACCACCCGCAACGACGATGACATCGCTCGGCGTTTCTTTCACAATAACATGATCCCTCGAAAGATCGCTAGAGTTCGTTTTAGTGGGATCTTTAGCTAAAGGTCTAGCGCCTGACCATACCGAGAGAACTTCTGCCCTATGCGGTCGTAGAGCGAGATACGGAGCTATCGTTTCCAATATATAATCTACTTCATCTCCAGTCGCTTTTGGATTCTGAGGTGTCTTCTCCCCCGGTTTTAACGCAATATCGGTCGTTCCAGCGACTGCATGGTCGAGCCATGGTAACAAAAATACGACTCGCCCGTCTTTCGTCTTTGGAATAATCATCCCAAATTTTTCTGGAACGTAATATTTTGGAAGCACGACGTGTGCGCCTAACGACGGCGATACCATCTTTTTATTCTTATCTGTTTCAATATCTGGATCATCCATTGCCCTAACTTCATCGGCAAACGGACCTGCACAATTCACGACACATTTCGCGTGAACTTTATACGTTTTCCCCGTCTCCTCGTCTCTTATAACCGCTCCGATAACTTTCTTCGATTGCGAATCATCATCTTTGATCAAAGAAATGACCGAGGTGTGATTCAAAACAATAGCACCGGCATGTGCGGCAGTAACCGCGAGCGCTACATTCAACCTCGCATCATCAAACTGCCCATCGCTATACAAAATCGACCCTTTCAAACTCTTCCCTAAAGTAGGTTCCTCCGTACTCAAAATCTCATCGACTGCGTCCCTCTTCTTAATCTTATTCAATAAATCTTCATCATCGATTTGTAACTTCCTCTTCGCAATAGTCGGGAACTCCTGTATCGTCCTCGTCTTACTCATAAACGAACTAAACGTCAACTGCGACGTCCCGGCCACGACGTCGTACGCCTTCATCCCTACCCAATAATACGGAACCTCGTACCACTCGTAACACGGCGTCGCGATCATCAATACTTGCGATAAGTGCGGCGCATTCTGCAACAAAACCTTCCTCTCCCTCAGAGCCTCGAACACTAGCTTCAATTGCCCTATATCTAAATTGAACACCGCTTTCTCTAAATACCTGACGCCTCCGTGCGCTAACTTCGTGCTCTTCGAAGACGTCCCGGAACCGAAATCTTCGCGTTCGACAACGATCGTTCGTAATCCTCTGGTCTGTGCATCTAACGCGACGCCTGCGCCAGTGGCACCACCACCGACGACGAGCAAATCGAATTCGCATTCTTCTTCTTTATCTTTATCTTCTTCTTCCTCTCGATCATCTCCAGATTTTCGCCTTCGTTTTCCTCTCTTTAAGTGCCTCGAAGCTCGCTCGCGTTTTTCGAATTCCAGCACTTGCGAGAACATTTCCGAGCGCAAACGCAAAGGTCTCTCCAAGTTCGACCACGACTCCTTCGGCAGTTTCCTGCGCTCGTCGTCCTTATCAAAAGCGTACGCGTTGTACGTTAAGTACGCGCAAGAACCGCAGGTTAAGCCAAAGAAGGC
>Ga0209830_10003304_pt1 | contig 12395 bp, 11 predicted proteins | sample ArcticOcean_MG_C_12_FD_187439 | JGI IMG/M metagenome (GOLD analysis project Ga0209830, IMG submission 187439) | Marine microbial communities from western Arctic Ocean - ArcticOcean_MG_CB8_130 (SPAdes) (version 2) | ecosystem: Environmental > Aquatic > Marine > Oceanic | place: Arctic Ocean...
CCAATCTGATCTTAAAGAGCCAACTTATAATAATCATTGCAGAAGCATGCGGCATCCATCGTCAAGTAAATCAGCGATTAGATTGATTGCAGATTATAAATCAACTAATTTTATTGATGGAATTCAAGGGTTTCAGTCTGATAATAATTTAATTGATGACTTTATAATTAAAAGGTCTGACCAGTTATATGCATATCAATTAGCTGTAGTAATTGATGATCATTTACAATCGGTTACTAATATTGTCAGGGGGGCAGACTTACTAAGCTCAACAATTAAACAATACTATATAAATAATCTTTTAAAGTTTCCAGAGAAAACTTATATGCACATTCCAATTGCTACAATAAATAATCAAAAATTAAGTAAAAGTAATGGGGATAAATTAAATAATAATAATTTTTCTTTAATACTTATTGAAGGACTTAAGTTTCTTAAACAAAAAGTAAAAAAAAATATTGAAGATGCCAGCCCTAGAGAAATACTTAAATATGCATCAGAAAACTGGGATCTCGCCCCACTTCGGCAAATAAAAAATATTGAGTTAAGCTCTAATCAGCGCCTGATTGTCGATAATACTCATACATAAAAGCACTGACAGCTGCACCTACATTAATCGATTCAACCTCTTTATGCATAGGTAGGGATATAGTGGCAGCAATAATTTTAAGCAGGGATTTGGAAATCCCCTTACCTTCATTCCCTACTAAAATTGCCATATTTGAATTAAGTTTTGTTTTGAATAGGGGCTCACCTCCAGTCGCAAGTGCAATCACATCATGGCCATAATTTAAAATCCACTCGTTTAAATCTTCTTCCACAACACACTTAAGGGAAAACTGAACGCCTTGACTACCTCTTAATGTTTTAGGAGACCATAAATCTGCACAAGTTTTTGACATAATAATAGATTTGGCATTAGTTGCTTTAGCAGTTCTTAAGATACTTCCTAGATTTCCTGGATCTTGAATTCCATCTAAAAGTACAGTAAGTCCATCAAATTTAAAAGGTTTAATTTTTGGAATGTCTACAAGCGCTAAAATACCAGTTGAGCTTTTAAGCTCACTTAGATGAAGAAATAATTCGTGACTTAATGAATAGTAAGGACAATTAAGGCTAGAAATTAAATTTTCTATTTCAGGGCTAGTGATACCCAAATCTTTAATAATTGCTGCAGGAACACTATGCTGAAAAAAAGACTGTATTAAATGAGGTCCATCTAAAATAGTTTGGTTTTGATTTTTTCTAAAAGATGAGTTGGAGTAAATCTTTTTTAATTTTTTATAAAAAGGATTGTTCTTTGATTCAATTAATTTGTAATTCATATGCACATTATTACCAAATGATTGGCATATATCAATCTAATGCTTGAATTGGTTTTAATTTAAAACCAGCCTCTTTAAATTGATTTAGTAAACCAGTCTCACCTCCTAAATGCGAGGCTCCAACAGCAATAAAAATCTTATTTCCTTTTATTAACTCTTTAACTCTTTCACCAAAAAACTTATTCCTTCTAGTTAGAAAGAGGTATTCCATTTTTTCCCAAGTATCTTTAGAAACAAGGCTTTTAGTTATTCGAGTATCAGTATTAAGAATTTTTTCTGTATTAAACGTTAAATAAGCTGTTACTAATAATTCATAATCTGCTTCTTTTTGCTCAAGGTCTTTTTTTAAAACAGCTTTTAATAAAGATATTTGTTCGTCAATCGTAAACTTATCTAAAGCGTTAAAATGTTCCTCAGGTGTTTCAAGCCCCTGAGTAATTTTCATAAAATCTTCAGCTTTAGATTTTAATAAATTATCCTGATTAAAAGGTGTTATCGGCCTTGGAGAGTCGAAAATAACAGCTAAAATCCATGGCTTCATCGATAAAATATGTTCTCTGGGCATTGTGTGAAAATCTGCTAATAAGTTAATCTTTTCCAACTCCTCTTCACTTAAACGGCCGCTATAAACTTTAGAATCAACACGGAGTATTGATCTATCAATAACCTCATCAGCCTCCATTACAAATATATCAATCTCTTTTAGTTTTTCTTCAACAATGGGTTTGAAATTTGATACACGATTATCATCTGTGTGAATTGTCCCAAACAAATAATGCTCTTTACCTTTAAGATCCGTAATTTGCCAAAAAATAGAATTTATTTTTTCTTTATTTGCTTTCCCTTCTTTCGCCTGAGTGGCCGTATAAGGAGTGATAGGCTTGTCAGTCTTAAATAGCTCGCCAACATAATTTTCTAAGGCCCAACTATTTTGCATTGAAAAAATGCAGAAAACACATAGAATAAAAGGTAGTATATTTTTTATAATTAATTTCATAATGTATAGGTCACTAAATAATTTATTTAGTTCATATAATACTTTAAAGATATTACTATCATTTTATTTTTAATGAAATAAAATGGTATCTTCTTAGAAATTTCTAATATAACTATTTAATAGGAAATTAATGAAAGCCTTAGTAAAAAGACATGCAAAAGAAGGGTTATGGCTCGAAGACATGCCCGAGCCTGAAGTTGGCAATAATGACGTCCTAGTCAAGATAAAGAAAACTGCTATCTGTGGAACAGATATTCATATATATAATTGGGATGAGTGGGCTCAAAAAACTATTCCTATTCCAATGATAACTGGGCATGAATATGCAGGTGAAATTGTGGAGCTTGGTTCTAATGTTTCTGACTTAAAGATTGGAGACATCGTATCAGGAGAGGGCCACATAACTTGTGGTCGCTGTCGAAATTGCTTGGCAGGGACAATACATTTATGTCCAAATACAATTGGGGTCGGTGTTAATAGAACTGGTGCTTTTGCAGAGTATCTATCAGTTCCTGCAAAAAATATATTTAAGCCTAGTCGCGAAATGTCAACTGATCTTCTAGCCTGCTTTGATCCTTATGGTAATGCTGTTCATACAGCACTGTCTTTTAATATGGTTGGTGAGGATGTACTTATTACAGGTGCAGGGCCAATTGGAATGATGTCAGCAATGGTTGCAAATCATGCTGGTGCAAGAAATATTTTAATTACAGATATTAATCAATATCGCCTTGATTTAATCAAAAAAATATTACCAAATGTTATTACTGTTAATGTTGAAAAAGATTCAATATCAAAAGAATTAATGGAATCATTGGGAATTTTTGAAGGATTTGATGTTGGTTTAGAAATGTCTGGCTCTCCAAAAGCTTTTTCTGACATGCTTAGTAAAATGATCAATGGTGGCCGAATTGCCATGCTTGCAATTATGCCAGCAGGATCAGGAATTGATTGGGATTTAGTCGTTTTTAAAGGCCTGACTATCAAAGGTGTTTATGGTCGTGAAATTTTTGAAACATGGTACAAGGGCTCAATGATGGTTCAAAGTGGGTTGCCTTTAGAGAAAATTATTACCCATCGCTTTAGCTTTAACGAATTTCAAGAAGGCTTTAATGTGATGCGGTCAGGAAAATCAGGGAAAGTTATATTAAATTGGGAAACATAAAATAATAAGGATTATTGATGAGCTATAAAGCGACAAGAGATAGTATTGCCAGCGATTTAGATGATATTAAAGCTGCCGGCTTATGGAAAACTGAGCGTTATATCAATTCAGATCAAAAAAGTGAAATTACTTTAAGTGACGGAAGTAAAGTAATCAATATGTGTGCTAATAATTATTTGGGCTTAGCTAATAACTCAGAAATTATCGAGGCTGCAAAGGCTAGTTATGATAAATGGGGTTTTGGGTTAGCTTCAGTTAGATTTATTTGTGGTACTCAGACCATCCATAAAACACTAGAAAAAAAAGTAAGTGAATTCTTGTGTATGGAAGAAACTATTCTATATGCAGCATGTTTTGATGCCAATGCTGGACTATTCGAAACAATCTTAACAAACGAAGATGCGGTTATTTCTGATGAACTTAATCACGCATCAATTATCGATGGTGTTCGTCTTTGTAAAGCAGCTCGTTACCGTTATAAAAATAACAATATGGACGACTTGAGAGATAAACTAACTGAAGCCAAAAAAAATGGTGCTAGAAGGATTCTAATTACCACTGATGGAGTTTTCTCAATGGATGGAACAATAGCTCAGTTGGATAAGATTTGTGATCTTGCCGATGAATTTGATGCAATGGTTCATCATGATGATTGTCATGCCACTGGTTTTATGGGTAAAACGGGTCGTGGTGTTCACGAATATCGAGGAGTAATGGACCGCGTAGATATTATTACTAGCACCTTTGGTAAAGCTTTAGGTGGCGGTTCTGGAGGATTTACTTCAGGAAGAAAAGAGATTATTGATATGCTGAGACAAAGATCAAGGCCTTATTTATTTTCAAATACTTTAGCCCCTTCAATATGTGCTGCAACACTTAAAGCACTTGAAATGTTAACAAGCAATACTGAGCTAAGAGATCGTCTAGAGCATAATACACATTACTTTAGAAAAGGAATGCAAAAAGCTGGCTTTGCAGTTGGTGACGGAGATCATCCCATCGTACCGGTAATGTTGGGGGATGCCAACTTAGCTCAGGAAATGAGTAAAAAATTGTTATCAAAAGGCATATATGCAATAGGATTTTTCTTTCCAGTGGTGCCAAAAGATAAGGCAAGGATTAGAACTCAAATCTCAGCAGCTCATAACGAAGAAGATTTAGATAAAGCTATCTCAGCTTTCGCTTCAACAAGAGATGAGTTATTAGGATAAATTAGTGATTGCCTTTAAAAATTTATGCTGGCTATTAATCTTTATTTTTTCTGGGGCCATTAACGCCCTTCAGATTGGAGATAAGGCCCCTAATTTTGTTTCTCAATCAACCAAAGGTGAAATTAACTTCCATGAATGGAGTGATAATAAATGGACTATTTTGTTTTCCCACCCTGGAGACTTTACCCCCATATGCACAACTGAATTAGCTGAGCTAGCATTTCTTCAGCCAGAATTTAAAAAAAGACAAACAAAAATAATTACCTTAAGTGCTGATAGTCTCGATGATCACTTAGAGTGGATATCTCATATTGATAAATATAAAAATTTAATTAGAATAGAAAAAAAAGACATAATAACTATAGGCTTGATGAGACCTGATCTTGATTACCCAATTCTTGCAGACAAAAAATTAAAGATAGCGACCGCTTATGGCATGTATCATCCCAAAGCTGAACCAAGTAAAGGTGTGTTTGGAGATGCTAATAAATCTACCATTAGATCTGTTTTTATAATTGATCCAGATAAAACAATTCAAACGATTCTATCTTATCCTAAAAATATTGGTAGGAACTTCAACGAAATTATTCGAATCATTGATGCTCTCCAGTTGGCTAAAAAATATGATGTGACCATCCCTGGGAATTGGCAAAAAGGTAAGCAGGTAGTAGTTCCTACCCATGTACCATCCGAAGATATTAAAGAAATATATAATGTAGATAACTTTACTGTGTATCAAGATTATTTAAGGACTATTAATGACCCAAGTGAAGATATAAAAAATACACCGTTAACAAATAAAAAAGAATGAGGAAGTACATTGATAAATAAAATAGGGGCAATTTAAATGGACACTAATAAAATAATTATAAATAGTTTATTAATAACTTTATCTTTTTTACTGGTAACTGGATGTGCAAAATATGTAGACATCAAAGATGGTTCAAATCAAATTTTGGTACTAACAAAGAAACCAACGAATTGCTTATCGAAGGGCACAGTTGATGTGAGTGTTCTAGCAGAAATTGCATACATTGAAAGAAGTGAGGAATATATTAATAAAGATTTAGTGCAGTTAGCAAAAAATAGCGCAGTTTCAGTTAAGGCAAATACTATTATAAAAATTAAATCTCTTACGCCTGGAGAAGCTACATTTTCGATGTATAAATGCAAGCGTCCATGGGCTAATAAAGATTAAAATACCATTAAGTATGGCCCTCTTTATACCCTGCTATCTCTAAGTATCTAACTTCATTTTTTTAGTGGTGAATGAATTAATAATGCTCTATTTAATGACGTATATTTATTTTTTTAATTTAATTAACTGGAGACTGGGTTTAACTTGCTCATATAAATCATTTAAAAATTTTATTGTATCCTCAGGAAGATCAATTAATTTGAAATATGAAGCAACTAATGGGCATATGTTATTTTCATCACTACTGTTAGAAAAGCTTTCATCAACAGCTGTCACCTTACCTTCTCCGCCTACTTGAAAAGAATTTTTTTGTGCCCATATTTCATTATCAATACTCTTAATGTCAAAACCAATAAATTTTGTTTGATTTTCTTCAACATACGCTGAGGCTCTCGCAAAGGCTTTAGCTTTGTACTTTTGTGATAAAAAATTAACAAAATATGTTTCTAGCTCGCCTGTAATTCCCTTGCCTCCATTAACTTCATGAAACATACCTGTAAATAAAAGATATTGATTGCTCTCATCACAAAATGAAATTACATTATTAACAGCTTTATGCTTTAGGACAATACCTCGATAGATCTTCGGAAATTCTGTTTTTAAATACTCAAAATCTTTTTGCATAATTTAATTAGGCCTGTTGTTAGTTAAAGTTTAAGAAATTTAACACTATTTAACATGAATTATTATTTTTTATTAGTAACTTGGTAAGCAATAAATATTAAACATCCTAAAACCAATATTAACCCAAAGAACACAATAATATAATACAAATAAGGCTCGAATTCAGTCATATAATTATTTCTTAATTTATAGCTTGATTATGCTTTTTGATAAACTAACTTCTCGGAGAAAACATAACAAACCCAATACTAATGATGACATAGCTACAATAAAAAGGATAACAAGGTATTGATCTAGATCAAAACTTACTTCTGTGGCAATAAATATCATAGCAATTAATAAGCATATAAATAAAGCAGAAGTGGTAGTTAATGCAATTGCCCAATGTGTCCACTTAGCTCTTAAGAGTAATGAATTTTGTTCATTATATAGTTCTAAATTATTTGTATCTGAGCTCTCTTTAAGTACCCTAAAGCGATCTACAATTCTTGCTAAACGATGACCCATGACAGTTAAGATCGCTCCAAGCCCTGTTAGTAAAAAAGCAGGGGCAACAGCCATTTGTATTACAGAACCAATTTCAGCAAAATTTTCCATATTAAAATCTGTAAATAAAAACAATATTTTACTCTAAAAAGTAATTTTTTCATTAAAATCAGAATTACAGGTTAAGCTGCATATAAAATCTCCTCCCTTATCAAAGTTGAAATTAACCAGTATTGCATCAGAAAAAAGTCGAGATTCAAATGAAATATAGTTCTTAATCTGTGTCAAATTGGTATATGAATTAATAAATTACAAATTTCTTGTGAGCTCAAATATAACTTACATGACTATCATTGAAATTTCATCTTTTGGAAATGAAGTATAATCTCCTATTTCTAAACCTCTTTAAACTCTAAGGTTTATGTTGCATTGATATGATCAGGCATAAGGCAATCATGATACCTATTATAGGCTTGAATATAGGATGACTCAATACTCTTTGTATATTGGTCAATATTGAAAAGAGAAGAAGTGTTGATATTCACAATTAATTTAGCTTTAACTTCTTTTAAATACTTAGGGTTTGTAGCCAACTTGATTGCCAATCTTTCGTAATCTACTGCTGTTGTGGTTACTAACTCAGAAAGATTTAAATTGAGTAGAAGGCTAGATGCAACCCGACTAGCAAATGATGTGCCCTGCAAGGTGACAATAGGTACTCCAGATCGAAGGAAGTCACTTGCGGTGGTATGAGCTCCATAAGGAAAAGAATCTAAGAGTATATCTGCCAACTTTATCTTTGCATGATAATCCTCTCTAAACTTTTCTTTTACTGAAAATATTAATCGGTTTTGATCTATGCCCAACTTAGAACACTCATTTCTCAGATTATTAATTGCTGGCTTTGAAAAAGCCGGAAACCATAAAACACTACCATCGACAATAGAAAGCAATCTAATCCATATTTTAAATATATTTGGTCTAATTTTCCAACTATTATTAAAGCAGCAAAATATAAAGCCTGTTTCAGGAAGTCCAACTACTTTTCTAGAAAATATTCTCTTACTTAAGGGGATTCTTTCTTCATTAGGCTGAAAACACATAGGTAAATAAATAATTTTTTCAGAGTAATGCTTTTGTAGGTCTTTTGGGATAATAAATTTATCAGCAATATTATAATCAATATAATCTGAACCAGTTGTTCCTGCGTATCCTAAAAAATTAATTTGAATGGGGGCAGTATTCATTGAAAAAATTCCCGGCCTGCTGTTTGTTGTATACCCCGCTAAATCAATAGCAATATCGATTTTTTTTTGCCTCGCTAATGATGCCACATCCCTATCAGATAAATTTTCCACATCAAAAAATTCATCGAAAGGTTTCTCAATCCTTAATCTTGTTTCACTTTCAATTCTGGGGGAAAGAGAAAAAGCAAATAATTCAAATTTTGATTTATCGTGCTTTTCAAGCAATTCTGTTACTAAATAAGCTACTGGGTGGTCACTAAAGTCAGGAGAAAAATAACCTATTTTTATTTTTTTATTCTTAGCATATTTATTTATTGGGCCAAGTGAATTATCTAATGAAAATTTATCATGAACAAATAATTCAGCTCCAAGCTTCTGAATTTCTGGACTATCCAATAAAGAAGATAAAACTAAGGGAGGGGCAACAGATTTTTTTTTCTGAATTTTTAAATTGAGCCAATGTAAATCCTGTTCAAAATTGCTCCAATCACAAATACCATTCTTTAAATGGCGACGCTCACAAAATGTGTACCTATCTAAATTGCTAAAATCCTCTTCATTTTCTAAGGCTTTATCATAAGATAATATTGCCTTTTCAATTTCACCCTCTGAAACATGAGCATTAGCTTTTAGGCAGTATGCTTCGGACTTGCCTATTTCGAGCATAATTGCTTTATCGTAATATATAATGCCTTCTCGAATATTGTCCATTTGGCAACACAACACCCCAAGGTTATTGTAAGTTTCATAATCTGGATTAATATCACTTGCTTTTTTTAAGTGAAAGTATGCTTGTTCATATTTTTTTAATTCTTTAAAAATATAGGCAATACCTTTATAAGCGCTTAAACCTTCTGGATCAATCTTAATCGATTTTTTATAAGAGATTATAGCTTCATCAAATCGACCTAATCTACTAAGAAGCACCCCACAACATTTATATAAAGTTGCATTATATGGATTAATTTCTATTGCTTGTCGATAAAAATATAGTGACTCTTCAAATTTCCCAGCACTATATAATAATTCTGCTTTCTTAATGTATTCGTCAATAGGGTTGTTGATATTCATAGCGCAAGTTTACCTTCAGATAATTAAGTAGGCAAATCAATGCTGTATGTTTATATTCAAGTGAAATTCGCATTTTAAAACTTGTATTAATTATTGCAGTCATTAGTATTTGTTATAAATAATTAGAGAGAAAATCTTTATAAATAGTTAGACTTTATTAAGGTAATTTAAACTCTTTTTTTAAAAATTTAATAATTTCAGTTGATTCATAAAGCCATACAGTTTCAGAGTTTATTTTTGCTATTTTTAAGCATGGCACTTTATGTTTTCCCCCTTCATTGACTAATTCAGATTTAAAAATTTTATTATTTTTTGCATCCTTAAGATTTATTTTAAGACTATTTTTCCATAGAAATCTTCTTACTTTTACGCAAAATGGACATGCTTCAAATTGGTAAATTGTAAAATCTTTCGTTTTTTTATCAATCCTATCTTGACTAATTTTTTCTCTCACTATTGGTTTAGGCAGGGTTATTAAATTTATAAACAGAATTAATTTACCTACAAACCACCTTATTAAGCTCATATTTAATCTTCCTTAATTTTTGAGTAAGATAATATACCCTTAATGTCATTTAAAATGTCGCATTTTATTTTTTACATTTTTACATTTTTACAAATTATGGTTATAGTGATACCTGTGAAATTACTCAATAAAAATTTATCTGTTTTTTTAGTTTTTTTAAGCCTACTATTCAACATACAGTTAGGCTTTACTCATGACGTCGAACACATTAATCATGACCATCATGAAAGCTCCCTTGAATGCGAAGATTGTCTTTTAAAGCACCACTTAGTTAAGTCAACTAATTTAAATACTGAGTTTGTTTTTAAAACTCTCGATCATACCAGTCTTAATGACAACTATCTTATAAACAAAAATATTGTTTATACTTTTGTTGCATATCAGTCCCAAGCTCCATAAAAAAGATTCTTGTAAGAAAAATTGAATTTATTTAACTAATTTTTTTTAGGGAATTTATTATGCGTTTCGTTTTATTTATATACGCTCTATTGTCATGTACTTTGATACATGCCAATGATAAGAGTGAGATTAATCTGATAGAAATACCAGTAACAGCAAATCCACTTGGATTATCGAGTGACAATCTGCCAAATCCTGTTCAGATTTTTAATGGAGTTGAGTTACAAAATAGGAAGGGTTCATCTTTAGGTGCTGTATTGGATGATGTTCCAGGCATTTCAAATAATTCATGGGGTGACAGTGTTGGTCAGCCGGTGATTAGAGGAATGGACAGTAACCGGATCAAAATACTAAAGAATGGTATGGAGATTAAAGACGTTTCTAATATGTCAGGGGATCATGCAGTTGCAACTGACACTATAGTCGCGGAGCAAATAGAGATTATTAGAGGCCCTTCATCCATACTCTACGGAGGTGGCTCTGTTGGAGGCGTAATTAATATTATTGATCATCGAATACACAACGAATATATAGATGGCTTAGTTGGAAAATATGACCAAAACTTCGGCGGAGCAAGCAGCCAAACATCAAGTGCTTTTTCTGTTGATTACGGCCATAACGATAATCTTATGTTTCATTTAGATGGATACAAACGAGACAGTAAAAATGTTGATATACCAGGGTTTTCTGTTTCGAAAAGATTAAGTGAGTCAGATTCAGAATTTGCAAGGGATAAGTATGGTAAAGATAAATTAACTAATTCCTATAATCGTTCTGGTGGCTCTTCATTAGGTGCATCCCACTTTTTTAATGGTGGATATACAGGTTTAGCTTATACTCATCATCAAGTGGATTATGGGAATCCACTTGAAGCCGGAGCAAAAATAGATTTAAATTCTAGAAAATATGACTATGTATTAGAAAAAAATGAAATTTCATCCTTTGTTAGCAAGATGAAATTCAAGTTAGGATATTCTAATTATGATCATCAAGAACTTGAAGCTGATGGCGCTGTTGGACTTGAATATATTGATAAGGGTACTGATGGTAAGTTAGAATTTACTCATTCATTATTTAACAAATCCCCAGGCATTTTAGGGTTTGATTTTGGTAAATCAAATTTTTTAAAAAATCAGGGCGACCCATTCATTGCCAACAATCAGCGTAAAAACCTTTCATTTTATTTGATTGAAGATTATTTCATTAGTAATCATAAAATTAGTGTTGGTTTTAGACATGATTTTAATCGTTATCAATCTAATGATTTTGTAAGTGATGATGGTTGTACTGTAGCTTATACTGATAGTTCAACTTGTACAGATGAAAGTGGTACTGAGGAATCAACTACCTTCGGTAAGACTAATAAAACTTTCAATAGTAATAATCTTTCTATAGGAACCACGTCAGAGCTTAATAAACAATGGAAAGTATTATTAAATTTAAGCCATAGTGAAAGAGCCCCAGCACATAACGAGCTTTATTCTTACGGACATCACCATGCGACAGAGACGATTGAACAAGGCTCCAGGGATTTAAAAAGAGAGCGTTCAAATACCATTGATGCTCAATTCAAATGGAGCAATCAAAAAGCTAACTTTTCTATTAGTCCCTACTATACTGATTTTAGAAGTTATATTGGACTAATTAACTCTGGAACAACTCAGAACCATCTTCATGAAGGAGAAGAAGAAAGTGAGGCTTTAGCTGTTTATGAATTCAAAAATATACCAGCAAAATTTTATGGATTTGAAGTTCAAGGTGGTTTAAGTTTGCCCAATAATTATGGTCTAAATATATGGGGTGACTTTGTAAGGGCAAAAAATAAAGACGGAGGAAATCTAGCAAGAATTCCCCCAGTCAGAATTGGTACTGGACTTTCTTATCAACGAAATACTTTCAGTAGTAGTTTAGATTTAATGCGTGTCTTTAACCAGACTCACATTGGCCCTTATGAATTAAAAACTGATGATTACACTAATCTCAAGTTAACCATGAATTATCAACTCCCTATGAATAATAGTATTAAGCTTTATTTAAAAGGGGATAACCTTTTAGATCAGGAAAAAAGAGATCATTCTTCATTTCTAAAAGATAAAGCTTTAATGGGAGGAAGGTCGCTTATGTTTGGTGTTAAAGGTGATTTCTA
>Ga0209830_10003309_pt1 | contig 12377 bp, 15 predicted proteins | sample ArcticOcean_MG_C_12_FD_187439 | JGI IMG/M metagenome (GOLD analysis project Ga0209830, IMG submission 187439) | Marine microbial communities from western Arctic Ocean - ArcticOcean_MG_CB8_130 (SPAdes) (version 2) | ecosystem: Environmental > Aquatic > Marine > Oceanic | place: Arctic Ocean...
TAAAAAAGTATAAAAAAAGGGAAAAACCAATTAAATGAAGAACAATATTGTGGAGATAACCATGTTTTGTGAAAAAAATTGTTGTATATGAAATTACTGTGCATGTTAATAGCCCTACAAGACCAATGTACCCAAGGTTACTTTTGAGTAATTTTTTATCTACTATACTTGCTAATAATGATCCATATCCCAAAAATGTTAAAGTTGCTAATAATGTAAATATATAAAGATAAAAATAGTTCATTAATTGAATACAATCACTTTTAGTTCAATAATAATTAAATTAAAGATTTATTAATTGTTGGCTTCAGATAGTTCTTTTTTTATTTTTTCTATAAATTTATTGATTAATTTTGCATCTTCTTTAGAAAGATATCTATCTTTTTCAACACCTTTTCTTAATTCATTTTTAATTTTTTCAACGGTTTCTTTGCGACCATCTTTTGAATTAATACTATTAAGTTGATCTGCATATTTGTTAATTTGTTTTCCAATAGTAAACTCATAAATAAGGATTATAGCTAATATAAAAATTATTATTTTATAAACATATTGTTTCATTAACTGCTTTTATGATTAATATTTTTTTCTTTTAAAATTTTTTTTAATTCTCCATTTTCATACATTTCTTTAACAATATCACAACCACCAACAAATTCACCTTTGATGTAAACTTGTGGAATAGTAGGCCAGTCACTAAATTCTTTTATACCTTCTCTTAAAGATTGAGTTTCAAGAACATTGATCCCTTTATAATTAACTTCTAAAATTTTTAACATGTTTGATATAGCCATAGAAAATCCACATTGAGGAGCATCTGGTGTTCCCTTCATAAATAAACATATTTCGTTTGTGTCAATATGACTTTGAATTAAATTTTTTGTGCTATCGTCCATTATTGCTCCTTTGTTTTAATTGCTAATGCGTGAAGTTCGTTACCCATTTTTCCTTTTAGAGAATTATATACCATTTTGTGTTGTTCAATTTTGTTTTTTCCAGAAAACTTACTAGAAGTAATCGTTGCTGAGTAGTGATTGTTATCTCCTGCTAAGTCTTGAATTTCTATTATTGCATCTGGTAAAGCTTCTTTAATAAGTGTTTTAATTTCTTTTATATCCATTGCCATTTTAATTATCCATGTAGTTATTTAGCCAATTTGTATGTGATTTAATTAAATCGTCAATTGATACTTTCGTCTTATCATCAATTATTAAACTATCATCATTTGTTGATCCAAGTTCATCAAAATGTACTGAGTTTTCTTGAAGTATTTTAACAACATTATCAAAATTATCTCTACTAATTTCTATAATGTATCTTCCTTGATCTTCACCAAATAAGTATTCGAATTGATTAATTAAGTAATTTGTTTTTTTAAGAGTTGCACCTTTTTTACCTTTAATACACATTTTAGAAAGAGCAGTAATTATACCTCCTAAAGAGACATCATGTGCTGATTTAATAAACTTTTTATCAATAAGTTTTAAAATTATTTCACCATTATTTTTTTCATTGAAAAGGTTAATTTCAGGAGGAGGTCCATTTTTTTCATTTAAAATATCTCTTGCAAATAAGCTTTGATCTAAGTGACCTTCAGTTTTACCAATAACCAAAAGAATATTGTCAGCTTCTTTTAAATCCATTGTAACCATGTTTTGATGATCTTTAATTAAACCAACACCACCAATTGTAGGAGTGGGTTTAATACCAATATCTTTAGTTTGATTATAAAAAGAAACATTGCCAGACACCACCGGGAACTCCAAATAAGCACTTGCTTCTCCTAAGCCTTGAACACACTCAACAAACTCACCCATATTCTCTTCATTTTCAGGGCTACCAAAATTTAAACAGTTGGTAATTGCAATTGGTTTAGCACCTACTGAAATTAAATTTCTCCAACTTTCACAAACAATTTGTTTTCCACCACTTAAAGGGTGAGCCCAACAATACACTGCAGAAGAATCAACTGACGCTGCAACAGCTTTATTGGTACCATGAATTCTAACAACACCTGCATCTCCACCAGGTTTTTGAATAGTATCACCCATAACAGTATGATCATACTGTTGCCAAATCCATTCTTTACTACATACATTTGGATTTGATAATATTTTGCTTAAAACATTCTTTACCTTTAAAGTTTTAAATAGCTCTTTTTCAATTTTAATTTTTTTAGGTAGTTTAGCTTTTTTCCATTTTCGGTCATACATAGGAGAGTTTTCAACCAATGTATTAACAGGAATGTCTGCTACTTTTTCTTCATCAAAATAAAGTTCAATCTTTTTACTTTTTGTAGTTTTACCAATTACAGCAAAGTCTAAATTCCACTTATCAAATATTTTTTTAGCTATTTCTTCTTTACCGCTTTCCAAAACAATAAGCATACGTTCTTGGCTTTCTGATAACATAATTTCATAAGGAGTCATGTTTGCTTCTCTACAAGGAACTTTATTTAAATTAATATCAATTCCTAATTTTCCTTTTGAAGCCATTTCAATACTAGAAGAAGTTAAACCTGCAGCACCCATATCTTGAATGGCTATAATTGAATCTCCTATCATTAACTCTAGACAGGCTTCCAATAATAGTTTTTCTGTAAAGGGATCTCCAACTTGAACGGTTGGTTTTTTTTCTTCAATTTTATCGTCAAATGAAGCTGATGCCATACTAGCACCATGTATCCCGTCTCTTCCTGTTTTAGAACCAACATATATTACAGGCTTTCCTAATCCGGCAGCTTTTGAGTAAAAAATCTTATCTTTTTTAACATGGCCTAGAGTCATAGCATTTACTAAAATGTTACCATTATAAGACTCATCAAAACTAGTCTGCCCTGCAATAGTTGGAACTCCCATGCAATTACCATATCCACCAATTCCATGAACAACACCGCGTAATAAATTTTTAGTTTTTTTTTGCTGAGGAGAACCAAAATGAATTGAGTTTAAATTAGCAATAGGTCTTGCGCCCATTGTAAAAATATCTCTCATGATGCCACCAACACCGGTTGCTGCACCTTGGTAAGGTTCAATAAAAGAAGGGTGATTGTGGCTTTCAATTTTAAATACTATTGCATCATCATCGCCAATATCAATAACACCTGCATTTTCACCTGGTCCTTGAATGACATTTTTTCCTTTAGTAGGTAGACTTTTTAAGTGAAGTCTTGAAGATTTATAGGAGCAATGTTCATTCCACATAGCAGAAAATATACCTAGCTCAGTAATGTTTGGAACTCTTTTTAGTAAAGTACAGATTTTTTTGTACTCATCTTTTTTTAATCCATGATCGATTGCAAGTTGTTCGTTAACTATCATTATTTTAAATTATTAATTAAGTTTTCAAAAAATATTGAACCATCTTCACCTGATAGAGCGGTGTCTATCATTCTTTCAGGATGAGGCATCATCCCCAGAATATTTTTTTGTTTGTTAAATATACCTGCAATATTTTGTAATGAACCGTTAGGATTTGATTGTTCATTAACATTTCCATTTTCATCTGAGTAAAATAAAGCTATTTGGTTATTGTCATTAATTTCTTTAATTTGATCAGAAGAACAAAAATAGTTACCTTCATTATGTGCTATATGAAATTCATAAATTTCTTTTTTTTCATTTTTAAAGTAAGAGTTGTCTTTGTTATTAACTTTTACAAAAACATTTTTACAAATAAATTCTAAATATTTGTTTCTAAGCAGAACCCCAGGAAGCAATCCAGATTCAACTAAAATTTGAAAACCATTACAAACACCCATAACCATACCACCCCCTTGGGCAAAGTTCAGAACGGACTTCATGATTTTTGATTTTGAAGCCATACTTCCACATCTAAGGTAATCCCCGTATGAAAATCCACCTGGTAAAACCACTAAATCACTTTTTGGAAGTTCAACATCATCATGCCAAACCATTTTGTTTTTAAAACCAAATTTTTTTAAAGCGACATCCATGTCTCTATCACAATTAGATCCAGGAAAGGTTATTACGGACGAATGCATTGTTTATTATTGTGATCCAATAATTTTAAAGTCTTCTATTACTAAATTTGCTAAAAGTTTTTTACACATCTCTTCTACTTTCGCTTCAGCTTTTTTCTTATCATTTTCTTTTGTATCAATTTCAAAATACTTTCCTTGTCTTACTTCATTGATGCCTTCAAATCCCATACCATCTAAAGTTTGATGAATAACTTTACCTTGAGGGTCTAAAACATCTTTCTTAAGAGTTATAACTACAGATATTTTCATATTATTTTCTTTTTTTTAATTGATCTTAATTTTGTAACGTTAACAGCACTTAAGTTTGATTGTTCGTGTAAAATACCAAGTCTTTTAGCAACTTCAGTGTAAGCTGGAATTAAATCACCTAAGTCTTTACGAAATCTATCTTTATCAAGCTTTTTATCAGTAATATTATCCCACAATCTACAAGTATCGGGACTTATCTCATCAGCTAAAATAACTTCATTTTTTCCATTTTCCTTAAGTCTTCCAAACTCAAGTTTAAAATCAATTAACTTAATTCCAACACCTCTAAACATTCCAATCATGAAATCATTAATTCTTAAGATCATTTTTTTTACTTTTTCTAATTCAGATTTTGTAGCCCAATCAAAAGCTAAAATATGCTCTTCTGCAATTAGTGGATCACCTAAACTATCATCTTTTAAACAATATTCTAATAAAGGCTGTTTTAAAACTGTTCCGTCTTCAATACCAAGTCTTTTAGTAATAGAACCTGTTGCAACATTACGAACAATAAACTCAATAGGAATAATCTCTACTAATTTTATAATTTGTTCTCTCATGTTTAATCTTTTAACTAAATGATTTTTAATCCCAATTTGAGTTAGGTTTGATAAAATATGTTCAGATATTCTATTATTTAAAACACCCTTACCTTCAATGGTTGATTTTTTTAAGTTGTTAAAAGCTGTTGCATCATCTTTAAAATATTGGATAACTAAATTTTTATCAGAAGTTGCGTAAATAATTTTAGCTTTACCTTCGTATAACTTTTTACCTTTTTTCATTATTTAAAAACTCTTCTAAAGATTAAATCTACATTTTTAAAGTGTGATGAATAATTAAATATAGCCTTCAATCTTTTTGATGAAATTTTAGCCATAATGAATTCATTATCTGAAATAACATCAAATAAATTCAGGTTTTCTGCAAAACATTTTTTTGCATAGTTTTGAACCATTTTATAAGATTGCTCTCTACTTAGCCCTGATTTTGTTAGCTCCAACATTACTTCTTGTGAAAAAATTAAACCTTTAGTGATATTTAAATTTTCAATCATCTTTTTTGGATAGACAATTATTTTATCTAAAATATTACTAAGTCTAGCTAATGCAAAATCTAAAGTTATGTTAGAGTCAGGACCAATATTTCTTTCAACACTTGAGTGAGAAATATCTCTTTCATGCCATAGTGCAATATTTTCTAGGGCAGGGATTACTGCACTTCTGACCATTCTAGCAAGCCCTGTTAAATTTTCACTTAGTATTGGATTTTTTTTATGAGGCATTGCAGAAGAACCTTTTTGATCTTTTGAAAAAAATTCTTGCACTTCATAAACTTCTGTTCTTTGTAAGTGTCTAATTTCAATTGCAACTCTTTCAACTGATCCAGCAATAATTCCAAGAATAGAAAAATAAAAAGCATGTCTGTCTCTTGGTATTACTTGTGTTGATATAGGCTCAACTTTTAACCCAAGTTTTTTTGCTACATACTTTTCAACTTTAGGATTTATATTTGCAAATGTGCCTACTGCACCAGAGATTGCACATGTTGAAATTTCATCGATAGCATCAACTAATCTTTTTCTATTTCTCTTAAACTCCTCATAAAATGAAGCTAATTTTAAGCCAAAAGTGATAGGCTCAGCATGAATTCCGTGGCTTCTGCCCATACAAGGAGTGTATTTGTATTTTTTGGCTTGTTTCTTTAAAACTTTGAGAATTTGATCAACATCACCAAGTAGAATTTTACCTGATTGAGCTAATTGAATATTAAAACTCGTATCCACAACATCAGAAGACGTCATGCCTTGATGAAGATATCTTGCTTTAATCCCTGCTTTTTCTGTAACAGAGGTTAAAAACGCTATTACATCATGCTTAACTTTACTCTCGATTTGGTGGATTCTTTTAACGTTTATTTTAGCTTTTTTTTTAACAACAGAAGCTACACCTTTAGGAATTTGACCTAATTTTTCCATAGCTTCAGCCGCTGCAACCTCTACATCGAGCCAAATTTGGTATTTATTTTCTTCTGACCATATGTCAGTAAGCTGTTTTCTAGAATATCTTTCAATCATTAATTATAAGTAAGGAGGCTTGGAATAACCTTTAACAGATTCTGTAAAGATTTCATAACCATTTTCAGTAATACCTAACGTATGCTCAAATTGTGCTGATAAAGATTTATCTTTTGTAACTGCTGTCCAGCCATCTTTTAGCATTTTTACATCCCATTCACCGGTATTTATCATTGGTTCAATTGTAAAGGTCATACCAGGTCTAAGCTCCATCCCTGTATTTTTTCTTCCATAATGTAAAATGTTTGGAGGTTCGTGAAATGTTGTGCTTATTCCGTGTCCACAAAAATCTCTAACAACAGAATAACCCTTTTTTTCAACAAAAGATTGTATCTCATATCCAATGTCACCTAATTTTAATCCAGGTTTTAGCAAATTTATTGCTCTCATCATCGATTCGTATGTAGCATCAATTAAGTTGTTAACTTTAACGGGAGTTTTACCAATACAGAACATTCTACTAGTGTCACCATAATGTTCATTAATTATAGCTGTTACATCAACATTTAAAGCGTCACCTTCAACTAAAATTCTATCAGAAGGTATGCCGTGACAGACAACATGATTTAAAGAAGTACATAATGATTTTTTAAAACCTCTATAAAAAAGTGGAGCTGAGTATCCACCATTGTCTCTAATAAATTCATAACCTAATTTATCCACAAACTCCGTGGTTACACCTGGCTTGATATTATCTGTAAGCATATCAAGAGTTCTTGCAGCAAGATTTCCAGCTATTCTCATTTTTTCAAATTTTTCTAAATAATCAGGCATTAATAATTTTAATTTTTTTGTCTATTTTAATTTCTTTTGAACTTATTTTACATTGATATGCCAAAAAAATAACTCCAGCTTTTTTTGCAAGTAAATAATTTTTATAATATTCTTTATCAATGTCTTTCGCTATTTTAAAATTATCCACACCTTCTATTTGGACCAAGAATAATAGATAGGATTTATAACCTTTTTTTACTGCTTCTATAAGAGTTTTTAAATGCTTTGAACCTCTAGCAGTAACTGCATCTGGAAATTCTGCAATTTTTTCTTCTCTAAATAAAGTAACATTTTTAACTTCTACAAATATTTTTTGTTTATTTTTTTCAACTAAAAAATCAAACCGTGTTTCTTTATCAAAAAATACCTCAGGCTTAATACTGTCATTGTTTGCAACTTCTTTAATTAGATTATTCGATAAACCATGGAAGGCAATTTTATTTGCAAAATGGGTATTAACACCTACTAAATTTTTTTTAACTTTAATTATCTCAAGAGTATATTTTAACTTTCTTTTAGGGTCATCATTTTTAGATACATAAATCTCATTTCCCTCATCCAATAAACCTAACATTGATCCGGTATTAGGACAATGTGCCGTAACAATCTCTTTAGCAATTTTAACATCTGTAAAAAATCTTTTATATCTCTTGATAAGTTTACCCTTAATGAGGGTTTTGCTAAATTTCATTTATTGTTTAGGTTTTTATAATAGTTTTAATTATATTTAATTTAAGAATCGTAGTAAAAATCATTTATTATTAATAGAGTTAAGTGACAAATATATCACAAAAATGTAGATAAATAGCCTACTTTGTAATGGCATTTGACACAATCTGGTCTTATGATAGATAAAACGTATATATATATATATATTAATAACAAAAATTAAGGATAAATAATGAAAAAAATATTAGCATTTACGGCTTCTCTTCTTTTTGTTGCAAGTTCAGCTTTTGCTGGCTCAACAAATGTTGGGATAAGCATTACTGATACTACTTTGGCTGCATCTGGAACTCAGACAGTTAACTCAGCTGGTTCTCAAGGTGGTGGAGCAGCAGCAGCAATAGCAGAAAAAGAAGGAAGCGCTACGCTAGCTTCTATTTTTGTTGAAAAAGAATTTGAGATTAAAGATAGATTGAATATATCTTTAGGACTAGATTTTATTCCAATGAGTGGCGAAATTGCAAAACTTGGTGGTGCTGATGGTACTGACGCAAAAGTTGAAGCTGGTAAATTATTAACATTGTATGTTCAACCTACATTTTTAGTTAATGATAAGTTCAGCATTTATGCAAAAGCAGGTTACACTCAAGGTGATCTAGATATTAGTGAAGTTACTAGACAGGCAACTGCATCAGAAACATCTGATACTGCTGCTACAGATACAGATCAATCAAAAGATCTTAAAGGTACAGTATTAGGTTTTGGTGCTCAAATAAATATGAGCAATGATATGTTTGTTAGAATTGATGCTTCTAGAACTGATTTTGACACAATCAATCATACCAACTCAAATACGAAAAAACTTACTGCAGATGCAGAGATGGATCGTGTTAGTTTTATGATTGGAAAAAGCTTCTAAATTATTTTAGAACAAACAAATTATATTAAAAAGGGGGTGTTAGAAATAACATTCCCTTTTTTTTTGTTTTAAATTTTAAAAAAATGTCAAAAAATAAAAAATTTAGTGCTGCAATAATTATTATTGGCAATGAAATTCTATCAGGAAGAACACAAGACACTAATACAGCAACAATAGCCCAATGGTTGAATTCAATTGGTGTAAAAGTTAATGAGGTTAGAGTTATCCCGGATATAGAAAATACAATTATTGATACCGTCAATCACTTAAGAAAAGTAAACGATTATGTATTTACCACTGGTGGTATCGGTCCAACACATGACGATATTACTGCTCAATCTATTTCAGAGGCATTTAATCTTAAATATGAAATCCATAAAGAAGCTTTTAAAATATTAGAAGCTTACTACCAGATCGGTGAATTTAATGAAGGTCGACAAAAAATGGTATGGATGCCACATAATGCTAATTTAATATTAAATCCAACAAGTGGTGCACCAGGATTTAATATTGAAAATGTTTTTTGCTTACCAGGTGTTCCTTCAATTTTAAAATCAATGTTGGGAGGATTAAAAAATAAAATAGTAGGAGGAGACCCAATATTAAGCAATACAATAAGTTTAAAAACTGTTGAAAGTGAAATTGCAAACTCATTAACCAATGTTCAAGATAACAATAAAGATGTTGAAATAGGAAGCTACCCTTTTTTTCAAGCAGGTAAACTAGGAGTATCTATAGTTATACGATCAGAGAATCAAAAAAAAATTGATAAATGTAGTACTGAGATATTAGAATTTGTTGATCAAAAAAAAATAGAAGTAGTCGTTAGATAGTTAAATGCTTTATTTTGCTTACGGTAGTAATCTAAATCATTTTCAAATGAAAAGAAGATGCAAAGATAGTGTTTTTTTAAAAAAGATTAATCTTAAAGATTTTGAATTAACTTTTAGAAGTAAATATAGAGCTGCCGATATAGAACCTAAAAAAAATTCATTTGTTCAAGGTGCATTATTTGAAATATCAAAAAGTGATGAAAAAAAATTAGATGTTTATGAAGATTATCCAGCTCTATATAAAAAATATTATTTTACTTATTATGGTAAAAAAATAATGACCTATACTATGGCTAAAAAAACTTTATTTGCATATCCAACAGAACGATATTTGAATGTTGTAAAGAGAGGTTATAAGGATTGTAATTTAGATAATCATATTCTTAAAAAAGCATTAAAAGCTTAATTAAAATATTGATATGATCTGTTTACAAAAAAAAGTTGAGTTATAAATAAAAACAGTTAAACAAATGGAAATAATACATGCCCTCGTGGTGAAATTGGTAGACACAACGGACTTAAAATCCGTGCCTTTTTGGAGTGCCAGTTCGAGTCTGGCCGAGGGCACCACCAAATGAGAGACAAAGTATATTTAGTTTTTGATAAAACAAAGACTTCTTTAAAGATTAAATCAATCTTAATTAAAAAAGTTAATATTACATCTTTAAAAAAATCTAACATAATAATTGTTTTAGGGGGAGATGGCTTCATGCTTCAAACGTTAAAAAAACTACATAAATATAAAAAACTTTTTTATGGAATTAATTCTGGAAACTATGGTTTTTTGATGAATAAGTTTTCTAATGAAAACTTTATTAAAAATTTAAATATATCAAATTGTATTAAAATTTATCCTTTACAAATGACTGTTACCAATAAAAAAAATCAAACAAAAAAATCAATAGCCATTAATGAAGTATCTATATTGAGACAAAGTAAACAAGCGTCATCAATCTCTATTACAGCTAATAAAAAAAATATTATTAAAAATCTTATCTCTGATGGTGTGCTAGTTTCAACACCAGCAGGTAGTACAGCCTATAATTTATCTGCACATGGACCAATTTTAGATTTAGACTCAAGAAAATTAACGGTTACTCCTATAAGTCCTTTTAGACCTAGAAGATGGAAGGGTACAATTGTTAGTGATAAATCTAAAATTTTAATAAAAAATTTAGATGTAAACAAAAGACCCATAAGTGCTGTTGCAGATAATTTTGAAGTTAGAAATGCAAAAACCATTAAAATTCAAGCTAACAAAAAAATTAGCTTTGAATTATTGTACGATAAAAATAACAGTCTTCATAAAAAAATAAAGATTGAACAAACGCGTAAAGAAACTTCAAATAATTGAGTGATGGTGCCCCCGCACGGAGTCGAACCGCGGACCTATTGATTACAAATCAATTGCTAAAGTTTAAATAAACATTTGTTAGCAACAATAATCTTTAAATATTTTTAGTCTGGTCACAATCTTGGCACAGTGGTAATGTTTTTAAATGAAAAAAATTTTAGGGATCCTAGTTCTGTTTCTTATTATTACAACAACTGCATATTCAGATGTAAAGTCAAGATACTCAATAGGGGAAAGGATTAATAACAAAGTTATTTTGGACAATAAAATAAGTGTCAAATTAAGTGATGGTGAATGGGAAATTATTGAAAGAACAGCATGGAGATGGGGCAATTTTACAGGACAATATGTTTTTTTAGTAAAAACTATTAAAAAAGAAATTGCTGAATCGATATCTCTCGGTTTTCTTTATACAGGTGGGAAGAGAATTGCCGATGTAAATTCTTGGTTATATGAAGTTGCATTTTTAAATAAACATGACGGATGCTATAAAAGACCTGAATATTATAAGCTAGAATTGTTCCATAAAGGAGCAACAATAAATTGCATGGTAATACATCATACAGACGTAAACAAATATATTTATAATCCAGATGATAAAAAATTTGCTTATCTAAATGCAAATACAATTAAATGGATTGATGAAAACTCTATAGATCTACCCAAAATTATGCTTACATCACAGCATATTTTTTTTTCAAGACAAGCTTCATCAAAATTTTATACTTTTTCCCACTCCATAAATCCTAAATTTAATAATGGTCCTAAAACAGAATATCAAACCGAGGAAACAAGTGAGTATCATCCATTTAATTTAGACAAACATCCAAAACATAAAAAATTAATGAATAAATTTATTTCGTCAGAGTCATTATTTCACATGAATATGGAAGAAACTATTGGCATTAAGAGACATCAAAAACTTCAACTATCTCAATATATAAATAAAAAAGCAAAAATTAAAAAAGAAGTTGGTGGTGATATTATTTCCAAAATAAGTGAGTTAAATGCATTATATAAATCTGGTGCCTTAACTAAAGAAGAATTTACTAAAGCAAAAAATAAAATTTTAAACTAAAATTAAGAATAACAATCACACACCGATTAAAATTAATCCAAACATTAATAAATATCATAAACTCAGTAAAGTAAATTAGAAAAAGAATAAAAAAAATGGATGACTACTTGATCTTGGCACAATGCTGGTCCAATCCTGGCACAATTGATTATGAAATTTAATTAAAAAACTATTAAGCAAAAATAATAAACATTGATTTTATTGAGTGATGGTGCCCCCGCACGGAGTCGAACCGCGGACCTATTGATTACAAATCAATTGCTCTACCAGCTGAGCTACAAGGGCATAAACGTTTTCTATAAAAAAAACTAAGACTAATCAAGAATTTTTTTTTAAATAACTTAAATGATGAAACACAATCGCTGCACTATTTGAGATATTTAAGCTTTCTACATCCTTATTTATATCAATCTTAACTAAAAAA
>Ga0209830_10003310_pt1 | contig 12373 bp, 12 predicted proteins | sample ArcticOcean_MG_C_12_FD_187439 | JGI IMG/M metagenome (GOLD analysis project Ga0209830, IMG submission 187439) | Marine microbial communities from western Arctic Ocean - ArcticOcean_MG_CB8_130 (SPAdes) (version 2) | ecosystem: Environmental > Aquatic > Marine > Oceanic | place: Arctic Ocean...
TATGTTGTTGTTGCAAATATATTTTAAATTCCTTGGATTCCGGCTTTAGAATAAGATACATTTAAAAGAAACTCCTAATCAAGTGAAGTCTACTTTTTTTTAATTAAACCCCCACTTTAAAAAATATTTAATTGCAGATGAAGCATGTATAATAAATAATTTTAAGCTTTTTGAAGAACCTTGTTTAAGCACGTGTGTAATTTCTTCTTGAGGAAAGTATAATTTCTTCTTTCCTAACTTATCAATTTTTTTACATATATCTACATCCTCCATATATAAGAAATAACGCTCATCGAAACCATTTAATGCTACAAAATCATCTGTTTTGTATAAATGAAAACACCCAGTTATATATTCAGCAAAAAAAGGTTTATTTAAATTTTTATCTCTGTAAGTACCTTTAGAAATTGTAAATTTAAATAGACGTTTTAATAAAAAAAATCTTCTTGCTAACAATTCCTGCACGGAAGGATATCTTCTGCAAGAATATTGATGAATACCGTTTGGAAAAAGAACCTTTGGAGCAATCATAGAAAGGTTTTTATCTTTCTCCAATTGAATTATTAAATTAGTTAGTATAGTAGATTTAAAGATAACATCTGGATTTAGAATTAAATGAAACTTCGAAAGCCCTTTTATTTTATGAATAATTTTATTGTGTCCAGCACCAAACCCAATATTGTCATCTTGTGAAATATATTCTATTTCTTCATGATTAAATTTATTTTTAAAAATATTTTTAGGGGTATTATCTATTAAAAAAAGTTTCTTTTGAATAGGCAATTCTAAAAAACAGTCTATTGTTTTAGTCAGCTCTGTTAAATTTTCATTAAAAAGAACGATAGAAACTGATAAAATTATTTGTTTTCCCATTGGATTTTATTGCCTTAATACGCTTTCTCTTCTCCTTTAAATACATTTGAGCAAGTTTTAAAAATAATTTTTATATCTAAAAAAAAGGACCAATTTTCTATATAAAAAATGTCAAAACGCACTCTATTTTCAATATCACATTTATTCCTTACTTCTCCGCGATATCCAGAAATCTGAGCTAAGCCTGTAATACCTGGTTTAATAGAGTTTCTGATTAAATAGTTATCTATTTCTTTTACATACATTTCTGTTTCAATATTCATATGAGGTCGAGGACCTATAACGCTCATATCTCCAAATAACACATTAAAAAACTGAGGTAATTCATCAATAGAAGTTTTTCTTAAAAAAGCACCAACACTTGTAATTCTGCTGTCATTTTTGCTAGTTGATCTTTGGTTAGCTAAAGGGTTAAAATGCATTGATCTAACTTTATAACAATAAAATTGTTTCCCATCTGCACCGTCACGAATTTGTCTAAAGAAAAAAGGCCCTTTAGAGTCTATTCTAACTATTACCCAAAGAATTGGTAAAAACCAAGATAATAGGAGTAAACAAACTAAAAGTGAAAAAACAATATCAAAAATTCGCTTGACTATAAATGTTTCCATTCTTTCAAATGGTAATTTTTTAGGTTTTAAAACGGGGATTATACCGTAATATTCCACAACAAAACCTTTACTATAAATAGCTTTATTTTCTGGAACTAAACTAAACTCTATTTTGTTTTCAATACAAAATTCTCTTATTTTTCTAGACTGAGATTTAGTAAAAGATATATCTTCACAAAAAACTTCATCTATATTATTTTCAGATGCAAATCTCAAACCGTCGTTAAAATTACCTAAATGTTTTTTAGACTTACTCTCTTTATCTGAAAAAAATCCAGAAAACCGGTAGCCTAAATCTTGTCTTTCATTAAATAAATTGGCTATATTTTGTGCTGCCTTTCGTTCACCAAAAACAATAACATTTTTATAATTTTTACCTTTAGACCTATATTTTTTCAGAAGAAAAAAAGAAAGAAACTTAAATATTGTAATTGTGAATATAATAAAAAATATAATATTTGATTGCTTGCTTATAATATTTCCCTCATTAAAAATAGTAAAATAGGTGAAAAAAGCTAAAGAAAAAACAAAAAAATGAGAGATTAAACGTGTTAGAAGCTTTATAACATGTGTATATCTGTGAGTATTATAAAACTTTGTGTAATAACCTATTAATAACCAAAAGCAGGTAATGTAAATAATAAATTGAATATTTAAATATTCCTTATCTAAAAAATAATGGATAATTAGATTGATAAGCACAACATCCAATAAAATTATTAAAGGAATAATAAATCGTGAATATTTTTTATTTTTTTGTACCACTTATTTTATTTCGTTTCTTAGAGTTGTTAGAAATTGATTTAAAATCTCATTTTTAGAGTAATTTATAGAAGCAAAAATTCTTGCGTCTTCTCCAAAATTGTTGCACAGATCTTTATTAGATTTAAGTAAAGAAACAAATTTCACAGCATCAGATAATTTATTTGAATCTAAATATATACCTGCTTTTGATTTATTTATTATTAGTGAAACCTCAGACTTAAGATTACCCATAATCAAAGAAGGTTTTTCACTTGCCATCATTGCCAATATTTTAGATGGCATTACAGTATCTATAACGTCATTTTTCTGAAAAAGCACATGTAAATCTGCACTACACATCAAATTAGACAAATCTGAATAAGGTACAGGGTTATATAGTGAAATGTTTTTTGTTTTAGACAATTGCTTTGCCAACCATTCTCTTTTACTACCATTACCGACTATAATAATCTCTATATCATCCTCTATTTCCAAGGTCTTTGCAAATTCTAAAAACAGATTCCAATCTTGCTTTTCCCCTATATTTCCAGCATATAAAATTTTGAATTTTAAAGATTCTAAGTAACTATGCGTTTTATAATTCTTAGGGTTTATAAAGTTTAAATCAACCCAATTTGGTAATAATCTAGTAGGAGTGGCTTTTGTTACTTTTTTATCTAATTTTAATAACATAGAACTACTTATAGTACTTACCATATTAGCTGAGTTTAATATTTTAGCCTCTACCCAGAATAAAATATTAAAAAACCATGATTTGTTTGTTTTATTATTGATGATATTTGAATCTAAAACTGCATCAAACTCAAAATCCTGAACATGCACCCAAAGTTTTGCATTCTTAATTTTAGTTAAAATTTTAGCTAAAAACACAGATCCAATGAAAGGCACAATACATAGAACTACATCAACTTCTTTAATTTTAAATAAATTTATAAAAGTACCAAAAGAAAAATCTAAAAGGTGTAGCATTCTATTCAAAAAAGAAGGGTTCTTAGGAACATATTGCTTGTATCTATGCACAGTTATACCATCAATAGTTTCTTTATAAAATGTTTTTTTTGATTCGTATTCAGAACTAATTTTCCAATTAGGGTAATAAGGAAAACCAGTAATTACGGTCACATCAAAATCATTATCATTAAAATGACTAGCCAATTGTGAGGTATATAAGCCTATTGCAGTATCTTCTGGATAATAATTAATTCCTATAATAGTAATTTTTTTCTTCAATCTTTTTTTCTAAGATAATTTTTATCAATCAACAGATTAGAGTTGTGCAGTAGGGACTCTATTTCTAACTATTTTTACCGGGTTACCTATGCATACTTTATTTGATGGTAAATCTTTATAAACACTGCTTCTAGAACCAATAACAGTTCCTTTGTGGATTGTAACCCCTGGAGCAACAAAAACATCCGTTGCCAACCAACATTCATCCTGTATTCTCACAACGCTTGCAAAAATAGGGAAATCTGGTTGTAAATAGTCATGAGAAGCGGCACATAAATAAGATTTTTGTGAAATAACTACGTTTTTACCTATTTCAATATTTCCTAAAGAATATAAAACTACATCATCTCCAATCCAAGAATAATCTCCAATAGAAACTTTCCATGGGTATGTTATTTTTACCGTTGGTCTAATAACTACTTTTTCACCAATATTTGCACCAAACAATCTTAACAAAAAACGCCTAAAGCCATATAAAAACTGAGGTGAATTTCTGAAAAAAATCGCCTGTGTAAGCCACCATAGCTGAACAACAAAAGCATTTCTACCTCTGAAATTTCCTGGAAGTTTAAATTTATTTAACTCTTGTACTGGCATTTATTTATTTTTTAAAATTTCATTCTTAAACTATTGGACTATAAAATTATTTTTAAAATACACGCCATTAAATTCAGTAATTTATTTGCCTTTAACCTTTTTCTTAATAAAAAGAGAGACTCTAATACACTTGCTGTACTTTTAGGATTAACAATATAACGATGAATATTTAATTTTATTATATCTTTTACTCCTGCATGATCAGATGTAATTATAATATTTCACATGAACCTAGCTTCAAATAATCTTAATAATAAAGGTAAAAATAAAACAAAATTTTAAAAAAGACCTTAACGGAACTATAAAGGCATTTTTACCTCTAAAGTTTTCTAGCAATTTAAAAGTACTTAATTTCTAAAAAAACATTTTTTTTTAAAACATTTCCTAAACATACCCAATAAAAACAAATTACCTAATCAAAAACTTATTTTCAAATTTAAACAGACATATTATAAAAATAAACATAATGATTCCTGTTTGTCTATTTAATATATTTTCTGAAAGCATTTGGATTGAAAAGAAAACTATAATTGATGTAAGTAAATATTTTCTTTCTCTAATCGATATAATAAATTGATGATATATAAAGTATATTAAAATAAATAAAGCTAATACACCCCCGTTTAAGTAATAGTCTAAAAACTGATTATGTGAATTTAATTTTTCTTTAAACAAATAGTCTGATTTATTTTTGTAGCATTCTATTAATGCCAAATCTCCTTTACCCCATCCATAACCAAGAAAAGGTCTGTTTTTAATTGTCTCTAATACACATTTATAGACAGCAACTCTAACACTGGTTGAATTAGTAGTCTGAAGTTCTGTATAAGTAGACCTTATGCCAAGTTCTTTAAATCTTCTACTCATATTAGGAAAATAGGTAAGACATAATATGAACATACTTATTAATAAAAAGACTAAAATTAACTTATTTCTTGTATTTCTTAATTTTAAAAATAAGAATAAAATAGCAGCTATGAAAAATCCAATTATAACTCCTTTGCTAGACAATAATAATAAATGAAAAATATTAATTAAATTTATTACAATTAGTATTACTTTTTTACTTTTATTTAAACTGTTAAAAATGGCTATTGAAAATAGCATAGCTAAAGCTAAATATAAACTTATATATATTGGATGGTCATTAACAATTGGTATTTCTAAAATGAGTTTTCTAAAAGAATTTACTTTAAAGTAATCCTTTCTAAAAAGATTATTAAAATAATAAAAATAAAAAACAAAAATAGATAGAATTGTTGTACTTAAGAGGAAGCATTTAAAAAATAAGAGTAAAAAGCCTCTTTTTATTTTTTTTGAATGCAACAAATAAAAAGCAAGAGGTATAATAATTAATGATAAAGATGTTTCAATTTTATTTTTAGGAAAATAAAAACTGCCTGTATAAAATATGCTTAAAAAACTTATAGAAAATAATGAAGAAAGCTTGAGAAAACCTTTCATAGCAAATTTTCTTTTCTTTTTTTTGAAAAAAAAATAAAGCGCTACAATTAATAATAATATTACTGGAAATCCTTTTAAACGAATTGGTAAAAGAGGGAAAAAACCAAACAAACAAATAGAGTATGCTAGCAGTTTATCTTCAATAATTATTTTTTTTGTTCCCATTTAATTGATAGTCTTTAATAACTTATTTAAGAAAGTGTGTCTATTTTATATACATAGTTCATCTTATCACTTTCTGAAAATATTATAAAAGTAATTATCCAAAACATAAAATTAGACATCATATGTGGAAATGATATAAAAGAATCGAAAATAATTATTATAGCGTATAAAGCACTTAAAGTAAGTGCGTAATTATTAGAGTTATTTAAAACATTTCTACAGCTTCTAATTAATTTAAAAATAAATATTAAATATAATAGTAACCCTAAAACTCCAAATCTATGCAATACTGCAAAAAAACCAATATGTATATGCCTTATCTCTGATAAATCTGTATTAGAGCCTTTTACAGCTACATCATTAGTCCCTGACAAGTCTAATGTTGCGCCAAAACCATTTCCAAATAAATTAGTGTAAAAGTTTGAATCAGTAAATTCTTTTAAAACAGAAGAAGCTTCATAAATTCTTTGCCCAGTAGACACGTCTGTAAAATTAAAATTATTAAAGTCTGCGTGTCTAAAAAAATATACTGTATTTGCATAGGCACCTGTAGTTTTAATTAAATCCCAAAAAATGACAGAACCTATAACTATTAATAAACTTGGAAATAAAGCTAAGTATATCTTCTTTTGTTTACTAATTAATTTTTTTTCAAAAACAAAAAAATATAAAACTAGAATACCCATCATTATTAATGAGCTTTTACCTATTAAAGTATTCATTATAAGGGCAGGAGTAGCTAAAATAAAAATCACACTTTTAAAACTAACTTTTGTAAGAAAAATTACATAAGCAATACCTAAAAGAGTGAAATATGAGAACTGTAGCTTAAAGCCTAAAATTACCATTATACCAGTAATTATTAAAAACAAACCAAAATATTTAAAATAATCGTCAGTTTTAAAACCAGATTTATTTACTAACAAGTAAAAAATAATTGGAAGCAAAGCAATAAATGCATCTAATAAAATTAACTTTAAACTATTTCTAAAAACACAAGAATTAATCATTACTACTATAAAAAAAGACCCGTAAGCGATAATATTTCTATTAATTTTAGTAACCTTATTTTTTACACATAAAAGAATGATTAGAAAAAAAAAGGGTAGAGATGTAATTGTCATAATTCTTTTAGCATAATAATCTTCAAGAAATAAGTTTCCATCTCCAAGGTTTAACAACCGTGGAATTATCATTGAGACCAAACAAATGATAATAAAGAATAATAATAGTTTATTTAACTTTAACGACATCTATCCAAAATTTTTGTTGAACTAGTATTCTTAAAACTAAAAAAAGAATAAGTATGGTAAGCGAATAGAGTTCAATTTGAAAAATTGGTGCAAGAATTAAATAAAACAAAAATAATTCTGGTAAAGAAATGGGGGCTTTTATTACACCTTTCTTTTTACACCATTTATGATACTTAGAATCATTTATATCAACTGATTCTATTATGTTATTTTTTAATTTATAATAATCTATGTTATATCTACTTTCCCAACCAGTAAAAGCGAAACCTAAAAATAAACAGTTTAAAAATACAATTTTCACATCGCCTGTATTAATATAAACATTATATGCTATAGATGTTGTAATAATAATTAGGTTTAACCGATCTATACAAATATCTAACCAAGCACCATATGGTTTTCCAGTTTTTGTTATTCTTGCAACTTTACCATCTAAAGCATCAAAAATATAGGAGACAAAATACATTAAACCCCCTAGAAGAACATTTCCTAGCATATAATTATATGCAGAATACACTCCAAATGTTATGGATAATAAGCTAATAATATTAGGTGTTATTTTAGTATAATTAACCATTATATAGACCAAAGGAAAGGTTATATACTTCAATAAAAAAACATTTATCCAAGGTTCTTGTGAATGTAAACTTTTCTGAATTGTATTATAGCTATACTTCATTTTTTAAATTTAATTTTTTGCTGTTTGTAATAAAAAAATAGCTACCTATCAATAGTATGTTTAAAATAATTGTTATTGCTAAAAATAGCTTTGATTCTGAAAATAGTAAAATTTGTAAAATTAAATTTAATAAAAAGATACTAACTATCAGTAAGAAAGAAATTTTACTGGTAAAAGTAATTGTTTTATGAGCATAATAAACATAAATTATATTTAAAATAATATGCGCTATAAGGCTGGCTAAAAAAGCTCCTTTAATACCATAAATTGGAATTAAAATAACGTTTAATATAATACTAGAAATGGCTGAGATAACCACCGCTCTTGCTCTAATAATTTGCTTTCCGAAACTTGTTAGAATAATCCCTGGAACAATACCTATATATCGTAATAAAATAATAAAAAGAATTAACACTATATATGATTGTAAAATAAGGTAATCTTGAGAAAACAATAAGAGAATAATGGTTTTCTTATAAAAGAAAATCGAACTTAATGTAAGACCTGCAAATAATAAAATAAACTCAAATAATTTTGATAATTTTTTAGATGCAATAGATTTGTTTTCCAATATTTTAGCTATTTCTGGAATAAATGCATCGCTAATAATAACAGCAATTATCATAGAGGCCATTATTATTCTCATTCCAGCCTGGTATAAGCCTACATTTTCAAGAATGGAGAGAATAGATAATATAAACGTATCAATATAGATTATCGAAGCGCCTAAAATTAGATGAACTCCGAAAGGTGTAGCTGTTTTTATTGCAATTATAGATTTTCTAAAATCAAAAGTTACTCGTTTTAAAAAACCTTTTCTGAAAACAAAAAAACCATATAACATATAAATAACTCTTGCTGTAAGAAGAGTTATCGAGTAATAAATAATATTTTCACTACCGTAAAAATGATTAATTCCTAAAAGAATTAATAAAAATACCCCTTGAATGATATAACCAATAGCTTCTTTTTCAAATCTATTTATAATTTTAAAACTGTTTAAATAAAAATTTCCAAATGAAGCTGGAATAGCAGAAAGGGCTAAAATAGCAATTACTTTATTTGTTGTAGCATCATAATTAGTTAACATAAAAAATAAAAAATAAAAAAAAACAATAATTACTGTAATAATTATTTTTGAAAAAATCATTGAAGATAATTCTTCATTAATCTCTTCTTTCTTTTTACTTGTCAATACAAGGCCTTTTAAATTAAAACCATAATCTAAACATAATGTAGTAATTGAAGCTATTATAAAAGCTAATGAAAAGCTTCCAAAATCTGATATACTTACCATTTTAGCAATATAAAATATTACAAATACATTTATAAGTAGCTTAAAAAAAAGTGAGGTACTTAAAAAAAAGTATTTTTTATCAAAATGCATTGTTCTTTATTACTTTAAAAGGTTTAAGTATACTTGTATTAAATTAAAAATCTATTTTTTTGAAAGTTTTTTTTAAGAACTCTTAATAAAAGTTATGCCATAATCAGAATTATTATTTGTTATCTCTTAAGTCTTTTAATGTTTTATTTATTAAAGTAGATGAGGTTCCTTTTGTGTATGGAAAATATATAATTTTAACTCCAACAGATTTAAATCTCTCATCTAAATCTTTCCATTTATCACTCTCAAACCAATCATCACCAACAAACATCACATCAAATTTAAGGCGTTCCCACATTTTAAATTTATCCATATCGTTTTGAGGAACAACGGCATCAACATATTTTATACTTCTAACAATATCCATACGTTCCGCATGACCAATAACAGCTTTTTTGTTTTTATATGATACCAGTTCATCCGAAGTTACTCCAACAATAAGTTTATCGCATAATCCTTTAGCGTTTTTTATTAAATTTAAATGCCCTACATGAAACAAATCATATACACCAGAAGTGTAACCAATAGTTGTCTTCTCGTCTCCTCTCTTATACATTTTTCTTTGTTTTAATTACCATCTCCAATCTTTATTAAAATAGTTTTTCCTAAATAATTCAATATTAATAAACATCCAGAGAATTTGCCCTGCTCTAGATTCTGTTTTGCTTTTCTTAATTAAATCATTAACCACTCCTTCTTTTAACCAGTTCGCATTAGGTAAGAATTCTTTTGCCAAAGATTCTAGATTGTCAAACCATTCTGTTAAAGGTACAGGAAACCCTATTTTTTTACGTTCAACAATTCCTTTAGGTAGGTATTTGTAAGATAATTTCCTAAGTAAGTATTTTGGTGTATCTAATTTTTCACTATACTGATTAGAATTCATAGAACTTGCTTTATTCTTAGCTTCTTCATTTACCCAACGTAATTTAAGATTGTATGGTATATTTCGATATGAGAATTCGATTAGGTTATGATCTAAGAATGGCACTCTAGCTTCTACTGAAGTTTGCATAGTTGTCATATCAACACGCTGAAGTAAACCTTTTACATGGTATTTGTGAAAGAACTTAAATACACTTTCTTCATTAGAGCTTTTACTAAAGTCAGCCTTAATCTCTGTATCAAATTCGTTTCTATAGCTTTTAGGTGTGCTAATTAATTGATCTCTCATAGATCTCGGCACATAGTCATACTTCGATATAAAATAATCGTAAAACGATTCGCTTGTATCTTCATTTACATAATCAAAAGGAGCTCTGTAAATTCTACCATATCCACCCATTAACTCATCGGCACCTTCTCCAGATAACACTACCGTAATTTTTTCTTTTAATTTACTAGACATTACAGCTAATGGAATTTCATTAGGTACTCCTAATGGTGCATCTTTAAAATTAATAAGACGTTCCCAATTAGACATATAATCCTCTTTTTTCATTAAAATTTCATGATGCTCTGTTTTATATTTTTCGGCAATAACCTCTGAATACTCAAACTCATTAATTTCCTCAAAACCAATTGTATATGTGTTTACTTTTTCCTTCTTATTTAAAGCTGTAATCGCCGTAATAAGGCTAGAATCTACGCCACCACTTAAATAAGTTCCTAAAGGGACATCTGCAATAAGTCTATATTTTATGGCTTTATTTAACTCATCATCTAATCCTTTAAGAATTTCTTCTTCATTATATTCAGTTGATGCATTAAACGCATCTGGAATATCCCAATATTTATTTTCGATAGAAGATAAGTCTTTGCTTACGGATAAATAGGTTCCAGAATTTACTTGAAAGATATTTTTGAAAAATGTATATGGTGCCCTAATATATCTATTTGCTAAATATTCATCTACTGCTTCCTCATTAAATTTAGCATCCACTAAACCACTAGATAGTATTGCCTTAATTTCTGATGAAAAAATAAAGTTATCTCCATCGTTATAAAAATAAAGTGGTTTTATACCTAATCTATCTCTAACTAAAAACAGTTCTTTAGTTTCCGAGTTATACAATGCAATTGCAAACATTCCGTTGGCTTGCTTAATAAACCAATCTAAACCATTTTCTTCCACAGCAGCAATAATAACTTCTGTATCAGAATTTGTATTAAAGTTATAATTAAGTTGCAATTTAATTTCTTCAAAATTATAAATTTCACCATTAAAAACAAGATGCCAAATATTGCTGTTTGAATGCATAGGCTGGTTAGACACCTCTCTAGTATCAATAATACTTAGGCGTCTATGGCCGAGCCCAATATTGTTTTCTATATAATTTCCTCCAGCATCTGGCCCTCTATGCTTGATTGAAAAATTCATTTTTTGAATTCTTTCCTCAATATTTGGAATGTTGTCTTTAGAGTATATTCCAGTTATTCCACACATATCAATTTTGTTTATTTTTTTCTTAGAACATTCTTTAAATGATTTTAGCTTAGAATCTTTTTCAACTAAAACGACTTCTTGCTAGTTTAATTTCTAATTAATATTTAAGTCATTATCATTTTATACAATTTTAGATGCTTCTTCTTTGTTATAATAATTATCACATTTATAATTAAAAATAGTATCTCCTGTGATTAAAACTACTTTATCTTTTCCAATAAAACTTTCTCCAATAATAAGAGCTTCTGCTAATCCATTAGGGATTCCTTGCACAGAATATTGAAAATTCAGTCAATACTTTTTCCCATCCCCTAAATTTTAGATAATTTAGAAAGATCTCTAGCATACTTGCGTACATCTATATTTATAAAATTGTATTCTATCTTTTCTTTTAAAAAATATGGAATAAAATTAGACTCTATAAAACCTACTCCTCCTTTGATAAGAATTGCTTGCATTCTTACTTATTATAGTTTTCTAAATAGGCATTTAATTGTCTTAAAAGTAAAAACAAAACCATTAGTCCTGCTCCTAAAAACGTTAATAAGAAAGCATAATTTTTTGTTACTCCTTTTATTTCAGTACCTATTGGTTGAAAACTTGAAAGAACATTGATAACTTCATACTCCGTAGCCTTTTGGGATGCTATATTTTTTAAATCCTGATTTATTACTTTATTGGTAGTAAATAATTCTAGTTCTTTCGTAGTTTTATTCTTTCCTCCTAAATCGATATTTGTTCCAGCTGTGGTCTTCTTTGCCTCCTCAATCATGACCTCCATGTACACTTTTCTTAAAGAATCTATCTGAGTTAAATTTTGACGATACAAAGAATCGGTTCTGTTTAAGTTTTCATTGGTTAATTTCTTTAACCTTTTAAAATAATTATTATTTACTACTGAAGAAATAATAACATCCCCTAACTTATTAAAAACATCGTTCTCCTTAGCTGTAACATTCAATT
>Ga0209830_10003313_pt1 | contig 12366 bp, 12 predicted proteins | sample ArcticOcean_MG_C_12_FD_187439 | JGI IMG/M metagenome (GOLD analysis project Ga0209830, IMG submission 187439) | Marine microbial communities from western Arctic Ocean - ArcticOcean_MG_CB8_130 (SPAdes) (version 2) | ecosystem: Environmental > Aquatic > Marine > Oceanic | place: Arctic Ocean...
CCATTTTTAAATTTTATTTTTCTTTATTTGGGTATATATTTTTACATTTTTTACATTCTTATCCTGCGCATTGATTATTTCAAAAGTAATATTTCCTATTTTAAAGCTTGTATTAGGTTCTGGAATGTCTTCGAAAAATTTTAGAATTAATCCATTCAGGGTTTTAGGACCTTTAGTAGGTAAATTAAGAGTTAATTTTTTATTTAATTCCCTAATAGAGATACCACCGTCTACAATCCATCCATTTTCATCAAAAATTATTTTTGATGATTTTGAGGGTAACTCGATATTAAATTCCCCAATAACCTCTTCTAAGATATCTTCTAGAGTAACGAGCCCTATAAATTCCCCATGCTCATTTACAATTAAACCAATTTTCTCCTGATTATCCTGAAATTTTTGCATCTGTTTATATATTGTAGTTCCTGATGGAATAAAATAAGGTGGGTCAATTAAAGCAACTAATTCATCTTGATCTAAATCTTGCATATTTTCTTTAATATACAGCTTAAATAGTTTATTGATGTCCAATACACCATGTATTTCTTCATTATCTTTTTTTCTGACAAGAATTCTATTGTGGTGAAAGTTTTCTATCTTCTCTAAAATATCTTCAATTGATTGACCTAAGTTAATAGATTCAATATTTGTGTGCGGCATCATAATTTCATCAATAGTTACTTTTTCAAGATCTATTAGATTTAATAATAAAGATTTATTTTTATTTGGTATAAATTGGCCCGAATCACTAATAATACTTTTTAATTCATCCATTGTTATTAAATTATTTTGAGTAAAATTAATTTTAATGTTAAAAATTTTCAATATCCCTAGAACAAATACATTAACAAAAATAACTATCGGGTAGAGAATTTTTAATAGAGGGTAAAGTAAAAAGCTGCATGATAATGCCAATCTTTCAGGGCGGGCTGCAGCAATCACTTTTGGTGAAATTTCACTAAAAATCAAAATTAAAAATGTAGTGATTAATGTGCCTACCATAATAATAATTTCTTGATTTCCATATAGCTGAACAGAAATTACGGTTACTAATGTTGCAGCAGCTGCATTTGAAAAGTTATTACATAATAAAATTACACTTAACAACTTATCTGTTTCTTTTAGGAGTTTGATAGCTAACTTTGCACCAGTGTTACCATCTTTTGCCAAGTGTTTCAGACGATACCTGTTTACAGACATCAAACTTGTCTCAGAAATAGAAAAAAAAGCCGATACTATTAAAAGAATAGCTAAGAGAATGATTTGATTTGTAAGTGAAAAATTAAACACGGGGAGTATTTATAATTCTTTATTTTCCTTTTTTCTTTCTGGATTAAAAATTGCTAAATTAGTTTGATTAGTTCCAAGCCACATTGCTATTGGACAACCGACCATAATTGATGAATAAATACCAAATAATATACCGATGGTTAATGCTAATGCAAAATTGTTTAATATTTCACCCCCAAAGATTAACATTGAGATTACAACAGTTTGTGTTGAAAGATGGGTCATGATGGTTCTTGACATTGTACGCGTTATTGCGTTATTTATAACCTCAGCAACATTTGCCTTTCTCATCTTTCTAAAGTTTTCTCGGACTCGATCAAACACTACAACAGACTCATTTACTGAGTAGCCTAAAACAGCTAATACTGCTGCAAGAACAGTTAAATTAAATTCCCATTGAAAAAAAGCAAAAAATCCTAAAATAATGATAACGTCATGCATATTTGCAACAATCGCTGCTATGGCAAATCTCCATTCAAACCTAAGTGTCAGATAAAGCATAATTCCTATACAAACAAAAAGCACTGCTAGGGCACCTTTTTCATATAGTTCGTCTCCAACTTGAGACCCAACGGACTCAACCCTTTTTACTTCCATTAGGTTATTCGATAACATTAGTGCACTCGCAACTTTTTCTGATATTTCTGCAATAGATAAACCTTCGCGAATAGGTAATCGAATCAAAACATCTTCTTCAGTACCAAAATTTTGAACTTGAGCATCTTCTAAATCTATATCTCGTAAAGTTTGGCGGATATCATCTATATTTGCAGCTTTTGGGTAACTTACTTCCATCATTGTTCCACCAGTGAAGTCTACCCCAAGATTCAAACCGCGGATAACGATAAAGAAAACTGCTAAAATAAATACCGTAGTTGATATTACTGCAGATATTTTGCTGTATTTCATAAAGGGTATATCTTTTTTTACTCTAAAAAATTCCATATCTTTAGTTGTTATCCACCTTAAAAATTTCACCTATTGATAATTTACTTATCTGGCGCTTATTACCATAGATATAGTTAACTATGGCACGCGATACAAATATTGCGCTAAACATAGAAGTTAAAATTCCCAATACAAGGACTACTGCAAAACCTTTAATGGGGCCAGATCCAAACATGAAGAGTGCTAATCCTGCAATCATAGTTGTTATATTGGAGTCCAGTATAGTTCCCCAAGCCATTTTATAACCCATACTAATGCTAGCTTGCGGTGTATTTCCATTTCTTATTTCATCACGAATTCTTTCATTGATAAGAACGCTAGAATCAATAGCCATACCCAATGTTAATGCGATCGCAGCTAAACCTGGAAGGGTTAATGTAGCTTGCAGTGCGGATAGTAATGCTATTAAAAATAACAAATTAACAGAGAGGGTGATTACTGAGATAATACCAAAAACCATATAATATACGGCCATCATAATAATAATCGCAATGAAGCCCCAAATTGTTGATTGAACACCACGGGAAATATTTTCTTTACCCATGCTTGGACCAACTGTTCTTTCTTCAATAATTTCCATCGGTGCTGCAAGTGAACCTGCCCTTAATAGTAATGCAATATCTGTTGCTTCTTGAGTATTAGCCATTCCAGTAATTTGTACTCGTCCCCCTCCAATTTCACCTCTAATAACTGGAGCTGTAACCACCTCAGTTAGATTCTTTTCTATCAAAAGGAGCGCCATTCTTTTACCTATATTTTCACGAGTTACCTGCTTGAAAATGCCAGAGCCTTTTCCATCGAGCGTAATTGAAACAATCGATTGCCCTGTTTGTTGATCAACCCCAGGGCCTGCATTAGTAATTCGTTCACCAGTAAGAATCACTTGTTTTTTTACTAATATGCCATTACCAAATCGATCGTTAAAAATTTCAGAATTTACTGGTATTTGGTCCTCATTCCCATCTTTAAAAACATCTTTATTGAAGTTGTCTTCATTCACCATTCTCATCTCAAGCGTTGCTGTTCGACCTAAAATCTCTTTAGCTTTTGCTGTGTCTTGAACCCCAGGCAGTTGTATAACAATTCTATCAAGCCCTTGCTGTTGTATTAATGGCTCTGCCACACCTAATTCATTAACTCTATTATGTAAAGTTTCTAAATTTTGTTTAATTGCGAATTCCGTAATTGATTTTTTTGTTTGCTCACTGATAATAACTTTAAGAACAATCTCATCATTAACAAAAATTTCTTTGAAGTCAAAACTGTTATTAATATCTCTAATAATATTTTTGCCTTTATTTAATTCTTCTTTAGATTTAAATTTAATTTGCATGATGTCATTATTTCTTGTGGCATCATAATAACCAATTCTTTCTTTTCTTAATGCAGTTCTAAACTGACCTAAATAACTAGAGGTGGTCTTTTCAAGGGCTTTTGATAAATCAACTTGCATAAGAAAATGCACTCCACCTCTTAAATCAAGACCTAAGTACATCGGGAGCACACCCATATCTGATAGCCAATTAGGGGAGTTAGGGATTAAATTTAAAGCCACTACATATTTATCTCCCAATGAATTTTGAATAAGACTTTTTGCTTTTAATTGGTCTTCAGCTGTTTTGAGCTTAACTTTAATATGAAAGCTCTCTAAAATTAACCCAGTATTTGTTATTTCAGATTTTTCTAATATTTCCTCAATTGATTGTAAAAGTGATGTATCAATTTTTTCACCTGCTTTAATTGGCATTATTTGAATAGCAGGGGACTCGCCATAAAAATTTGGCATAACAAAAATAAGGCTTAACATTACTGTTGTTAAGATTAAGAGATATTTCCAGCGTGCTGAATGGTTCATTTAGTTTAAGTTAGAGATTAAGATTCTTAAATTGATTTAATTGTGCCTTTAGGCAATAAAGTTTGGATGGTTTGTTTCTGTATCTTTACATCCACATTCTTAGCTACTTCTATAGTGGCAAATTGGTTGTTTATTTTAATAATTTTACCCAAGATACCGCTATTTGATACAATTTCATCCCCAGCCTTAAGGGCTTCTAATAGAGCTTTATGCTCTTTAGCTTGCTTCATTTGAGGCCGAATTAGCATAAAGTAAAATAAAACAAAAATTATTATAAAAGGGAGAAAACTAGCTAGTCCTTCATTCATAATATTTTATCCTTTAAAAAAAAGATGATTCTATCATAAGTCATACATCTATTCATTAGCTTTGCGAGTTTTTAGGAACTCAGTTTGGTATTCTTTAAACTTTTGATCCTTAATTGCATCCGATGCTTCTTTCATAAATGTCTTATAAAAAAATAAATTATGAATTGTATTCAATCTCAAGCCCAACATTTCACCAATTTTAAAAAGATGATGAAGGTAAGATCTTGAAAAATTTTGGCAGGTATAGCATGCGCAAGACCGGTCAAAGGGTAATAAATCATCTTTGTAGCGAGTATTTTTTAACTTAATGTCTCCAAATCGAGTAAATATCCAACCATTCCTTGCATTTCTAGTTGGCATAACGCAATCAAACATGTCAACACCATGTTCAATTGCATTTATTATATCTTCAGGGGTCCCAACACCCATCAAATAACGTGGTTTTTCTTGTGGCATCTTTGGCGTTATAAAGGCAGTAATTTTTTTCATCTCAGTTTTTGGCTCGCCTACAGATAGCCCACCTATTGCATAACCATCAAAACCAATATTAGAAAGTTGTGCTAATGAATCTTCCCTTAAGTCCTCATACATCCCACCTTGAATTATTCCAAATAGTGCATTTTTACTACCCAAAAAACTTTCTTTACTTCGATAAGCCCATTCTTGGCTAAGCAGCATTGAACTTTTGGCTTCTTCATATGTTGCGGGGTAAGGGGTGCATTCATCAAATATCATTGCTATATCCGAATTAAGATTTTTTTGAATCTCAATAGACTCTTCAGGCCCAAGAAAGCATTCACTTCCATTTATTGGAGATTTGAAGGTTACACCTTGACTGCTAATTTTTCTCATTTTACCTAAACTCCAAACTTGAAATCCACCAGAATCAGTAAGCATAGGTCTTTTCCAATTAATGAATTGATGAAGTCCTTTATGTTTTTTTATGATTTCTAATCCTGGACGCAGCCAAAGATGAAAAGTATTTCCTAGAATAATTTCAAAATTCATTACCTCTAATTCATCGGGGCTAATTGTTTTAACTGCACCATAGGTCCCAACTGGCATAAAAACAGGCGTATTAACTTCACCGTGGGAAAGTTTCAACAGGCCTGATCTTGCATTGCCATCTTGAGAAATAAGTTTAAATTTCATGTTTAGTGGGGAAATAGATAAATTTGATTTATTATCATTATAAATAGAATATCTATTAATAACGATGAATATTATGCAATTCTAGGATAAAATTTTAATTAAATATGATTACTAACAAAGAAAATTTTAAAAAAGACGTTAGAGGGAAAAATAAATTTTACCTTCTCCCCAACTTATTTACGACAGCATCTTTATTTGCTGGATTTTATTCAATTGTTCAGGCAATGAATGGTCGATATGATCATGCTGCTATTGCTATTTTTGTTGCATTAATTCTAGATGGTTTGGATGGAAGAGTTGCAAGGATGACAAATACAGAAAGTGCATTTGGTTCTGAATACGACAGTTTATCAGATATGGTTTCTTTTGGAGTTGCCCCAGCTCTTGTAATATATGTATGGGCACTTCAGCCGCTTGGAAAATTAGGCTGGATTGTTTCATTTATATACTGCACTTGTGCAGCAGTTCGACTTGCTAGATTTAATGTTAAATTAGATATTGATAATAAAAAATATTTTTCTGGCCTTCCTTCGCCGGCAGCAGCAACATTGCTAGCTAGTTTTATTTGGATTTCTTTTGATAATGGAATAAATGGCAATGAAATATTTTTAGGTTTCTTTCAGATGCAATGGTTTGCACTGATAATAACGCTTTTTGTTGCACTATCAATGACAGCAGATGTTAATTTTTATAGCGGCAAAGATATCAACCTTAGGAACAGCCAGCCTTTTGTTGTAATTCTTCTAATAGCTTTGCTTTTTGGTCTAATCTCCCACAACCCAGCAGAGGTTATTTTTATAATTGCATTTGGATATTCATTATCCGGGTATTTTAATTTAATAAGAGCAAAATTTAAAACAAGTAAAAATTTTTTAGATGTTGACATATTCGATGAAAAATAAATTAATAATATTTGATACTACATTGCGAGATGGTGAACAAAGCCCAGGTGCATCAATGACTCAAGAAGAGAAAGTTAGGATTGCAAAACAACTTGAAAAGTTAGGTGTTAATGTAATCGAGGCTGGTTTTGCTGCGGCTAGCCCGGGAGACTTCGAGGCTATCAAAGCTGTTGCAAAAATAATAAAACAATCAACGGTTTGCTCTTTAGCAAGAGCGCTTGAGCCTGACATCGAGAAAGCTGGAAATTCTATTGAGCCTGCACAAAATAAGCGAATCCATACTTTTATTGCAACAAGCAAGATTCACATGGAAAATAAATTAAGGATGAAGCCAGATCAAGTTCTTAATCAGGCTGTTAAAGCAGTTGAATGGGCTTTATCTTATACAAAAGATGTAGAATTTTCTGCTGAAGATGCAGTTCGGTCCGATATAGATTTTCTTGTTGAGGTATTTGATGCTGTTATAAAGGCAGGGGCCAAAACAATTAATGTTCCAGATACGGTTGGGTATTCTATTCCAGATATGTGGGGGCAGCGTATGAAAACATTAATAGAGAGGGTGCCTAATTCGGATAAGGTGATATGGTCAACACATTGCCATAATGATCTTGGGATGGCTGTAGCCAATTCACTATCAGCTGTTTTAAATGGTGCGAGACAAGTTGAATGCACAATTAATGGACTTGGAGAGAGGGCGGGGAATGCTAGCTTAGAAGAAATTGTTATGGCTGTTAAAACAAGAAAGGATATTTTTAATCTAGAGACTCAGATTAACACTCAGCAAATTGTCCCAACGTCCCGATTAGTTTCCACAATCACAGGATATCCAGTTCAGCCGAATAAGGCAGTGGTTGGTGCAAATGCATTTGCTCATGAATCAGGCATTCATCAGGATGGCGTTCTAAAGCATAGAGAAACTTACGAAATAATGCTTGCTCAAGATGTTGGCTGGGGAGCTAATAAAATTAGTCTCGGGAAACTTTCAGGAAGAAATGCATTTAAAAGTAGGCTAAGTGAATTAGGGATTGAGATTGAATCCGAAGAAACATTGAATGCAACATTTGATAGGTTTAAATTGTTAGCCGATAAAAAATCACAAATTTTTGATGAAGATATTCATGCTTTGGTGAGTGAAGAGTATGTCGAAGAATCTTATGATTTGTATAAATTAATTGGGCTAAAGACTGCATCAGAAACTGGAAAGACTCCTATTTCTGAGATTGAGATGACGATGGATGGTAAAAATCATAAATCTAGTGCAGAAGGAAGCGGCTCTGTTGATGCAGCATTTAAAGCCATTGAGTCAATTGTCGAATCTAAAGCAGAACTATTATTATTTTCAGTAAACAATATAACTTCTGGAACAGACTCACAAGGGGAAGTAACTGTTCGATTATCCAGAGGCGGAAGAATAGTAAATGGCCAAGGCTCAGATACAGATATTGTTACTGCATCTGCAAAAGCGTATATAAGTGCACTTAATAAACTACACTCAAAATACGAACGTGCTCATCCACAAGTATAGAAGAGATATTTTTTGAATTTAGCTATTTTTGATCTAGACAACACTCTCCTTGATGGCGATTCTGATTACAATTGGGGACTTTTCTTAGCTCGAGAAGGCTTTGTCGATCAAAAAAGTCATCAAGCCATGAATGAAAAATTTTATGCTGACTATAATGCGGGTAAATTAGATATCTATGAGTTTACTGAATTTCAATTCCAATTTTTCAAGAATAATCCAAGAAAGTTACTTGATAAACTACTTGCACGTTACATCGACGAAGTTGCAGAAGCAATGATAACGAAAAAGGCAAGAAACCTTGTTGCAGAGCATAGGGATAATGGAGATAAGTTACTAATAATTACAGCAACTAATAGCTATATAACTAAACCTATTGGTAATTTACTCGGTATAGATAATTTAATTGGAACTGATCTTGAAGAGGTTGATGGAGAATTTACTGGCAAAGTCAAAGGTATCCCTTCATTCAAAGAAGGCAAAGTTGATAGGTTAAACCTATGGCTTAAACACAAAGAACTTACTTTTGAAAGTCTTGAGCGCACTTTTTTCTATAGTGATTCTCAAAACGATTTGCCATTACTTAGAATTGTCAGTAATCCCGTAGCAGCAAATCCTGATCAAGTATTAGAAAAAGAAGCATCTAAAAATAAATGGCCAATAATCTTTTTAAGATAAGTTATTTTATTGTAGAATTCTTAAAACAAATTTTGTGCCAAAATAAGCCAGAAAAAGAAATACAAAAGCAATAAGAGAAATAAAAACTGCTTTTTTTCCTCTCCACCCATACTTGATTCTTCCTAACAACATAGCAGCATATGCTAGCCAAGCCATTATAGAAAAAATAAATTTATGATTCCATAACGATGTTGCTCCAAATATTTCATTTGAAAATAAAATACCAGATAATAAAGTTAATGATAAAAGAATAAAACCAAACCAGTAAATCTTGAATAAAAAATTCTCAATTGATAATAATGAAAAACTATTAGTGAGATTACCAAGTATTTTATTTTTAGTTATTAAGGTTTTCTCAAATAATAAAATAAAAATTGATAAGATAGCTCCAATAGTTAAAAAGCTGTAAGATAAAATTGCAACATTTATATGTAATGTAAAGTATTCCATAAGTATTATTTGTTCAAAAAAATAAACACAATTATAATGGATTTCTAATATAAACAGTTAATTACAAATTTAGATTGAGAATTTAACTAATGCTTGAAAATTTAACCGAACGATTACAGACAGTAATTAAAACTATACGTGGCCAGTCTCGTTTTAGTGAAGATAATATAAGTGATGCAATGAGAGAGGTGAGAATCGCTTTAATTGAGGCAGATGTTGCTTTGCCTGTTGTTAAATATTTTATTGATCGAGTAAAAGAAAAGGTATTGGGTGCTGAGGTTTTAAAAAGTGTAACAGCAGGTCAAGCTATCATTAAAATTGTTCAAGATGAATTAACAAGCTTGATGGGCACTGAGAATGTTAGTTTAGATTTGTCTACAAAACCCCCAGCAGTAATTTTAATGGCTGGATTACAGGGGTCTGGTAAGACAACAACTGTTGCCAAGTTAGCCAAAATTTTATTAGATCAAAAGAAAAAAGTTTTGGTTGCAAGTGCAGATGTTTATAGGCCTGCAGCTATCGAGCAATTAAAAACTTTAGCAGCGGGACTAAATGTTGATTGTTTTGATTCATCACCAAAAGATAAACCCATTAAAATTGCATCCTCAACCCTAGATTATGCAAAAAAATATTTCTTTGATGTCGTCATTTTTGATACCGCAGGTAGATTAGGTGTTGACGAAGTTATGATGAAAGAAATAAAGCAATTGCATAAGACGCTAATGCCAATTGAAACTTTATTTGTTGTGGATGCGATGCAGGGTCAAGATGCAGTGAACACAGCCAAATCATTCGGAGAAGCATTACCCTTAACAGGCATAGTTTTAACTAAGCTAGATGGCGACTCAAGAGGAGGAGCAGCACTTTCAGTAAGATATGTCACTGATAAACCAATTAAATATATTGGAGTAAGTGAAAAGACTGATGGATTAGAGGCTTTTTACCCAGAACGAATGGCCTCTAGAATTCTTGGTATGGGGGATATTGTTGGCTTAGTTGAGGAAGCACAAAAAAATGTTGATATAAAAGAAGCAGAGAAGTTAGCTGAAAAAGTTAAATCAGGGAAAAATTTTGATTTGGATGATTTTAAGAACCAGATTTCTCAGATGAAGAAAATGGGTGGAGTTGGAGCTATGATGGATAAAATGCCTTCACAGATATCAGGGGCTGCTTCAAAGGTCAATCCAGAAGATGGAGATAAGTCTTTAATTCAGATTGAAGCAATTATTAGTTCAATGACATTTCAAGAAAGAAAGCATCCTGATGTAATTAAAGCAAAAAGGAAAATAAGAATTGCAAATGGCTCTGGAGTTCAAGTACAAGATGTTAATCGCCTTCTTAAGCAATTTGAAGAAATGAAAAAAATGATGAAAATGTTCTCTAAAGGGGGCATTGGCAAGATGATGAGAGGCTTAACTGGCCGATTTCCTGGTATAAACTAATTTTAATTCACAATGTCCATTGACCAAATTCCAATATTACTAGATAATTCCGTTTCCGATAATGGGGTGTTAGCTCAGCTGGTAGAGCACCGGACTTTTAATCCGATGGTCGGGAGTTCGATCCTCCCACACCCTACCAATTTTTTTGAATTTAAATCAACGTATTCAATTTCTAATATTCATTAAAAGTATGTTTAAATAAAGCCTTAATGATTAACATACAAATAAAAAAATATGACTCAACATAAAAATTTATTACTAAATAATCAACTTTGTTTTGCACTTTATGCCGCCACAAATTCTATTATTCGTTACTATCGTATTTATCTTAATGAGATTGGTATAACTTATACACAGTATCTGGTTTTATTGGTGCTTTGGGAGTTAGAAAATTGCAGTATAAAAAAAATAGCTGAAGTTTTAAAATTAGATTCACCTACAATTACACCTATTGTTCAAAAATTAGAAAAATTGAGCCTAGTTAAAAGAGTTCGTTCTACTTTAGATGAAAGGGTAGTAATAGTTTCTCTTACGAAAGCTGGAATAGATTTAGAAGTTTTGGTAGCTGATATTCAAAATAAAGTTGCGTGTAAGACGCATCTTAAAAATAAAGACTTTAATGAGCTTAAAGACACTTTAAATCAACTTGCCGAAACCATGTCACAAAAAGGGAAAACTTTAGATAGCTTGTTAAGGTAATTAATAAAAAATAAAAAAGGCTAAGTGAACATAGCCTTTTTTATTGTGTACACTTTTCTCTAAAATTTATTGATTTGCTGTTTTGTATGGATTTTTATAGCCAGCAGTTGGATTAGTTACAATAACATCACGAAAGCTTTGTAAATCTCCCATTAATTGACTAATTTCATAATCAGGAACATTCCATGCATAGAATGTTTGTAAACATTCAGTCATGATGATGTCAAATTCACGATCACTAATATTTAAGTGAGGGTGGCTATCCTTCATATTTTTACCTCTACCAAATTCATCAGGTTGATATATTTTTGGCCCACCCGTTCTTGCGACGACCCAATTAGTTAACATTACCTTGAACCCCACCTTTGTATGAGCAGCATCGTGAACTGCTTTTAAAGCTGGATTTGCATTCAGAGCTTTATTCACATAAATTTTATCAACAAGATGATCAACTGTTAAAGCGATATTATATGTACCACCTAATCGTGTATAAAGTGACTCTTCATCACCCCCAGCTTTTACGACTGTTGAAAAAAACCTATTACCAATATTGCCAACAAAGAACTAAACAACTTATAATACAGACTACTAGTTTTGTTTAACATCTTAATACTCCTCCTAAAAGTAAAAGAAAAAATAGCTTTTATTATTATTTACACTTAGCATTTTATTATTATAAGCATACAAATCATTAGTACACAATATAATATCTTAAATAAATATGAATTAATAAAAATTTGGTGTGTCATAAAATATGTTAAAAAAAATTTATTTCTTATTATTAGTCCTCTTATCACAATATTCACATAGCTATCCTGCCCAAGCAGAATTATTTGGTTTAAGTGAATCAATGGCGCAAGTATTCGTAACTTTCAAAGGAGGTGTAACTGGTTCTGGTTCTGGTATTGTGATAAAAAAAAATCATGTTGCTACAAACTGTCATATTTTTGCAGATAGTGATGGCGTTAATGTAGTTAAGTTCTTTAAAACATACACACCAATTTCTGTATACGCTGACTGGGAAAATGATTTATGTATTTTAAAGTTTGATAACTTACCGTTACCATCTGTCAATCTTAGAACATCAAAAGATTTAAGCTATGAGGAAAAAGTTTTTTCT
>Ga0209830_10003315_pt1 | contig 12361 bp, 8 predicted proteins | sample ArcticOcean_MG_C_12_FD_187439 | JGI IMG/M metagenome (GOLD analysis project Ga0209830, IMG submission 187439) | Marine microbial communities from western Arctic Ocean - ArcticOcean_MG_CB8_130 (SPAdes) (version 2) | ecosystem: Environmental > Aquatic > Marine > Oceanic | place: Arctic Ocean...
GATTGATAATTAATACGAACATGTACAAAGATCGACAACGATTTGATTCATTGAAATGCGAAGCGATCAGTGAACCGAGAAAGCGCGAAGATAAGAACAAAGATTTCAATGTCTCCAATGAGAACATGGGTATCTCTAAGAAGAAGGGCAAAAACCTGCAGACGACTTCGAATTCTTCCGCCGCACAACAACAAGCGCAAAACAACAACAACAACAACAACAACAACAATAAAAATGTCGTCATAGTGAATGGACAGAAAATATACAAACCATTTAAACCAACTTCATCGAAAGTCTCAAACGTGAGAAGGAAAAAGTTTGCGCCTCTGATCGCGGGCGTACAAGACGGAGTCCATTTAGACGAATTGTTGAAAAAATATCCAGCGTTTGAAGATTGTTTAGGACCGAAGAAGTATGATTCTGGACATTTCATAAGATTATACAGCGATTTAGTGAGATGTGATCGATTGGGAGACGCGATTGATTTATTGCAACGATTGAGCGACGCAAAGGTTCCAATTAATGATGTAAGGATTCGGAAACACGGAGCGGTTGATTTCTTGGTATCGTGCGAAAAGTCAAACAAGTTAGATAATACGCCAGTGATGCACGCGTTTACTTTTACGAAACTCATTTTGCAAGAACCAAGAAATGAACTATCAAACGCGGACGTTGTAACGATTTATAACAAACTATTAGCCGTTTGCTCGGCGCACGGAGATTGCGACTCGGCTTCTAAAGCTTTCAAGATGATGAAGGAGGATCCGAGTAAATTGACCATCGATGTCATCACACACACATCCGTGATCGCTGCCTATAGCAAAGCTGGACAAGTGGATTTGGCATTTAAGCAGTTTGAAACGATGACGAAAACGGATAAAATTGAACCTACAATCGTTACTTACGGAGCTTTAATGGATGCAGTCTCTCGAGAAATTGGAAGGCGAGCGAGTAATGGCGGTTTCAAGGCCAACAACAAAAAAGATATCTTCTACATCAAAGAAGCGTTGGACCAAGTGTTCAATTTACGTTTGAATTTAGAGCAGAACGGTTTGAAAATGGACGTTCGAGTGTTGAATTGCTTGGTTTCGTCGTGCGGAAGAGCGGCTGCTTTTGGAGAATTGAGGTCGGAAGCTCTCGACCGTGCGTTTGATGTTGTCGCCGAAGCGCGTAAAAGCGGGTTGTTACCAGATTCGGTTACCTATTCGTCTCTGATGGCTGCTTGCGTGAATGCTGGTGACCCGCAAAGAGCGTTAGCTTTGTACGATGAAATGGAGAGTAAAGGAGTCGCAAGAACTGCTTCGGTTTACGCAACTGCCATTCACGCGTGTGCAACTGAATACGATTACGAAGATTCTGCTCCAAACTATCGCAAAGCGTTTAAGATCTGGGAAGCAGTTCAACAAAACGAGCCAAGAGTTGTTGTCGATCCAGTTTTATACGCAACAATTTTAACCGTAGCGAGCAGAGCTGGAAACGTTGAAATGTGTGCGAGCTTAATCAGAGAGATGGAAATGAACGGATCCATGATGTCACCAGCTGTAGTTTCAAATATGTGCGGATCTTTTGCGCGAGCTGGAGATGCTGAGGCTGTAGAGCGCGTATTATCAGACGCAGAAAAGTCCAATACAATTGTACCGCGAGCGTGTTACAACGCTTTGATTAATTCATGTGCGAGAGACGCCGATTTCGATGGTGCCATGAAAGCTTACGAACGATTAATCGAATCTGGACAAGTGGCAGATGAAATTACGTTCGAAGGATTAATTTTAGCTGCTTCGAAGAAACCAGCAACGTTGCCAGACGCAAAGAGACTGTTACAAAAAGCGTTGGATATGGATTTGCGACCGACTTTGCCGTCATACAACGCTTTGGTCAAGGCGTTTGGTAGATCTGGCGACTTGTCAAAAACATACGCGACTGTTAAAGCGATGAAATACGCGGGTTATACACCCGATGAGATGACATGGAGAGAACTTTTGTTCTCCTGCGCTCGACATGGAAACTGTTTATTAGCTTGGGATGCCTATAAAAGTTCGCGCGCGGCTGGAATAGCGCCATCAGAAGTGACTTTAAATACCGTCATTGGTGCAATTCTCGCACATATTCGAACATTGACTGACCCAGCGCGGTTATCTTCGAATAAGCCCGGGCACGGCCTTACAGATACTACAACGAGTGGAAAGATTTCATCTTCCGTGGCCGAGCCGGCTTGGAAGGAATGGGCCGATCGAGCCACGTCAGTATTTCACGAAGCTACAAGTCACGGTATTAAACCAAGAGTTGAAACTTTTTCCTCAATGCTCGCATGTTTAAGACCACCAACTGATCAAGAAATACAGTTAGCAGGACAATATGGCGGTGAAGCACTCGCCAGAATGGTGTCGCATCAATCAAATGTCCACGAAGATGCCGCAACGTACTACCCAAAGAAGGCTTTGATTTTATTTGAAGAAGCGCAATCGATTGGAATCGTTCCACAATTTGATATGCAGAATGATTCTGAATACGATATGCGCAATTTTCCACCTGCTGCTGCAGAAGTTGCTCTATTGACGTTGATTCGTGTGATTAAAAGACACGTAGAGTTGCATGGAGAGAAGGACATGAAGAACAGATTACCAACGTTCACGCTCCTCGTTCGCGAGAAATCAGAAATGTTAGTAGATGAAGACGGTGCCGTTCTTTCTTCGAGTATGGATGGGGCGTTCAACGAGTGTGGAGCAACGAAACGTTTAGAGAGATCAGGTGAACGTCTCGTCGTCCTCCTTCGAAGGTTACGAATCAACTACGCCGGTTCTCTTGAGCGAGGACAAATTGAACTATCTTCGCACATCATGTATCGATGGATTCATGGTAAAACAACTATACCGCATGCTTTGCCTGGGATGGAAACGAGATTGGCTGAAGATATCGCTACGCAGGCGATGCGCATTCGCTCAAAGGATATGATAAGTGGCCGAGGAACAATTGATCACTATGGAAACGATGCGGACGACGATAGCGGATTTATTCCCGGTTATAGAGCCCCTGTATTTAGAAATCCAAACGCGAGTTACGGTAGAACTGAAGGAAATAGATCTTGGATCAGGACAGGTTGGAGTCAAAGCTCGTACGATGAACCACCAATGACCTATTCAATCGATGATTTGGATGATATTATTAAAAATCGAACAAACGAAGGTGGAATAAAAAAATAGAAAAAGAAAGAGAGATTGTAATTATATTATTAAAAGAATGAAGCAGTACTATTCGTCGTTGAAAAATCTCGCTTCCCATTTCCCTGGGTTTTCTTTGCTCTTCACAACGCCGCGATATCTCGACGCGCGACGCTCAACTTTTCCAGATTCCTCTTTAATCGCTTCAAAAAAATCATCATTCGTCACATTTTCGGTCGTCACACAGTTCATAATTTCCTCGTAATCGCTCAATGGAAAATTCAACTCCTTCATCGCATCGGAATCGTTCGTGCCTTTTATCTTTATCAAAGCCGCGTCGTGCGCTCTAGCGGCTGACTCTCTAGTCGTAAACGACCCGAGCTCGACTCTCTTCCCTTCTTCTTTCAGTTCTACGAAGGACTCCCAACGCGTTACGAACGGCCTTCTGTAAACGCCGTTGTACTCTTTTTGAAACTTATCGCTCATTTGTCCTTCCACCGCCGATATGTTCGTAAATGCTGGGACTGTCATTGATCTTCTTATTAATAAGATACCACCTTCTTGTTTTTTTTCGTTATTATTGATATTGATATTATTATTATTCATATTTTTCATATCGGTTTCATAGTGACAAACTTCGTTCGGCGTCATCAACATCATCGTCGTCTCCTCAGTTGTAGTATTCGTAGCAGATGATGTTTGCAAGAGATCGTCATCGTTATGTTCTTGCGTTGGTGGCAACGACGATACGAACCTGGATAAGAACGACTCTTGTTTTATATCCACCGACTGTTTTTCGTTGTTCGTCGTACAAAAAATATTCATATCAAAAGAAGTTTCGAACGAAGAAGGAACTGCGCAACTGTTCGCACGTCGAAGAATTCCAGAAAACGCGTGCAATGGTTTAGCAATGAAACCGTCATCGCAGTCCATCGTATTGTTATTCGTGAGGTCATCTGCGAGAGATGCGGCTGGAGATACATTCATCGCGCGCGCGAGCTGATATTTTACAAATAAATATGAAGAAAATACCGACGAGGGTTGTTTGTTTCTGTTCATTCTGCCAGACTGTGACTGACAAAATTATATTATTGTTAGTTTTTCTAATATTATCAATTTATTACACGATTGAAACGTACGATTTAATCGAACAACGATCGATGTTCGCTCTCGGCTTTCAAAACCTGCTCTTCGCTCACCCATACTTCACAATCGACTACGTCTCTTTGAGTATTTACGAGTTGTCTCATGAATTCTGCGTGTAATTGATGAGTGGCCTTGTGACAAAGAACGTGTCCTATTGGAATTCCAGACATCCCAGGTTCTGCCATTAAACTCATATCTCCGATTAAATCTAAAACTTTATGTCTAGCGCATTCGTTTTCCCAGTTATAAAGCATTGGAGGGTTCAAAAACTCTACACCGTTTGCGATTAAACTGCAAGATGCGGTCCCGCCCTTGACGATGTCGTGACGATAATACGCCATGAAATCTTGGATCGTCCCAAACGTTCTCGCTGAAGCGATCTCGTCATCATATCTTCCATCTTCCAATGGCGTCCATGAATACCACTGTTTTCCAACCGCTGTTGATTTGTACGTCAAATCAATGCCATAGGATATCTTCGCCTTATCTTGCGGAGTAAACATAATGAAGGCATCTTTATCTCTAACAATAATCGGTTCTTTCGGCTTGAACTGTTTTTTCGCGACTTTTTCTCCACTCGCATCGTTCACATCGCTCGCGGTTACTACACCAGCCTTGCAAATTTCGTTCACCCAAATAGAAGCGCCGCCGTCTAAAATTGGAACTTCGCCAGTACCGCCAACTTCTATTCTGCAGTTATCAATCCCAAGCGCTTCTAAAGCGGACAACAAATGCTCTGGTTTCATAATAGCGCGTTCATTCGTCCCGGGTGCGTTCAATTCATTCGATATTAACAAATTGTTCCCCATATTCTCCAAATTTGCTCGAATCCTAATCTCTCCGTCTTTGTTTTGCAAAAATTGATTCGGTAAATCAAACTTATCGAGTTCTTGTTGCTTCAAAATCGATTGTCTTTCCAAAATCTTCTCTCTATCTGCTGGATCGTTCGAAAGCATCGCTTTCGCTCGTTCCAATAACATTTTGTTCACCTCTTCATTGACTCGATCGGTAGTATCTTCTTTGTCGCCTTCTTTATTATTTATAAATAACTGTCTATGAAGAACAGTTCCTTCGATGTGTTCATCGGAAACTCGTACGAAATACCTACCTTCGTTTGCATACGCTGGGCACACTCGAACGATTTCATCTTCCCCGGAATGTAACCCGTACCCAGCGAGCGTAAACGCTTTCTTCAAAGTTTGCTGATATGGACGATTTGGTGGATACGGCCTCGGCTCTGCTGCGAGAGAAGCAGCTTTCATTAAAGCAGAAGACGATGAGGCGACATACGAAGCAGAAGTGATCTCGTCATTATTCTCACCGTTCTTGTTTTCGTGAGCATAAGTCCTCTGCCTATTCCTGCGTCTGCGTCGTGATAATGTTGTGGACGATGATGATGTTGACGATTTTTTAGGTTCGCCGCCTGCATTTCGAAATTGCGTTCCCGCACAAGCGGTCGTAAAAGAAGAACTTTGTATGATCACTCGATAATACGACGTCGAGGCCATTTAGTTCTCTCAAATATGTTTTAAGATCGATCGCGCGCGAGTTAAGAAGCAGGTCCTTGCCTCGAACAGATTTGGTCCTTATTATTCCTTATTATTAATAGTAGCGGTTAACAAGCGGATGAAATTTTCGCTGTCTAGTCTCCACACCCTAAACCCTACACACCACCACCAGCACAAATCCACAAAAAATAAAAACAGAACCGGTCTCATCACAGACCGCTTGCCCGCTCTAAAAACGTACTATAATTGGATATACCGCACTGTACTGCGCTGCACTGCTACTGCACTGCTACTGCACTGCTACTGCTAGAACTGCGAGTTCGAGTTCGAGTTCGAGTGGTGTGGACGTTCGGCCCTAAAAAAAGTAGCTGCTCGATGTCTTTGTAATTCGAACCTCACATTTTATCCATCATCACTTTGCTATTGCGATATATACAGCGATGAAATCCGAAGCGAAGGCGCGGAGACGTGATGAGAACAAAAACGGTGAAGAAACCGAAAGAGAACAAATCGTCCGCAGTGAACGCGGCTGCGGTAGAGGATACGATCGATGTAATTCGCGCAAAAATAAAAAGAGAAATCGTTCGATTGACTGTTTCGAGAACGAGCGAGAAGACGTGTTGACCGTCAGAGATCCCGCGACTGCACGTGTTCAAGGGTATGCAGGACTGGCGGAGTTTTAAGGGACTGTCAACGATGGATATGACGCGTGAGTTGTGCAGCGAATTAGTTAAAGAAGGTAAGATTCAAATCGAGAAGAACGGGGAAGTTGTTGAAGGTACTCATCAGGAACATGGAAGAGTGCGCTTACGTTTGAGAAACACGACGACGAAGACGACGAAGACGAAGCAGAGATAATAGTAATAATAGTATTAATAACAGAGCAGCAGCAGCAGTAGCAGCAGCAGCAGAGAGAGTGAAAGATATACCATATAGATTGACGAACGAAATGAGAAGTGACGGCAAAGTTTGAAAAGTGTTTAGTTAAATATACGCGCAATTTGCTCGATAGACATTTTTAGTCAGTCAACGTATCGCATATTTCCAGATCCGTAGAAATAGAGACATAGAGACAATGTCAATGAGAAAATGTATATACAATTTAAAAAGGCGGTAAAACAAATGGTTTCGTTTTTTTATCGCTATATTGCGGCGGTAGAAATATTTGACCAACTTTCTGGCGATATTCGTGCCACCACCACCAAGAGGCGTACGCTCGATGTTCGCGCCAATACCTTTGCACCTCTTCAAAGTCTTCATCATCATCATCGTAATCGTCTTCATCTTCTTCTTCTATTTCTTCTATATCTGATTCTTCACTACTACTAGTACTACTAATACTGCTGCTGCTGCTACTTTCTAACGCTAGTCTTTCCTCTTCGATTTGCAGAGCTCGGCGCTTTTCCTCATCATTCTCTTCGAGCTCGTACGCATACCAACTTTCTGGAACATTTTCTGGGAGTTCTTCGAGATTACAAAACGCTGCGAGACGATTTGATTTATTATTATTATTATCATTATTATTATTATTATTCACCTCGTCGTCGTCGTTATTTTTTCTTTCTCCTTCTTTTTTCTCTATCTCTTCTTCATCATCTTCATTCGCTGAATATAAGTTATCTCGTTGTTCTTCTTTGGACGTTTTCTCGAGCATATCTTTTAGCGTTTTCAACTCTATTTCGTCTTCAAGAATGGCTATGGCTACGCCTGAAGTTCCAAATCTACCAGTTCGACCGCATCTATGCATGAACGTTTGGCCATCTCTTGGCAAATCAACGTTCACGACTAAGTTTACGCGCTCGCAATCGACACCTCTTGAAATTAAATCTGTCGATACGATTGCGCGAAGCTCGAAATCACGAAATCTTTGCATTACATCCATCCGCTCGCGCTGCGGAAGCCTACCGGACGTAAAAGCAGTTTTAAATCCTCCCTTTTTTGTCATGATTGCAGATAACTTTTCACCTCGATCTCGGCTCTCAACAAATATTATGGCCTGATGAAAGCGAACGGAGTTGAAAATGTCCAGGCATTTTTCTGCTTTCTCTTCGAGTAAGTGCATTTCAACATCATCAACTCGTCCTTCTTCTAGTCCCGCTGCCGCTGCTTCTGCGATGGCGCTTTCGCTAGGGAGTGTTGTTATTTTTTCTTCTTTTTCTGCTACTACTTTATTTCTTAGAAGGCGATAGCACATTTTCACACCCTGTAAAGCAACAGTCTCTTCGCATAAGTTTACTTTTTCAATCGCGCTCGCTTTCCCGTCTTTTGTCGTCAAACTTTCTATTCTTTTTCTCGCGTTTTTCGAAAACGTTGCAGAACATGCGATAAGTTGTCTCTTTTTATGATTCGCCGCGTGTATTAAAAATAAAACGTCTCCACAGAACCCACTCTTCGTCAATAACTGATCAGCTTCGTCTAAAACAACCGTTCGTATTTGATCCGTTCTCAAAATATCCATTTCTACGAGCTGTTTCAATCTCCCAGGCGTACCAACGACGCACGCCGGTCGTTTTTTCATCGCACGTCCATCATCTGCAACTGGCAAACCGCCAAAGAAACATGCTAAGCGTTCTTGTCTATATTTTCCTCTAGAGCTATTCGCGCACGCAATCGCGAGCGTTCGTAAAACATCCGCGGTTTGTAACGCAATCTCTCTCGTCGGTGCAATACACATCGCTTTCACTGATGATTGCGATGATGACGATGAATGCGTCGTCGTCGTCGTCGTCGTCGTCGTCGTTGTCTTTATCGCAGCATCGGCATCATCATCAATCATCGTTTGTTTCTCCTCTCTCGACAGTAAACATGTATCTAATAACTTACAAGCAAACGCGACCGTTTTCCCAGTCCCAGACTTTGCTTGGACCATTACATCTCTCCCTAAGCGCTCTATTGGTATGGCCCGTATCTGTACTGGCGATGGATGAACGAAGCCGCATTTTAATAGTCCATCGACGATGTGTGAAGGTAACGCCAAATCCGTAAACGTCAATCGATTATTATTATCATCATCATTCGTACTATCGTTTATTGTTGTTGTTGTTGTTGTTGTTGTTTTTGTTGTTGTTGAGTAAATATCAGTCGTGCGTCTGCGCAACGCGCTCGCGTTTGCAATAATTCTCGGCATATATATCAATATCAATATCAATATCAATTAATTACTTACGCGTGCATAGCAGTGTTCTTTGTTTATTTCATTCATTTCGTTATTATTATTATTGAGAGTATTATTATTACTTGCCGCTTTGAAGTTTTGCTGCATTATTAAACTGACGACAGTTATTGTTTCCAAAATAGAACGTTATCTTCCGTTCGTTTACAAAACGCGCATCGGGCTTTGATTATTGCTCGTATTAAGAAATTAACATCCACGAATGGGCCTGTTCGATCTCTTGCCTGCACCTGCTACTCGTAATAATAATAATAAACGAACAAAAGTTTCCGTTCCTGTTAAGGACGAGAAGAAGACGAAGACGATTCCCAAAGCGCGAGAAGAAGAAGTTGTTGCACGAACGGTTGAGGAAAAACTGGATAAGATAACGAAACATATGAAAACGAGATTCGAGATATGTTTGAAGATGTTCATGGAACTAATAACGCGGCATAGAAATGTAATCGAACGAAAACATCGAAAGAAAGTGATGCTGTGTTTTAGAGCTGCCGTAGAGGCGTATTACTTTATATGCGAAGGTGAAAAATTAGTAGCGAAGAAAACGGAAGAGAATAGTAAGAGATTCAAAGAGATCTATGAAGCGCTTGAGTCATTGATTGAAGATGGACAGATTCAAGGGAGTGATAAAAAAACGATCGTCGAGATGGAAGTATGGCGAATATATTGCGTTTTACAGAACGAAATCGTCTTCGCGGATGATTCATATGCGTTTTCATTTGCGTTGAAGAACTTATTGAAACTATTTCAAGAAGCGAAGCCTGTGAGAAGAAGAAAAAGAACGACGACGACGAATGAAAATGAAAATGATGAAGAGAACGAGGAAAGAGAAAAGATTGAAAAAGAAATAGAACAAAATGCGGATATTCCTAAAGAAGAGAGAGCAGAAGCTTTGAAATTTGCTATGAAATGTTTCGAGACCGAAAAAGCAAACGAGCTCGAGATTGAATATTTCGAGGAGAAACGAAGAGACGCATTAATCGATTGTTTAACTGCTATTGATGATGCTGCGACTACAAAATTATGGTCGCGATCAATCATTGATCAATTTTTTGTTAATTTAGAACAGTTAGTAAACTCGGAAGACTACAACGAAGCCGTTTTCGCTGAAGAGCAATTGAATAGACTCAAGACGTTAATAGTGAAAGTCAAACAGTCGAGAGCAAAGACTGGGAATGGGAATAAAGCTGGCGTTGATTGGGTGAGCGATTTCGATAAATACGCAAGTACGTTAGGAAAGAGTTCTTCGATAAGTATTAGAGGCGGTGTGGGAGGAGAAAACACGAAAGATGGGAGAGGCGATGGGAAGTTCGGCGATAGATAACAATTAGACAACCTTGCCGCGTGCTCCTCCGCGTCAGCGCGGTCGTACCCGCCGGATTGCATCTCCCCTCAACAGTGACCGCCCCGAACTAGACACGTCCTTATAAACAGAGGAAGTACAGAAGTGGGTTTTTCGTTTTGTAACAACCACGTACCCACCTCTTCTTGTTGCTGTTTAACGAACTGTTTTTGTTCTTCAGGCGGCACAAAAAACGCGCGCGTAATAATTAATTTATTTAAAAACTATAATCAAAATGTCATTACTCAAACGAGAAGAAGAAGAAGAAGAAGAAATCGACTGCGATGATGATTATGATGATGAAAATCTGTTCTCTGTTTCAGGAAAAGTCGTAATGATCACTGGAGGCGCTAAAGGCATAGGGAAAATGATAACCGAGTCATTCGTGAAGCGAAAAGCTAATAAGGTCATCATATGCGGGAGAAATGCGAAAGATTTAGAGCGAGTATCGAAAGAATTGAACGTAGGTCATGAAGAAGGCACGTGCGATTGGATAGCTGCAGATTTATCGACCGAAGATGGATGTGAGAGTCTATGTGTAGAGTTTAAGAAGAGGTATATAGAATTAGATGTTTTAGTCAACAACGCAGTTTCGTACGATTCTTCGAAAGCTGCCCTGCATCACTTATCGTTGAAGCTTGCGGATGAACTAGCGCCTAGAAATATCACGGTGAACGTTTTAGCGTTAGGATTTTTTCCAACAAAGATGACCGATTCGTTAGACGTTTACGGGAAAGACTTGAAAGAGGAGATCACGAAAAATAGATTATTGATTAAAAGAGTAGGTAGGCCGAGCGATGTTGCAGGCGCGGCGATTTATTTAGCATCCGAAGCCGCTTCGTGGGTTACGGGGGTTGTTTTGAAAGTCGATGGTGGATTTCTCTCGAAGCTATGATAAAAGAAATAGAAACACGCGCGTGCAATTGTAATAAGTTGATATAAATCGAATTTGTAATCATTATCATATCGTCCGTCTTTAATAAAACAAATAATAATAACAATTATTTATTGCACTACCTCACAAACAAGTAGTAAATGAAACCAGCACTTATTATGCAGACTTCAAGAATTCTTGCAAGACGCCCAACGCCGAAGTTTCTTCTCCGTAATCAGAGACGACGACGCATGAGCACTTCACAACTTTTCTCGCTTGACCTTCGGCGTCGAGCTTGCATAAGCCGGCCCATTCGCCCAAAGATACGGCCGAAGGAACTCGCACTAAATGTACGTTCGCTTCGTTGCACAGAGCTTGAATTAACTTTGTGTAATCAGCTTGGTCGCAATCTTGCGCTAAAACGCACAACAAAGCCTTTCTAGACTCAATCGTCTTACAAGCCTCTCTTAAGCCTCTGTGTAAGCCGTCTTCGGCTAACGATTTCTTCAGGACGACTTGTAAGGCGCTCATTAAATCCATTGGCTCATCACCGGCGGCTTCTTCGACTTCGACTTCTTCGACGATTTCTTCTGCATCAGCGCTGTTATTATATCATAAGAAAGAAAGATTATGATCAATATCTTCATAAGGTGATGATTGTGGTAATTATCATCATGCGGTGATGAGCGAAGACCCTAATCAATCACTCGATCAGGTTCTCGACGACAAAAGAAAACTGTTTAAAACAAACGAAGAAAAGAGAAATAAACGATAGCGATTAAGAAAAGAGAACTCACTCAGACATGATTAATAAAGATCAACTAGTTCTTCTGCTTGTTTGTATTTTATCACACGTCCTTATGTCCTAATGTGTATAGATATACGCACACTCGACTCGATGTAATGAAGAAAAAAAGAGCTGTCCAGTTTCTCCTTTTGCTTCTCATCGAGCAGTTTATGGCATCAAAAAAAACGCATGAAATAGTGAAAACTAACAAAAACAAAATGGACAACGAACGCGATGATGATGATGATATCAACATCGAAGAAGAAGAAGATGATGCAATGAATGAAAGTTTGATGCTTGAGATTGAGATGGAAATCGAACGTGCAAAAACCATCAACGAAGAAGAAGAAGAAGAAGAAACAACAACAACAACAACA
>Ga0209830_10003321_pt1 | contig 12345 bp, 10 predicted proteins | sample ArcticOcean_MG_C_12_FD_187439 | JGI IMG/M metagenome (GOLD analysis project Ga0209830, IMG submission 187439) | Marine microbial communities from western Arctic Ocean - ArcticOcean_MG_CB8_130 (SPAdes) (version 2) | ecosystem: Environmental > Aquatic > Marine > Oceanic | place: Arctic Ocean...
ATAATGATTATCTTAGTGATTGGTCAAAGGATCAGAAGATTGAATGGATAAGGAAAACTATTAGTGGGGAAGAATAATTCTATGAAACATGAAGATTGGTATACGCCAGGGTACGGCACAGAAAAGGTCGGACCCTTTCTTGGTTCTCTTGTAGAACTGGCACGCCCACAGAAGATACTTGAGATTGGATTCGGTTATACTACGCCATTTCTGCTCGAAGGTTTAAGGAATTGTGCGAATGGATTAGTATGGGATGGTAACTGTGATAAGGACTACCTAGACAAACCATATGATCCTAAGTTTGTTGTTATTGATGACCAAAGTCTAGAAGAAAAATCCGAGCGAAAGGATTTTCGGAGAGACTCTCTGGTTAACGATGATTTGGTTGACTTCATTGAGGGAGACTTTAAGAGTGCCTCCGTAAAGAATAGAGTTAAGTCGGATTATCCTGATGGGTTTGATTTGGTATGGTTTGATTGTGGTGGGCCAAATGAATATCAATGGTTTATGGACAACTGGTGGGATGATATGGTTAATGAGTATGCCTTGTTTCATTTTACCTACTTTAGGGGAGAGTTAAATAACAACGGTAAAATAATAGATAAGCTTTCGGGACAATACGATAGTGATAAAATGAAATGGCCAAATTTGTCTCGTATGGATATCGTTGAACCTCATAAGTTCAAGCAAGGTAGTGTAACAATGTTAAAAAAGGATAAAAAATAATGATTGGCAATAATGTGAAGTGGATGGATGAATACGGGGATATCAATTCTGGTGAAGTCCTTGATATTTCATCTGATAAGTTTGATGATGTTAAGTATGAGGGTGCGTATATGATGAACTATATAATGGGGCCTATGTATTGGTCTAAGAAAACTAAGTCGTATCGCCCAGTAAAGGACAAGGATATGGATTCCATGTTTTTTGAAATCAAAGGCGAAGTGTATAACAATTTTATTACAATAAATGAGGTAATGGTATGAAAGTAAAAACTTTAACTGCTGAACAACAAGTAGAGGTTGGTGAGGTTCTTACTGGTGAGAAGTATCCTCTAGCAAATGTTCCTATGAAGGAACGGAAGCTCCATGTGCGAAGTTTACGAAGTCTAACCAATGAGGTTTATAATATGTCACTTAAAGGCGGCCAAACTAAATCTGTTCGTAATAGAATTGCAAGACTTGAAAGAGTAATTAAGTTTAAGACTGAGTTATTTGAGGAGGCTATGAAACAAAATGAGCGCACTAGCAGGACTAGCGAAGACACTTAAACGTTCTACTATGTTCGATAGGGCTGCCCTATCAAGAAACTTTAATGAGAAGTTTCCTATCATCACTCTTGACTTGAACCATCTCGCAAGTAATCTTTTGCATGATGATCAAGATATGACGATCAATGATAATCTTGAACGCCAGATTCGAGAGTGTGGTGATAGACAGCAAAAGAGAACAAACGTTAAAGCATATATGACCGATTGGTATATGCAAGACAAGTCCACAGGGTTTAAATGGGTTTGTGATAGTGCAATTGAATTAGCAACAAAGAATAATCCTCATGAGGTGGATATGATTGCTTATGATTGTTGGGGAGCAATCTATCGTGAGGGCGATTATACTATTATGCACAATCATTGGCCTCAGCTTTGGAGTTTTGTTTACTATGTCAATTGTCCATCTGGGTCAGCACCACTAGTGTTTGATAAAGAAGTATCTAAGTATTCCGTAGAACCTAAGACGGGTCTTATGGTCATGTTTCCAGGCTGGGTTAACCATTCTGTTCCTAAACATAAAGGTAAAGAACGAATTATGGTTGCGGGAAACCTAGCATTTAATTCATCCAGAAAACGTTAAACCTATAAATATAACTCCCATGATAAAATATAGAGTTATGCAAACTGACATAGGGTGCTTATGTAAGAATCTTTCTTATGATGAAGCCTTTGAAGTTTTGCAACAATTCATCGATTCGGGTAAAGAGAACTGCATCATAGAAGAATATGAGTGGATCGATCCTGAGCATTATCAACGACTTGGGCGTGATCCAGACCTACATTAGTCATTATAAATACTTTAACAGAGGAGTATAGAATGGCTGATATGAATTATATGGGACTAGACGGGTTTGTCTGGTTCATGGGTGTGGTTGAAGACAGGAACGATCCTGAGCAACTTGGTAGGGTTCGTGTTCGATGTCTTGGATTTAACTCGCCAAACCTTTCTTCAATACCAACATCTGACTTACCGTGGGCGCATGTTATGCATCCTACTACTGATCCTTCTATGCATGGTATGGGGAAAACTCCTTCATTCTTAGTGGAGGGTGGATGGGTTGTAGGATTCTTTCGTGATGTGGATAAGCAACAACCTGTTATTATTGGAACTCTACCTGGCGTGCCTGAAACTCAGGGTGGTATTGAATCAGCATACAATAGTGGATTCAATGATCCTAGACATAAAAATTCTAATCAAGTTAATTCTGTTGGTAAAAAACAATATGCAAAAGAAGATGATGATGGTGAGACTTGGAATGCTGGTGAAGCTTCTGGGCCAATTACCAAAGATGGTGTAAACTACGATCCAAAGTATGGTGATAAATCTTACGGACCATATCCATTGGGTGGATTTGTTAATGGTATTGATGATGAGGATGGGGTGTTTAGTAGAGCATCTGGTCATTCTTTTGGAGAGTCTGACACTAACCGACTTGCAAAAGGTAGTGGTCATGGAATGCTATCTGCTAAAGATAGTGCATATACTAAATGGGTTTTAATACCACATTCAGATCAAAAGTTAGATGAAGAAAATCCAATGCACAAAGGGTATGGTGTAGACCCTGCTGAAGATGAATATGTAAATGGTGGCATTGACATATACGGCAACAAAGAACTATTAGATGAAGCACCTCTTGATTCTGCGAGTAGTTATTCTACAATGGCAGGTAAATCTGATGGTCCTAATGTAGCCCCCAGACAAAGTAGTGCCCCTAATCCAATATTCATCTTAGAGAATAGTGATATAAATGATAGAGAATCTCATCCACACCCAGCTGCTGGTGCGCCACAAACAGTTGATGCAAGTCATACTGCTGATGCTATCAATCCTCTATACTATTCTGGTCAGGATGAATACACGGCAGAGAAGTGGAACGAACCAAGGACAACCGATAAGACTAAAGGTGGTACTACTCGATATGCTGCGAAGTATCCTTACAACCATGTCTTTGAATCAGAGAGTGGTCATATTAAAGAGTATGATGATACGCCTGGTTCTGAACGTATTCATGAATGGCATAGGACAGGCACATTCTATGAGATTGATGCTGATGGAACTAAGCACACAAGGGTAGTTGGTAACAACTATGAGGTTATTCATGGCACAGACTTTGTTAATATCAAAGGTGATGTAAATTTAACTATCGAGTCTAATTGTAAGACCTACATCAAGGGCGATTGGAACATACAGGTTGACGGTAATAAGTATGAGACAGTTAAAGGTAATGTTCATGAGACATATGGAACAACACTAGACAGCCATCATCATGTAACACTTGTTCATGGTGAACGAGAAGAAACAGTAACTAAGAATGTTATTCAGACATATGGTACAACCAGAGACAAACACTTTCATACAAGGCTTGTTACGGGTAGCACTAACGATACAGTATTGCGTAATGTGACAGAGACTTATGGAACACTTACATCTCACGGTAGAAGTACTACTATATCTGGAACAGATACTAAGTCTACAGGATTATCCACTAACCTAACAACTGGTACTTCTTATAATGTAACAACTGGTACTTCTTGGAACCTAACAACTGGTACTTCTTGGAATTATACGGTAGGAACTGCTTGGGATGGTACTACAGGAACAACATGGGATCATGAATCTACAGGTATTGTAACCATCGAAGGTGAGAAAATTGAGTTGAACCCATAGGAGTATAAACTATGCCAGGTATATGTAGAGATACAACCGATACCGCTGGAGCTGCATTGATCAAGACGCAGACTAAGGTATTTGCAAATGGAGATGAGGTTATTGTGCATGGTGACACTGTTACTGCTCACCTAGCAGGATTACATGCAGTTCCACCAACTATGATTGCTGGCTCCAAAAATGTTTTTATTGGTGGTATTGCAGTTTGTAATGCTGGTGATCTTGCAACTTGTGGCCATGCGGCAAGCGGTTCATCAAATGTTAATGTGGGTGATTAATTAATAACCCCACAGATTCGTTATAAATAATAAAAACTATTGGAGTAGTAATGGCAATCGTAGAAAAAACACAAAGCTTTAAAGATTTAACTGCTCTACGAGATTCAGAGAGAACAAATAGTTCCCCATTAAACTCCAGACAATATAGTGATTTAGATTTATTTTTTACAAGACGGTCTAGAGATAGTGATGTTAATGTTTTAACAAATGTTCAAGCAATAAAACGTTCTGTAAGGAATCTTATTTTAACAAACTATTATGAGAAACCTTTTCATCCAGAAATAGGTTCTGGTGTAAGAGGTTTATTATTTGAATTAGCAACACCAATGACTGCTATAGCAATTTCACAATCTATACAAGATGTTATTGCAAACTATGAACCTAGAGCATCTATTAATTTTGTAACTGTAGATGAATCATTAGATGACAACTCATATGATGTAACTATAAACTTTACCGTTATTAATGGGCCACCAGAAACGGTTGACTTATCACTAACAATGGAGGTCTTACGATAATGGCTAATAATCAAAAACTTGAGATTACAGGATTTGACTTTGATACTATAAAAGATAATCTAAAAACTTTTATGAAGAATCAAGACCAGTTTCTTGATTATGATTTTGAAGGTTCTGGTATCAGTTCATTATTAGATGTGTTAGCATATAATACTCACTACCTTGGATTTCACGCAAATATGCTTGCTAATGAAATGTTCATTGATAGTGCATCTTTGCGGTCTAGTGTTGTTTCTCATGCAAAGACTTTAGGGTATGAGGTTAAATCAGCTAAAGCTCCACGAGCAGTTATAAATGTTACTTTGAATGATACAGCCTTATCTACAGCTACTATGAATACTGGTCATGCTTTTACCACTACAATAGATAATATCGAATATAAATTTGTAACTATTTCAGATTTTAGTGCAACTCAAACAGGTCAAGGAATTTTCTTTTTTGATGTTCCCATATATGAGGGAACTTTAGTATCAACAAGATATACAGTTGATAGTTCAGATGTTAATCAACGTTTCTTATTAACGGATAATAAGGCAGATACTACAACCTTAAATGTAAAGGTTCAAAATTCTTTGGCTGAAGAAATTATCGTAACTTATACTAAGGCTACTGATATTACTCAGTTAACTGGAAATAGTCCAGTGTATTTTTTACAGGAAGTTGAAGATGAATTATTTGAAGTGTATTTTGGAGATGGTGTTGTAAGTAAAGCTTTACTTGATGGTAATATTATTACACTATCTTATGTTGTTAGTAATATTACCGAAGCAAACGGTGCATTTTCGTTTACTAACACAACTGCAATCAATACAGTTGTAGATGTTACAACTTCTACTTCTAAAATAGCTACTGGTGGAACTGAGGCAGAAACAATTCAATCTATCAAGCTTTCAGCTCCGCTTAACTATTCAGCTCAAGGAAGATGTGTCACCGAAAATGATTATAAAGTTTTTGCTCAAAAATATTATCCACAAGCAAAATCAATACAAGTGTTTGGGGGAGAGAATGGTTCATTTGATCCTAGTCTTGGGGTAGTTGCAACAGCAGACTATGGAAGAGTTTTTATATCTATTACAAATAATAATGGAACAAATCTAACTACTTCTGAAAAATCAACTTTAGTTTCTGATCTTTCTCCATTTACAGTTGCTTCAGTAACTCCAATTATTGTTGATCCAGATTATCTCTATGTTATATTAACTGTAGATTTTAGATTCAATTCTTCTGCAACAACAAAAACAAAAGATACACTTATAGATCAAGTTCGTACTTCAATTACATCTTATAATAATACAGAATTAGTAAAGTTTAATGCTGTAATTCGACATTCTAAATTATTACAACAAATTGATAATACAGACGATTCAATTCTTAGTACTAACGCCGTACCAAGACTTCAAAAATACTTTACGCCAAAATTACGTGAAAGTTCATCATATAATCTATATTATAACAATTCACTTTATAATCCTCATAGTGGACATAATGCTATGCTAGGAGGAATTTTAAATTCTACCGGCTTTACGGTAAGTGGAATTACCAATGAGCAATTTATAGATGACGATGGACTTGGTAATCTTAGGATATATTATTTAACAGGAAACACTCGAAACTATACCAATGAAACTGCTGGAACAATTAATTATGATACTGGTGCAGTTTCATTAAAATCAATCAATTTTGTTACAATTTCAAATGTTGATGGTTTTGTATCTACTAGAATAAGAATTATTGTTGTTCCAAAATCTTATGATATTGTTGCAGTTAGAAATCAGATTATTGAAATTGATTTAGTAAATACAATTATTACAGGTTCCGTTGATAGTATTACATCAAGTGACTCAAGCGGTGCTATATCTTTTAATCCTACTGGCTCAAACGTAACATCATCAGGAACGAGTTATTAAAAATGGCACCATTTGATTCTGAATTAACTACAAAGATATCTCCTCTAATAGATGGACAAGTTCCTGATTTTATTCAGGCGGATCATCCTGTATTTGTTGAGTTTCTAAAAGCGTATTATCAATTTTTAGAATCTGCTGAGATGACTATAAGTGGTACAGTTGATCAGATTTTACTTGAAACTGTAAGTGCAAGCTATCTAGTTTTAGACGGCACAAATTTATCAGGGTCTAATAATGAAGATAGGATTGTATTTGAGATAGGTAGTGGAGGAACTGGTAAGTTTGATCCTGGTGAAACTATAACAGGTAGTATTTCAAAAGCAACATCAATTATTTTAGTTGATGATGATGAAAGAATATTCATCAAAGCAAATACACGATTTGTAGTTGGAGAAATTATAACAGGAAGTACTAGCGGTGCAGTCTCTACTATAATAAAATATAGAGCAAACCCTGTACAGACTATACAGCAGTTATTAGATTATGCTAATCCTGATAATACAGTAGATCATTTCTTTACTGCATTTAGAGATTCTTTTATGGAATCTATTCCCGAAAATCTTGCAGATGGAGTATCAAAACGTTTACTAATAAAACAAATAAGAGATTTATATTCTGCAAAAGGTACATCTGAAGGTCATAAATTATTCTTTAGAATGTTATTAGGAGAAGAAGCAAATATAACCTATCCACAAAAATATATGATGAGATTAAGTGATGGGAAATGGAACTTACCTACTATTATTCGGTGTACAGCTGATACAGCTGGAACAAATCCTAATAATATTATTGGACAATCGATTACTGGTGCTTCATCTAAAACTATAGCTCAAATTATAAGTATTAATGCATTTAACCAAGGGACTGATTCTGTTGTTGAATTTGGTTTAAGGGATGATTCTATACTTGGTGATGGATTTTCTGTTTCTGAAACATTTACAGGAATAGATACAGTTTTAGATGTTCAAATGCAGTTTACTATTCAGTCAATTATAATTAGTGCTACAGTAAATGATGCTGGACTTCTTAATAATGTTGGTGATTTAGTAAATCTTGATTCTGATTTTGGTAATGGTTTAGCTAACGCTTCTGTATCTACTATAACTACTGGTTCTGTTAGTGATATTTATATAGAAACTGCTGGAAACGATTATGAGATTGGGGATGGAATTAAATTTATTCCTGATTTAACAGATTCACTTACATCTGTAGGTAAAGCATTTGTTTCTGTAACTGGTGGTAGACTTATTACAGAAGATTCAACTACATCTATACCAGAATTTATTATTAATGAAGAAGGAACTGTTACTCAATTTGTAGAAGATAAAATTATTCTTAATGGTACTGCTATTACTGATCCTTCAGCTGAACCATTTCAAGTATTTGGCACAGATAGAAGATTTAGTGATACTCAATCATATTATTATCCCCTCTATATAACAGAATCAAGAGCTAGTAATTCTAATATAGTTGATGGAGAAACGAAAGCGTTTATATTTGAAGAATTTCCTAGTTTAATTTTTTGGATGCCGACTAATAATCAAAATACTACAATATCTGAACTTAGTACTTCTTATGATCTATTTGTTTCTGTTGGTAAGGTAGAAGATGAGGGGTTTAGTTTAAGACAAGAGAATCAAACAACTGGAACTGGATTAGGAGATAACTTACTATCGGAAAGTGAAAGTTTGCGGCTTGATTCATATTCAACTGCATCTGATGGTGTTATAATTGAACCTGGAGTATTTACACCAAATGAAGCTTCTGAGATAAATAGAATTTTTATTGCTAACGGCGGAAACGGTTATTCTAAATTACCAAAACTTACAGTAACTAGTAGGAATGGTAATTTAGCAGAATTAATTTCTTTAACTAATGATATTGGTAAAATATTAGAAGTTGAGATAAAGGATAATGGTTTCAAATATAATAGTGTCCCTGTTGGATATTTTAATTCTAAGCTTATTCTAGGTGATGTTGTTGGATCATTTTCTAGCGGCACTGTGTTACAAAATCAAAGTGGTAATGTTGTTTCTTGGGAAGCAGATACAAGAGTATTAACCATAGATGGTGATCCAAGAGATAGAATTAATTTTGAACAAGATGAGATATATAATGAAAAGGTACGTTTAGAGAATTTTGATATTGTAGAACCTGGAAGGCCAGATCATGGACAAATTGGACAAATATATAATGTTCAAGAGGAAGTTGATTCTCATTTTCAATTAAACGCATACCAAGAAATAGAAAGTCCAATAAAATTAGAAGATGAAATTGGATTTTTAGATTCTAATGGATTTTCAATAAATATTGATCAGCTTTCTCTAGAGCGTGATCTTAATATTCCTATTGAGTTTGGTATAAGATTAGAATCTGGTTCTGTTATACCTTCTGATGAAGATGGAAAATTTCTATTAAATAATCATTTAACTCCCCTTGGAACCGGCATTAGGCGTGATGGGAGAACAGAGTTTCATTTTATTTTTGAAGATGATACAGTAGGTGTAGATACATTTGGTAATCAAATAATAAGTACTTTACTTTTTGATAATGTTGAACAGGATAGTGGAGATAATATTAGACTTGAAGAATTTAAATTCCGTTTGGAAGTTGAAACTTCTGTTGCAGATTCAACTGATCCTCATGGAACCTTTATAGTATTTGAAGATAATGACCAAGTTGTTATGGAAGATGGAACAGAGCAAAGTGGTGGTGGTAGTGAAAATATAAGATCTAATTCCTCTAGGACTATGTTAGAGGATGCCACAGAACTTACTGGAAATTTTTTACTTATCAATAGTACTGATATTATATCAGGGGATAAACTTCAATCAGAATTTGCAACTAATATACAAGCCGGTAATAATACTGATTCTATAATATTAGAAGATTCTATAATCTTTAATGGATCACCAAGTTATCTTGTAAATGAAGATTATGGCAATGCGTTAATTTATAATGATGATACAAGAATTTTATTTGAGATTGATGAAGCTCCAGTTGAGGATACTGTCAGTAGTTACGGTCAATCAATAAAACATTCTAATACAACAGACCCTCGGCTTATTGGTGAAGGGTTAGAAACTTTTATTACAGAAAACTCAGATAATGCTGATAGTGTACTCTATAAAGAAAATGGAAAATTAATTTATAATAATGTTACATTTGATTTTGATGACAGTAAAACCGATGGGGATGATCGCCCAGGACTTATAGTTACAGAAGATGGTGATACTTTACTAAATGAAATATCAGGTGATCATGGTGGTATTACTATGATTCTTGATGGTACAAATTTATTAGGTGAAGATGCAGGCGGCGCTATACTCCATGAGGATGAACAATTAAACGGTAGTCTTATTTTAAATGCTTCAGCTATTGATACAGATATTAGTGACTCTCTTATTCTTGAACAAAAATTTGCTTTACTAGGAGAAACAATTTCAGATGGTGTTAATTCTGGTCTTGTGCTAGCTGAAGGAATATCTAATATCATATTTAATATTGGAACTACGGCAACTAACTTAGGTAACTATATTAACACAGATAGTTTATTAGGCCCAAGTATTAATCGTATTCAAGATTCATACTTTTATCAACAATTTTCTTACGAAGTAAGTGTTGGTTCTGTTCTATCTGAATATATTAATGAATTAAAACGTGCAGTACATCCAGCTGGATTCATTCCTTTTGGTAAAGTTTCTCTTTCTTCATTAATAGGTGCTGCAGCTGGTGTTGCAGATGAAGATGCCAATGCGGCTATTAACTTAGGAGTTAATGCTGTATCTGCACTAAGTGCAGGGTTTGATGAAACACTAAGAATGAGTCATGAAGTTCGTAACAACGTTCTTGATACTACGGGGGGAAGTAGTTTATTTGATACAATCATTCTTGAGAATGGCGTAGCAATTGGTGATTTACTTCTTGAAGAAACTGACGGTGATAATCTACAATTTGAAGGTGGGTTAAATATTGCAGTTGAAAATTCACAAAGTTCTGGTGATGGTACTATTCTTTTAGATTTTGGTATTGGTGGTAGACTTTTAACTGAGGATGCTCTGGGTGAATCAGCAAATAGAAATAGATCAATTACACATATCACAACTATAACTGTTACTCCAGATATTATTATTCCAAGAACTACATATGGTGCCCCTCTTGCTTCTTTGCCGGGTTCTATTTTCTTTGATGGACCTAGTATTCAACTAGAAGATGGTATGAGAAATAAGCTTCCTGCCATCATGCAAGATAATCTTATTCTTGATGGAACAGATATCGGTGGTAATGATGCTGGTGATAAAATTTCTTATGAAATAGACCTTAACTTTAATAGTGGTATTCCACTTAGTGCGTTAAGTAGTTTGACATTTGGAGATTTAAATGAAATAGATACCGTAGGGTTCACTGAACCAGCTGGAACATTGAAAACAACTGAAGGTGCTATTGTATTTGAAGAGAGTTCTGCTTCTGATGATCTTGTATTAGAGGCATGGTTACAATTTATTACAGAGGATGGTGATTTTATTGAGTTAGAAACTGAAACAGATACAGGATATTTAATCGGTCCAAGCATTGGTTATGCAGCTCATAATATTAATATTGTATTAGACGGCACTAACGTTAATACGGATAAGAAACTTGTTACCGAAGGAAGTATGATTGAGTTTGAGGATAATACTAACCAAGGAAGTATTCCAGAAGGAAACTTTGGTAATAGAAATATCGCACAGTTTACAAGAGCTGCTAAAATTAATTCTAAATCTGCAACAGATAAATTATCTTTACAAGATGATTATACACTTGGATTAAACTTTGCATTAGAAGACGATAGCGGAATTCTACTGATTAATGGTACATCAGCAATTCTTGATATTGGAGGAAACATTATTCTTGAAGGAACAGACTCAGGAAAAACTGATGAGGGTGATTTCCTAATAATGGATAGGTCAGCTGCTAGTACAGATGTTGGTGATAATATAATATTAGACAGTACTGGCGCCCGTGATGATAATGATAAGTTTATATTTCAAGATACTATTTATTTAAATGTAGTAGGTGCTGAGGGTGGTTCATTCTTATTAGATGGTACTGATAATTCTGGTACAAATGCTGGAGATGACTTATTAGTAGAGGATGGATTATTTAATTTCTTACAACAAAACTCTATTAATCTTTCAGAAGGTATTTCTGGTGAGTCTGGTGGATTACAGTTACCAATATCAGAGATATCTTCTGGTGAGGACGGCGCTGCTGATATATCTACATTCGATAGTATTAGTGGAACCCTTGATTCTACTACAATAACTTTTGATGCTGTATAAATCGTTATAAATAACAATAAGAATAGGAAAAGATAAATGGCATATCAAGGACTAGGAATTGGAACTAACGCTAATGACGGCAGTGGTGACACTTTAAGAGCAGCTGGTGCAATAATTAATGCTAACTTTGGCGAGATTTATAATAAATTTGGTGATGGTTCTGGTTTATGTTCTGGGGTTAGTTCTACTGCATCTGTAATTTCTTTGACTGCTCCTAATATTAGTGGTGTGGTTGCAGGGACTCAAACTTCTGCTACTATCACAACTCTTGCGACAACTACGGTAAATGGTACAACAGGAAATTTTGGTACTGCAATATTGGCCGCTGGGTCACTTACGGACAGTTCTGGAGCAATTTCATTTGGTAACGAAAACCTTACAAC
>Ga0209830_10003328_pt1 | contig 12335 bp, 13 predicted proteins | sample ArcticOcean_MG_C_12_FD_187439 | JGI IMG/M metagenome (GOLD analysis project Ga0209830, IMG submission 187439) | Marine microbial communities from western Arctic Ocean - ArcticOcean_MG_CB8_130 (SPAdes) (version 2) | ecosystem: Environmental > Aquatic > Marine > Oceanic | place: Arctic Ocean...
GTCAAAGTGGTTGTTGGTTGCTTATAGTTAAAGCTTAATACTTCTGTTTCTTTAATCGCACCAGCTAATGATTTTCCAGTAACTCTATTAAAAAGAGATGAACTTACTCCATAAGTTGCAGAAGAGTTTGTGGCTCCATCTGCGGATACAGCAGCTCGATTAAGAGCATCATTAATTCTTAATTGTGAATGAGCAAGGAATTCTTCTCTTGAAAAGTTAGGTGAGGCTACGTTTTCAATACCATTTGTAGCTGTAAACAAATCTTCTGTTACATAGCTATCTTTCATTAAATCAACTTTAATAGCTGTCAAAGTTTGTATTTCATCATTATTATCTAATTGGTTAAATTGAATAGAAAAACTTCCATCAGTTACAGGATCAATAGACAACTTAGCATCATCACTAAGTCCAGCATTAATGGCACGTTGAACTTCTGCTGCTAATGTTTGCGATGTATAAGTACCTGGCCTTATATCAATACTCTTGAAACCAGCACTACCAGTTGTATCATCAACTCGAACTGTTAAAAAATCTTTTCCCCAATAAGTAGACTTATTTAGAGTTGGATTTGCTTCATAAGTAGTATCATATTGAAGAAGATCAGTTACAACAGTTATTGAAGGAGCCGTATCAGTAAATGCCGCATCTTCTAAAACTGTAGACGTCACTGTAGCTGCCTTTGAAACTGTTTTATTTGATAAATCATCAAGAAAAAATAATGGTTGCGTCTGAGCAACTGAGATAATTTGTGGCTTTTCACTCATAGGTATCATTTGACCAAATCTATCAACCACTAAAGTTTGTCCGGTTGGAGAAATCGCTTCTGTTAGAGACGGTTCAACTTCTCTTCCATCAACGATGAATTTAGTTTGATAATTATGAGTTGTTGCTTCTCCACCAGCTGCTTGTGTTTTAATAAAATAAGCTGTTGCAATAACAGGATTACCAAGACTATCAAAAATTGTTACCGATGTTGAAGAATTAAATGTCGCAGGATTAGTCGAGTCAAAATCGTCTGCTGATGCAAAAACTGTCGATGATGAAGGTAAGTTTACTGCAAGCGCTAAGTTATCTGTAGCTTTTGCTTCACCTGCCTCTAATTCTAATTTTAATGGAGATGCATCGTCAATTTCTCCTCCTTGGACCGATCCATCATCAGACACTGGTAGAGCCAAAACGTACTGGCCAGCTGAATCGACTACATATCTATCATTATCAACTGAAAAAGAACCGTTTCTAGTATAAACAGTTTGGTTAGTCGTCAAAGATGGTTTCAGTGCAAAGAAGCCCTGCCCAGATATAGCCATATCTAGAGCATTAAGGGAGGAAGTAACGTTTCCTTGAGTAAACTGCTGTTTAATACCTTTTAAAATTGTTCCCGAACCAATTGAAGATGAACTATTTTGTAATGGAGATGTTGCAAAAATATCTCCAAATTCAGCTTTACTTCTTTTATAACCTGTTGTTGCAACGTTAGCTATGTTGTTTGATGTTGCTGAAATATCAGCTTGAGATCCGTTAAGTCCAGTAAGTGCGGTATAAAATGACATCTCTAATTTCTCCTAGCTTGAATATTTATTATTTAATTTTTAAATCTAACAACTTGTGTTGGGTCAATTGAACCATAGTCTTCGACCTCTAACATAACTCCGTTTTCATTTTTAGACGTTCCTGCAACATTGGCAAAAACTTGGGTTGCAAGTTCACCTGTGTCGCCACGATTTCCCGTAAAAGCTCTTATTGTAATTGGCTCATTAGATAACTTGATCTCATCAGGAAGATCTCTCCATTCAAAACCCACTAAACCAGCTTTTTGTAAACCAAGTGAGTCTTGATGTAGGACTTCACCGTCACTACTCTCAAAAATTATATTTAAATTTGCAGCTGTGTCAGGCAAATCTACTAAACCACTAACTACTCCTTCTTTATCTGGCCTTGCATATTTACCAGGAACTAGAACAGAATGACCCATCATTTGAGTGGTTGATGCGATTCTCATTTCTGTTAACTGCTCACTAACGGACTTCATTGTTTCATCCATGGATGTAATACCAGTAACGGTAGAAAATTGTGCCATTTGAGCAATGAAATCAGCATTATCAACAGGAGCAAATGGATCTTGGTTCTGAAGCTGAGTGGTCATCAATTTTAAAAAATCTTCCTGACCCAATTGATCTTTAGTACTCTTAGGTGCAAATTTTTCTTTAGCTGAGTTAATACCTAATTTATCTAAAATATTAGTTAAGGACTGATTTGATGAGTTTATTTCAGACATGTTATGTTCCTACTTTCCTATATTTAAAGTTTTCATTGTTAAGGCTCTCATAGTAGTGACAACCTCAACGTTATTTTGATATTGACGTGAAGCTTCCATCATATCGACCATTTCTTCGTCAACATTTACTGCAGCTTTATAAATATATCCTGCTTTATCCGATTGAGGATGGGCTGGCATATAAGATTTTATAGGCTCTCTTCCTATTTCTTTAACTTCAACAGCATCAACTGTTGCAATCCCATTTTTTTTCACTAAATCGCTGTATTGAGTTTGGAAAATTGGCTTCAGTGGCTTATAAGTTGTCTTTGGATCACCAGTCGTTGATCCAGCATTCGCAAGATTAGATGCAACTGTATTTAATCTAATTAATTGAGCTGCCATAGCTCTTCCTGCAATATCATAAACTGATTTAATATCCATTATTCACCCCTTATTGCAGACATGATCTTCTGGATCTTGCCATTAAGAAAATTTACAGTGGTCTGATATCTCATTGTGTTTTCTGAAAATTGCATTTGTTCAACTGCTAATTCAACTGTATTACCATCAAGGGCAATTACTAGAGGCTCTCTGTATGAAGCTTCATTGAAGGAATTACCTGAATTATAGGCTATATGATTGTTATGTGTAGATTTTAACGATCCATTATTAGATGCTTTATTAATTTCATCTTCAAAACTTATATCTCTAGCCTTATAATTAGGAGTAGCAGCGTTAGCTATATTCGAGGCTATAATATTATTACGCTCACCTCTTAATTGTAAGGATGAACCGTAGAAAGATAATTGATTTTTAATAGAATCCATTTATAAAACTCATTTTCAACTTTAAATTTGATTAATAGTTGCAAATAAGATGCCAAATGAGTAAATTAAAAAAAGGTTCATGTGATTAAATAAAATTAAAATAGATTAACTTTTTTTTTTAATGTCGTAAGTAATGTATAACCTTAGAGTATATAAATGGAAACACTATCACCTCAAATTATAGAAATAAGAGATCAAATCATTGAACAACTCAATGATTTAACTCTCGAAGAATGTTCAAAAAAATTAAAAGAATTATTTAATCAAGAAACTAATGATTTCTATAAATTAGGAAATTTGGCTGCCAGGGTAATTACACTTAAAAAAAGAATAAACTTAATTTTAAATGATTCAAACGAGGACAATCAAAACGTTCTAAAGAATGAAACCAAAAAATCAGAGAATATGATTGAAGGTATATTGGATGGAAAACTTGCAGATACTGCAAATCAATCAGACTGGGTTAGAGTTCAAGTTAAAGATACTGCAGAGGTAAACGGGGTAAGATTTCCAGCAGGAATCCAAATTGACGTTACGAATGAAGATGCCACAAGAATGATTGAAGGTGGTAAGGCAATATTACTTGATCACAAAGAATAAACTGATCAATTTTAAGCCCTTTATTTTCTATAGTAAGTGTATACAGCCTCTATTTCATCATCTCTAAGCCCAGTTTTACTTTTTATATTATCTCTATTCTCACCAGACCTAGCCATCTCTATAGCTAGCCCCAACATGTCTTCTGAACCTTTTACATTACTCATGCGATTCAGCTCTCTTTCTAGAAAAGAAATTTTTTCTATTTGTTTTGAAATTTCCCTTGTTTGCTGTTCTAAAATATTACCAATACCAATTAAATAATCTTTAGTTTCTTTATTAGAATTATTTAAAATATTAATATAATTTAAAATTATGTTTTTATTATCAGATACGTTTTTTGTATGTAAAAAAAATAATAGAAAAACTCCCATTATAATACAAATTATAGAGAGAAAAGTTATAATTTCAAAATACTTTAATAATAGTTCTATGATCATAGTCATATATTGAGCATTTTTTCTTACATTACTACTTATTTTTATAAAAACTAAATAATACTATCCGAGAATGAATTTATTAAATTTGCTTTAGGCAAAATCTTAGTTTCTAATTCTTCAATTTTATGAATAATATTTGAAATCAATTCTTTTTCTTCATTAGAAAAATTTGAAATATCACTCTCTTTATTAACTGATTCATATTGTTTTAAATCAAGATCTAAAGTTTTATTAATGTCTTTAAAAACACTTGATACAAATCTCTTAGAATTTTGATCTTCTAAGAGATTCAAAATATCATAAGTGTCTTTTAATTTTTTAATCATAATCACAACTTTAATAATTTAAGACTTCATTTCTCTATAAGCTTGCATTAAAGCGTCTGATATTTTATCTAAATCAAGAGGATAATTACCAGATGAAATTGCTGCTTTTATTTTTGCCACTTTATCTGTATCGATTGGAGCTGAAGAAGCTAAATCAGAGACGATTTTTTTACTGTCATTGATATCTACTAATTTTGCACTGGTTTCAACATTAACATCAACAGAATTATCTGACGCCTCACTAATAGAAGCTTTAGAAGTTTTTGTATCATTTTTTGTTATGTTATTTGTAATGTTACTTACAATATTATTTGTTATTTTATCCATTTTTTATCTCCACGTATTATTATACGACACACCTAGTTATTTTTTTAGCGGAAAACTTTGATTATTTTATTTTTTATAATATACCCTTTTACAATCTTACCACTTCTTAGATTTTTAACACTTATTAAATCACCTAAATTCCCTGAATTTTGCGCTTCTCCTGAAACAGTAACTGATGCATTACCTATGTTAGATACAATTGACAAAAAATCTCCACTCTCAATTTCAAATTTTTCATATAAATGTCTAGGATGCAATAATTGACCCATTTTTAGATTATGTTTCAATTTTCTTCCAATTAATTGATTTTTATTATTAAAAAAGGAACTTTGAGTTGATTTATTAGAAAGTATTAAGTCTAAATCTTCTAATTTTAGAACAGATTTTTTTTCTAAAGTTTTATTTAATTTAATTAATTTAAAGCTTTTCTTAACTTTAATTTTAGAAGTTTTTTTTGGCTGTTTATTTGATTTTTTTATAAGATTTTTTTTATTTTTAATATCTATCACTTGATCTTGTAATTTAACTCTTATTGCAACATTTAAAATATTTTTATCTGGACAATTTACTCTTACTGTTTTGTAATCTTTAAACAATCTTCTAATCTTTAAATCATTTTTACAATCTTTATAAATAATATTTTTAGCAAAAATTGATTTCCCTACTACACCTTCTTTCAATAACCATTGATCTACTTGATTAGATATTTCTTTACCAGTTAAAGCCACTGAGGTGTAACTTTGTAAAGATATAAATGAAATAAACAGTAAAGATTTTAAAGAAAAATTAAACACAGATCAACTCCCAAAAAAATAAATTTGAGAAGAACTTCCTGGATTTAATTCTTCATTATCGCCAGTTTTATTTTTTTTCTTAATAATTAAATTTTTAATTTCATTGATACTTGGGAGGTATAATTTTTTTCCAGAAAATAAGAAATTAGGATTACTTCTTACAAAGGCATGTTTATTGAAAGAGACAATTGCAAGACTAAGCATACTTTTATTGAATGATTGTGTTCCGTAATATTTTAACATTATGTCACTTAATGTTTCATTTTTTAAAACAGTATGTTTAGTTTTATGGTTATTATCTTGCATAAAAAGATTATCTGATTGTTCATTAGTTGTTTTTATATCTCCTCTATATTGTAATACAACAAAGGGCTCCGACATAGCTGTCTTGGAAAAGGAAATAATAAAAATTGTATGGAAAATAAGTAATGTTAATTGTATTTGTCTCATTTTATTCTACTCCACAAATTCAACGATCAAGTTATCTAACGTCTCTAGTTTAATATTATCGTTTAAAGGTAATAGTTTACTATTATTCTTACCTATAAATTCAGCGTGTAATATTACTGAACTATTACTAAGCATAGAATTTTTAATTTTTAATCCTCTAACTATCCCAATTTGTTTGCTTTTAAGCCCTTGTTTAGAACCTATATCTACTTTTAACTCTCCGTTAATCAACGATAATTTACCTTCTAAAGGCCTGCAATGTAAATCTTGGAAAATACTTTTGGTTACTTTCACAAGCTGTTTTTTTATCATCTGGTCTACTGAGTTTATATTTAAGGTGGATATATTTTTTAAAAATTTAAATTTACTATTCAAATTATATTTGATTGGAAAGTTATAAGTTTTCAATGGTAGTAGGGTAAAATCTGACCCTTTATATATCTTAAAAGAAATTTGAAAAAGATAATTTGAGAAATTATTTTCTTCAAAGTTATTTTTTGTTAAAGTTAAATTTGGAACCAAACTATAATCACCTGACTGTATGAAAGGGACACCTTCAGTTAAAGCATGGTAATCGAATGATGAATTTATATTTGATTTTATAACTGCGTCTATCAACTTGTTTCTATAATCAATTACATTTACATTGGATGTTTTTGAAATAATATCATAACTATGATTAAACCATAAAGACATTTTTCGTGATAAAATTGAAGGAACATCACTCCCTACGTTGAATGTACCTTTAAATAAAGAAATATTAATTGGCCTAACTTTACAATTTTTTGAAGAAAGATCACCTCCAACAATTGCTGCAATTTTAATACTTAAGAACTCTTTTTCTTGAGTCTCTTTAATTATTTTAAAATCAATAACTCTATTAGCCGCACTAACAATAGCTTGATCATTTATAATTGTGTTAGATCCAATAGCAGAAAAACCATTTATATTTGCACCTCCTTTTAGAGCCGCTATATAAAGAGCATCTTCTAAAGCTCTTTTCCGAGAAACATCAATCTTACCTTCAATTAAAATTGCTCTACCAGTAGCCTCAACATTTCTAAAATTACTATCATTCTGAGCAGCAAGTGCATTAAAACTAATTATAGAAAATAATATACAAATAGTAATATTTTCTAAGTTTAAAAATAATTTTTTAAAATCAATAAACATAATTTATTCTTTATGTCCTTTTAGCATTTCGTAACATCATAATCATCATATCTCGATCAATTTCTAAAACAGTTTCGTATGTATCATTACCAGTAGGGTTTATACGAACTGTCTTAGCTCCTCTAATTAAGCCCTTAACAACTGCTCTAAAAGTATCATTTTGAACCATTAAGTCTATTACAGTCGTATTAGAATCTATTTGAATACCGTGTATCTGTTCAGCAAGCTCACGCAACGCAGCCATCCTTGCAGATCTAATAGCCATTAATCTTTTTTGAGCGTCAGTTCTTCCTGGTTGACTTGATACAACTGCATAACCGACAGCGGATAAAGTTGGAATTTTTTCAACTGAACTATCAAAAACTTCTTTTAAAGCGACTATTCCATCACTTTCACTTGCTCCTTTTCCCAAGGCAAGTTTATGAGAACCAGAAAATCCTGAGCTTGCTATATTTTCTAAACAACCAGTACTCAAAAACAATGAACATACAGTAAAAATGATTGCAATGTTTTTAGTTTTGTTGAACGCCATAAATATCTCCTGATACATAAATTAATATAAATTATAAAATATCGATGCAGATTACATGCCAAATTCAAATATATAAAAAATACAATAATTTATACTTTAATTAAATATTATATTATTTATAAAAATATTTTGAATTTGGCATTTTTTTTGCTTCATACAAATAGATGAATGATCGTTACATATTTAAATAACTGATTTTATTGATTTTTTAAGTGCTACAAAAATATATTTCTAGGAGATGTCATGAATTTGACAAGTACAATGAGCCCTCAAATTTTTCTTTATGAAAAAATCAAACCTTTTGGCTTACCTCTAGCCATTTTGATGCTTATGGTTATGATGGTTATTCCATTACCTTCTGTATTGTTAGATATATTTTTTACTACCAACATTTTATTATCTCTTCTTATATTAATGGTTTCTTTGCATACTTTTAGGCCGTTAGATTTCTCAAGTTTTCCTACTGTACTGTTATTTGCTACAATTTTAAGGCTGGGATTAAACGTAGCATCAACAAGAATAGTTTTAAGTGAAGGGCATACTGGCCCTGACGCTGCAGGAAAAGTTATTGAAGCCTTTGGTGAATTCGTTATTGCTGGAAATTACGTTGTAGGTATTTTTGTTTTTGCAATTTTGATAATTATCAACCTAGTTGTTATAACAAAAGGTGCTGGCAGAGTTTCGGAAGTATCAGCCAGGTTTACGCTAGATGCTATGCCAGGAAAACAAATGGCGATAGATGCTGACCTTAATGCAGGGCTTCTTACTGCTGAAGAAGCTAAACAAAGAAGAGAAGACATATCTAAAGAAGCTGATTTTTATGGATCTATGGATGGTGCATCAAAATTTGTTAAAGGAGATGCTATTGCTGGAATATTAATACTACTAATAAATATAATTGGTGGTCTTATTATTGGAATTGCACAACATGATTTGCCAGTTTCAACTGCCGCAGAAAATTATATAATTTTATCTGTTGGTGATGGATTAGTTGCGCAGATACCTTCTTTATTATTAGCTATAGCAACAGCAATTATTGTAACTAGAGTGTCAACTAGTCAAGATCTCTCTGAACAGATAGGTTCTCAAATAGGAATTAAACAAGCTTGGTTACCAAGTGGAGGAGTTTTATTTCTTCTTGGGTTAATTCCTGGCATGCCTAATATGTTATTTTTAACTGCTTCAGGATTAACTTTTTTTATTTGGTGGAAGATTAAACAAAAGGATCAAAATCCTAATGAAGAAAATAATATTTTAGATAATAACAGTAATATTGATAGTGACGGTACCAAAAAGGATGATGATAATTCTATCGACTTATCTGAAGTAGCTGACAACTCTGCTATTTCCATGCAGTTAGGTTATGGCTTAATTCAAATGGTAGACGATGAAAATGATGGACCTTTAATAGGAAGAATTACGGGTGTAAGAAAACAAATTTCAAAAGACTTAGGATTTATAATTCCACCAGTTAGAATTAGAGATGATTTAGCTCTAGAAGCCAATCATTACAGAATAAGAATTGGTCAAGAAATTGTTGCAGAAGATAAAGTTTTTCCCCAATTACTTTTAGCTATTCCTGGTGAATCTGCTCAAACAAAAATAGAAGGCACAGATGTTAAAGACCCAAGCTTTGGGATGGAAGCGACATGGATTGAACGTCATCAACAAGCTAGAGCTGAAAACTTAGGATATATGGTAGTAGAGCCTGACTCAGTTATTGCAACTCATTTGAATCAAATTTTATCAAGCCAGGCAAGTGAATTACTAGGTCAAGACGATGTTCAAGCTTTACTTGATAATCTATCTAAAACTTCTCCTCAGTTGGTTTCTTCAACAGTACCAAAATTAATACCACTAAATATAATTACATCTGTACTTAAATCATTATTAGCAGAAAGAATGCCTATTAGTGACTTAAGAAGGATTTTAGAAGTGCTAGCTAGCCAAAACAACAAAAATGCTTCACCCATTGATATAGCTGAAACTGTTAGGCCAGCTATATCAGGATTACTAATTCAGCAAATTGCTCCATTAAATAGCCCTCTTCCAGTAATTACTTTTTCTGCAGAGCTAGAGCAAATGATAGTTAATATAGCAAAACAAACTGGAGAAAATGGGTTGATACTTGAAGCAAATTTAATACAAAAAATTGTTACAGCTATTAATAGTGTTATGGAAAAAATGCAAAATGAAAATAGAAAAGCAGTGATGATAACCGCCCCAGTAATTAGAAGAGATTTATCACATATGCTTAGACAACATATACCAAGCCTAGACGTTCTATCATTTACAGAATTGCCAGATAATAAGAAAATTGAAGTAGTAGCAAATATTGGATCAGAAGAACAAAATAAAAATTAAAATATATTGAAAGTATAAATTGGAGAATAAAATGACACAGCATAAAGTAATTGCCGAAGATAGCCTCTCAGCAATGGATGAAATTTCAAGAGTGCTTGGTAAAGACGCAGTCATTCTAGATACTAAAAAGATCAATGGTAGAATTGAAATCATAGGATCAAATAATATTGAGGATATTGCATCATCTAATGCTAAACGAAAATCTCATAATAAAAAAACAAACTTCAGTCATTTATTTTCTAATCATTCTTTAGAACAAAGTATTACAAATAATAAATTAAATTCTATTTCAGAAACAGTTACTAATTTGGAACCTGAAAACACCCAAGATACTGAAATTCCATCTAAAGAATACGTTGATGTAAAAACTTTTAAAACTTTTACAAATAAAATAGAAAATCTTTTAAAAAATATGATCATTTCAGATTTAGATAGTTTTAACTCAGAAAATCATAGTTCTGTAACAATTAACTTATTACAAAAAGGATATTCAAAAGGTATAGTTTCACATTTTAAAAATATAATTAAGAAAGAAGCAGACCTTGATCCTGAGTTAGTTTTTTATCATTCTTTAGCAAAAAAACTTGTTTTACCATGTGAAGACACAATTTTGAATGCTGACATAATTTTTGTAAATGGGTCAAGTGGATCTGGTAAAACAACTCTATGTTCAAAAATTGCATCACATATACTAGATAATAAATTTGTAGGAAACCAGAGACACAAATTATCAATAGTAGATTTTGGTCCAAAGTCATCCAATCATTCCGAACTTATGAATTTTGGAAGATTACTCAATTTAAACGTATCTTCAATTTCAACTTTAGATAATCTTCAAAAGTTTATTGAAGCAAACAAAAATGAAAGAAAGTTAATTATTGATGTATCTCAAGAAAACAAAAATACTATGGGTTATAAAGAATATTTAAGCGAGCTATGTTCAAGTGAAAAATTTGTTAATATTTTAGCTATTCAATCAGGAAATAATAAAAATTCAATTAAATCACAGGTGGATTTTTATAGAGATTCAAATCCAATTATTGGATTAACTAAGCTTGATGAGTCGTATATTGGACCAGAAGAATTATCTATTCTAGGAGAGTTAAAATGTAAAATTGGCATATTATCAGGTTCCAGATCGATAATTGCTTCATTAGCTTTTGCTAAAAAAGAGGTTTTGGCACAATATATGAAAGATATGAGTATATAATAGGATTGGATTAAAATTATTATGACTACAACAATAGCAATAGCTTCAGGTAAAGGTGGAGTAGGAAAGACTACGATAGCAGTAAATCTATCCCTTAGTCTTGCTTTGCAAAATAAAGATACTCTTTTATTAGATGCTGATTTAGGTATGGCCAATTCGCATATTCTGCTTGGTATTAATCCAAAACTTTCATTAGAAGATTTTATTTCAGGAAAATCAAAATTAGATGACGTTATATCTTTAACTAAAGAGAAACTAAAATTTGTCTCAGGAGGAAATGCTCTAAATAATCTCTTAAATTTAAGTGATCTAGAAAGACATAAAATAATTCAAAGTTTTGATAATTTATCTAAAAAACCTGATTTTATGTTTGTTGATATAGGCGCAGGTGCTGAAGCGTCTTCAATGTCCTTTATGGCTGCAGCTAATAAAGTATTAATAGTCCTTACAGGAGAGCCTACAAGCTTTATTGATGCCTACAGCCTGATTAAAGTAGCCTTCATAGATTATAAAATGGATAACTTTGGAGTTATAATAAACATGGCAGCATCAGCTATACAAGCCAAACTTAATTTTGATAAATTTCAATCTATAACCCAACGCTTTTTGGATATTAACCTTAATTTTATCGGGCATGTTCCATCTTCGCTGCGAATTAAAAATTCAATAATTTCAAGATCTCCCATAGTGTCAAATAATAAAAATAGTGAAGAAGCAAAGATTTTTAATAATTTATCAACGAATTTATTGACATTAAATAGTAATCGAACTGAGGGAATCAAGTTTTTTAATAATTAATGTTTCAATTATTTAAAGGTATAAAATATGAATAGTTATTCTAAGATTATAAAGCATAATGTTAAAGATCTTGTTAAAGATAATATTACTTTAGTTAAAAAAATAGCTTGGCATCTTCATGGAAGAGTTAGTGCAATCATAGAGATTGAGGATTTAATTCAAATAGGTATGTTAGGTCTTATATCTGCTGCTCAAAACTATACACCTCAAAAAGATGCATCATTTTCTTCATATGCAAAT
>Ga0209830_10003333_pt1 | contig 12329 bp, 11 predicted proteins | sample ArcticOcean_MG_C_12_FD_187439 | JGI IMG/M metagenome (GOLD analysis project Ga0209830, IMG submission 187439) | Marine microbial communities from western Arctic Ocean - ArcticOcean_MG_CB8_130 (SPAdes) (version 2) | ecosystem: Environmental > Aquatic > Marine > Oceanic | place: Arctic Ocean...
CAACAAAGATCTCAGGAGCAGATGTTCCCAATGCAACAATAGTTAACCCTATTGTAAGCTCACTTAATCCAAGCTTTTTGGCTACAAGAGATGAGCTTTCAACAAACTTATCCGCACCCCATACAAGAACAGACAGGGATGCAGCAAGTAAAGCTATGCTAGTATATATTTCCATGTACTTATTTTAGCTCACATAAGATATTAGTGATAAAACAATTAATCTTAAAATATTAAAGATCGCATACTAGCTTGATAATATGATGTTTTAGCTCCGAGTAAAACTTTTTAGATTTAATTAATTTTACATCTGTGTAGATTAGCTCAATACAGTAACCGTCAATCAAACATCTAATGATTTTAGATATGTAAATTGATTTTTTATCAGATATCCTTGAATTAATGACTCTAATTTGATTGCTAAGAACTCCTTCATATAAGCTATTTTCATCCTTAATAACTTTCTTAAGCTTAGGGCTTGATATTGATTCTCCTACCAGAACAAGCCAGAGAAGCATCGACGGCTCAGTTGAATCACTTAAAATAGTATTAGCTAATAATTTTGCATTTTCTTCAACAGACAAAGATTCATCAGAACAGTTAGAAATAGATTTATTTAACTTATTAATTTCTTCATTAAATATATCTAAAAGTAGGTGGTCTTTAGTTTTGAAATAATAATGCAGGTTGCCATGACTTATACCCAAATCTGCACTTATTTTTCTTAATGAAAGTGAGTTAACGCCATGAATGACTAATTCATTTTTAGCATGATCTCTTATAATTTTTCTTTTTTTTTCGCCTTTTTCTTTAATTTTTTTGACCATAGGTATAATTTTTTAAACTAATATAGCCTGATTCTATCATCTATTATAAATATAATATTTTTTTTTTACTAAAAAACATTGCATTGGTCTAAAAAGTATATTAATTTATATAGTAAATATTTATATATATATTTTGCGTATAAAAAAATTAGGGGTAATAAATAATGACAAATAAATTAAAAGGAAGACTTACGGCTGACAAGTGGGGGAAGAGCATGCCAGCCCATAACTCTCCAGCGGGAGGTCCTTATTATTATAGAGACACTGAATGTGTAATGGTTGAATTTACTACGGATATAGACTTTGCATTAGATCTTATGCCGCCAGAATTAGAAATTATAGAACCTGCTTCTGCATTTATGGTTATAGAAACAAATCACTGGACTACGATTGGGCCATATTCTGAAGCATATGTAGGTATTTTATGTATGTATGAAGGCGAGGTTTATGGTTATGTACCAGGTGTCTATGTAACAGGAGAAGCATCTCAAATACAAGGAAGAGAGATATATGGTTTTGGTAAAAAACAAGCTCATAATATTGAACTAAAGAGTCATGAGGATGGCTCTGTAGAGGCAGTTGTTGAGGTTAAAAAAGGATCAAATAACCTTAGAGCCATAATGTCCCCGAGCATAAATTTAACTAAAGACGATCTAGCAGCCCTTCCATTAGTATGTTTAAAAATAGTCCCAGATGTTGCTGGTGGAGATGTTCCAGCATTAGCACAGCTAACAACAGTTACCTTCGCAGCCAATGCCTTAATTGGGGCAGATGGCAAGGCAGAGGTTTATGGCGGCATGGGAACTATGGTTATGAATGATCACTCAGATCTTCAATTACCAATAAATGAAGTAACAGGATGCCTATATTGTAGATTTAATGCAGATCTACCATATGGAAGTGTTTTAAAAACATATACAGAAAAAGATTTTAAATAAGGAGTAATAAAATGATTAAATATAATAAAATAGGGCTTTTAAGTCTACTGCTGACTTTGCCAGCAGTTCAAAATATTTCTGCTCAAGAATCAAACATAGATTCATTGATGATAGAAGAAGTTGTAGTAACAGCACAAAAGAAAGAAGAAAATATTCAAGATGTAGGTATAGCAATCACTGCTTTGACCGGCAATCAATTGAAAGCTCTTGGAATTTCTAGTTCATTAGATATAGTAGCTCATACCCCAGGTTTAGAAGCTACCGGAGCTGGCGGTGGAGTGGGTGCGACTTCTTTTGCAATAAGAGGTGTTGCTCAAAATGATTTCTCATCACCTCAAGAGTCACCTGTTGCCATTTATATTGATCAGTCATATATAGCAACTCCTGCTATGAGCAGTTTTAGTTTATTTGATTTAGAAAGAGTTGAAGTTCTTAAAGGGCCACAAGGGACTTTGTTTGGAAGGAATGCAACAGGCGGATTGGTTCATTTTATTTCTAAAAAACCTTCACAAGAAAAAGAAAGTCATCTTGATGTAACCTTGGCTGATGAGGGACGAAAATATATAGAATATGCTGCTGGTGGTGGTATATCTGATTCAGTCTCTGGAAGGCTTTCATTAGCATCAAATAAAAGCTCGGGATTGCTAAAGAATGATATTGGGCCTGATCTTGTATCTGAAGATAATTTTAACGTCAGGGCTCAACTATTTTTTGAGCACAGTGAAAATTCTAGCACTCTCTTAAAAATAGAAGAAGGTGATGAGGACAGTAATAGAGGTGGTTATTCAATGCAAATTGGGTATAACGGGAATTATGGCGGAGCTCCGACAGATTTCTTTGGATATACTCCACCTAATGATGTATGGAAAACATCCCAAGATTTCGAATCCTACTATAAAGCAGACTTATCAAATATAAATATTGTTCATCAAAGATCATTTTCAGATGCAGAATTTGAATATATTTTTAACTCTCAAAGTTCTGATGTCGATTACGGAGAGGATGCTGATGTTTCTCCACTTTCAGTATATAACTATGAGAGTTCTACAGATGTAGATCAAACATCTCATGAATTAAGACTAAGCTGGAGCGGAGATAGTTACCGAACTGTCGCTGGGCTATATATACTTGATGTTGATCTAAAGAATATGACTTCGCAGCACGGAACAGTATATTTTACTGAAGGGTATTTTTATAATCTATATGCTAACCAAGACACATCTACAACTGCTTTTTTTCTTCAAAGAGAAACAGATTTAAACAATAATCTGTCACTTGTTACTGGGATAAGATTTAATTCAGATGACAAAAACTTTGATTGGGCTGATCCTGATAACGGTCTTGCATACAAAGATTCATTTTCAGATGATGATGTTGCATGGAAAGTTCAGTTAGAAAAAAGATCTAATGAGAATCTACTTATCTATGGTGGAATCAGTAAAGGTATAAAGTCAGGTGGTTTTAATGCACCATTGGCACCTCCAGAAGATTTTGCAACAATGCCATATGGAGGCGAATCTCTTATTGCTTACGAGGCTGGTTTTAAACTTAATAGACCAAATTCAAGAATTAATGGATCAATTTTTATTTATGACTATGATGATTATCAAGCTATGCAATTCGATGCATTTGTTCCTTTAATATTTAATGCTGGAGCTGAAATGTCTGGGTTTGAACTTGATATTATATCAAATCCTTCCGATGGAGTAGATTTAGTATTAGGTGTTAGTTATCTTGATGCAGAGATTACCAATTTACCTGCCGGCACCTATCCAGGAGGAGTAAGTAAATCAGTTGTATCTCCAGATCTTGCTCTTAATGCTACTGCAAGAAAATCATGGATTAGACCCTCAGGTGGAATGGTCACAGCTCAAGTTGATATGAGCTACAAAGACGATCAAGTTTTTAATATTGTAGTATCCCCATTGGTAGAAGAAGATTCCTATACTGTTTTTAATACAAGAATTACTTATACAGAACCAAATGATAAGTATGAGGCTTCATTTTTTATTAAAAATCTAACAGATACAAAATATAGAAAATATGCATTTGATACTTCCGCATATTTTGGGGCTACCGAAGATGTCTGGGGTTTTCCTAGATGGGCTGGTATAAATCTTCTTGTAAGATTTTAAAAATAGCGAAAAGTTATGATAAATAAAAAAATATTGTCATTTTTAACTATTTTTATTTCTTTCATTCTTGTCTCATCCTGTCAGTCTGAAATTGATGAGATTCCCAGCAAAGAAAGAGATGAGAGGCTAGATCATATCGCTGTTTGGTCTGCTAACTGGAAAGAATCAGCTAAATTTTTAGAAGAATATATTGGATGGGATCTTCATCCAATTATTTTTGGGGCTGCTGGCGAAAGCGTTGGAGATATGGAATTAGTTTTTATTAATGGAAATGGTTTATGGGTTGAATTAGTCCAACCAACCTCAGAAGGACCAGGAATGGAGCTACTAGATATTTTAGGTGATGGCGCTATAGTTGAATTAGATTTTCAGTCTGAAAACTATCAAAAGAGTCTAGATGCTGCAATTGGAAACGGCCTTCAAATGCTTGGAATGGATGGCCTGCCACTGAAAGACAGGGGAAGGATTATAGATGGAATTATTGATCCTAATGCTGATGGGCCTCTTCCAGATGAATATATAGCTTATTTTCCATATGAATTAACGGGCGGTACAGCTGTTGAGATATATGAGAGGAACGATGGAGATTTAGAAAGCATCCTAGCCCAAAGAGATAGGATGTGGGAAATAGATAAGCTCAATCAACCAATAAACCAAAATCAACCAAAAACAAGATACTTAACTATTTTGGTAGAAGATATTGAGACTGTTAGAAATTTTTATAAAGATAATATTTTACTCTCTGAAGTTGGAAGCATTGTTGACTGGAATGGTCACAAACTATTAGTCATTGATGCTAAGGGTGTTTATGAAGAAACAATCAATATAAGGCTGGTCCAACCTGTTGCTAACGATCAGGTTATGAATGTATTTAAACAAAAAGGAAGTGGTCATGTTATGGAGATCGGGATTGAGGTCCCTAGCCTGGATATTTTCGAGCAAAGAATAAGTTTAATTTCTAAGGATGTAAAAATGGTAGACCTTTCTGGAAAAGATCATGATGCTGATAACCCCTGGACAGCGGATGATTTAATGAAAGAAAACTATTTTTATATTCCTTCAGATTTAAGTTATGGCATGAGTTTAAAAATATTTCAAAAAAGATAGATAATAAATGCTTAATTTATCATATGGCCTAAAAGGGAAGAATATAATCGTAACTGGTGCTGCAGGTGGCTTGGGTAGTTCTGTTGCAAAATCCTTTGCAGCCAGTGGTGCTAATCTCTTATTAACTGATATAGACCTCAAAAAGAAAACTCTAAACAGACTATCTAAAAGTCTTAAGAAAAAATATAACATTAAATGTCATATTTTATTACTAGACATTTCAAATCGAGATGATGTATGTGCAAATTTAGAAATTTCTATAAATGGCTTTACTAAAAAAATTGATTGCTTAGTAAACTGCGCTGCAATTTATCACAAGAATTTTTGGGAGCCAATTGGGACAAAAAATATCGAAGGGTGGGACAAAATAATAGATATAAACCTTTTCGGCACCCTTAATATTATAAGACAGGTCTTACCTAAGATGATAAAGCAGAAATCAGGAAATATTATTTCGATTACATCTGATAGTGGCGTTGATACCATTCCAGGTGAGTCAGCTTATGGGATCTCAAAAGCAGCTATAAATAAACTTATGGTATATCTAGCACGAGAAAATCCAAAAAGCGGCATAAGATTTAATTCTATTGCTCCAGGATATATAGATACGCCATTATTAAGATCACTTGTAAAAACAAAAAAAATAGAAAAAGAAGCAATCAATTCAATACCAATAAGTAGATTCGCAAAACCACAAGATATTGCGAATGTAGTCCTTTTCTTGGCATCTGATAAAGCTAACTATATCAATGGAGAATGTTTAGTTGTAAATGGTGGTAGATATTAATTTATAAGAGATAAAAAAATATGATAAAAATGATTTCAAAAAATAATAACTTAATTGGTGCTGTCATGGCAGCAACTATAGGTGTTCTTTTCTATAATGTAATGCCTATCTACCTTGGCTATTTAATGGAGGCAAAGAATTTAAATTATGAACAAATTGGTTATATGGCAAGTGCGTTTTTCCTTGCTTTAAGTATTCCAAGCGCTTCTGCCTATTTTTGGGTAAGAAATATAAAACCTAGAACAGTATCCCTTATTTCAATATTTTTTATATCAGCATTTCTATTCATCTCTTCTTATACAGACTCCTACATTAATCTTATCCTTGAGATACTAGTAGTTGGAAGTTTTTCTGGAATCCTAGCAACGTTAGCTATGACCATAATAGGTAATTATGATAATGCTACAAGATGGTATGGTTTTAAATCTGCCTCTGAATCTGCTGCAGGAACAATTCTTTTATTCGTCTTACCATCAACATTAATTATTAGCTATGGCTTTAATGGGGTTATTTATGGAATGCTTATTTTTATCCTTCTTTCAATACCGTTAGTATCTTTACTATCCAATGAACCTTTAATAGAATCTGATGTTAATAAGTCTAAGGATACTTCTAATATAAATATTTCTTCTATTTATGTATGGATGGCTCTACTTGCTATATTTTTTAATTATATTACGGGTTCCGCTATTTGGGCTTTTGCTGAAAGAATTGCAGATATTAAAGATTTTGATCCAACTCTTGTTGCTAATGCCCTGGGTCTAACGCTTGCATTTGCAATCATTGGACCATTAATTTCTAGTTCAATTTCTGATAAATTTGGTTTAAGAACTCCTTTTGTTATTGCATCCTTACTAATGATGGGAGGAGCATACGGCCTAACTTCTGCGGAAAATTTAACAGGTTATGCAATATTTGCATGCATTCAAATGCTTGGCTGGGGCGGTGTTCTTCCTTTTTTATATTCACTAGTTTCAAATTCAGATCCAAATGGCCGTTACATTACTTTAGCAATACCTGCAGTAGGTCTTGGCTCAGTAGCAGGCCCAGCACTAGCAGGAAATCTTATAGGTGAAAGCAGTTCGATGTTCATGCTTCAAGTTCTAATTGTTTTATGCATGGTAACTTCCATAGCACTTGGATTGAGATCAATTAAATAGTTTATAAATACGGAGAAATAAATATGACAACTAATACAGAATTAAATGAAATTTTTAAAAAACAGAAAGAGGCATTTGCAACGAACTCATTACCAACCCTAAAAGAAAGAATAGATAGATTGCAAAGGTTAGAGGCTGCAATGATGAAAAATAGAGTTGCTTTTCAAAAAAGTCTTAAAGAAGACTTCGGAGCCCACTCACAATATATAACTGATTTATTTGAAACAGGAGGCGTTCTTGGAAGAGGAAGGCATTTGCAAGCAACCCTAGAGGAGTGGATGAAGCCTGTTGATAGAGAATTAAATTCAATGGTGCATGGTTCATCAACAGCAAAAGTAATAAGACAACCTAAGGGAGTTATGGGAAATATGGCTCCATGGAATTTTCCTATAGAATGCGCTCTTGTAATGGTGAATGATATGTTAGCTGCAGGTAATAGAGTAATAGTAAAAGGTGCTGAACTTACTCCTGCAACAAGTGCTCTTTTAGAGGAAGTAATAAAGTCTGAGTTTGATGAAGATACTCTTGCTATTGTTAATGGTGATACATCATTTTCAGAATATTTTTGCACAATGCAATGGGATCATTTGACCTACACTGGTGGAGAGAGGGTAGCTAAACTGGTTATGAATGCAGCTTCTAAAAACCTTACTCCAGTTACCTTGGAGCTTGGTGGTAAAAACCCAACACTTTTCACAAATGAAGGAGTGTGTGAGCTCTTAGTAGAACGCTTTTTATTTAACAGAGTGTTTAAAGGAGGGCAGGTATGCACATCACCTGATTACGCAATAGTTCCTGAAGAACATCTTAAAACATGGATTAGCCTAGCTAAGAGTAAATGGTCTGAAATGTATCCTAGTTATATTGGTCACGAGGATGCTACCGGAACTATAAATGATCATCATTTTGATCGAATTATGGGTTATGTTAACGAGGCCAGAGAGGCCGGGTGTGAAGTTATTTCTTTAAACGGAGAAGAGCCCAATAGAGAATCAAGACAAATTCCAATGATTCTTATAATTGATCCAGATGAATCTTTATCAATCATGCAAGAAGAAGTCTTTGGTCCTATTACTGCTGTTAAAACCTACTCAAACATTGATAGCGCTATTGACTACATTAATTCAAAACCAAGACCTCTCGCAGCCTACTTAGTTGGAAGAGAGAGAGAAATAATACAAAATTTTGAAGAAAATATTATTTCAGGCGGTATTGGGATTAACGTTTTTGGACTTCAGGGTGCAGAACCTTGCCTGCCATTTGGTGGAATTGGTAACAGTGGAATGGGATGCCATTCTGGGCATGAGGGGTTTTTAAATTATACACATTCAAAATCAGTTTTTGAGTGCGGTGACGATAGTCCTTTAATGGCTTCTTTAAAAGGTCCATATGGTGAGATGACTAAAGCATTTTCAGATGCCGTGTTTCCAGAGATAGAATAAAAAAACAATATATGATTTTTTTTTATTATTATGATGATGAGAACTAGGCAAATACAACTCAAATATCGCCCCAAGCATATATCTGAAGAATGCTTTAATTTGGTTGATGTAGAGCTTCCTGAATTGAAGGATAGGCAAGTACTTATTAAAAATCTATATATGTCCGTAGATCCATACATGAGATTAAGCATGGAAGATGGAGGTGATCTGGATGCTTGGAAATTAAATTCAGCTTTAGATGGTCCGAGTATAGGAACTGTGATTGATTCTAAAAATAAAAAATTTAAAGAAGGGGATATAGTTGAAAGCATGTCTGGATGGCAGGAGCACTTTATTTCAGATGGAGATGATTTTATTCCATATATTTCCTCAAACTCTGCAATTAAAAAAAGAGAAGTTCCAGAAGGCCTTAAAGCAAAAGATTACTTAGGTTTACTAGGTATTTCATCACAATGTGGTTATTTTGCAGTAAATAACGCAAGTGAAGTTAAAGCAGGTGAAACATTTGTAGTTTCAAGTGGAGCAGGGAATGTAGGTATGATGGCAAGTCAAGTGGCTAAGATTAAAGGAATGAGAGTTGTAAGTTCAACAGGATCGGATCATAAAGCACAATGGTTAAGAGATATTCTCAAGATAGATTATGTTTTTAACTACAAAAAAATCTCATATGAGGAGGCTCTCAAAGATGGATGTCCAAATGGAATAGACTTAATTCTGGAGTGTGCTAGCGCAAAACATATATCAGCTTGTCTACCTTTAATGAATATTGAAAAAACTATCTTACTAACTGGTCTTATAGATATTTATGACACTGGAGGAAAGGTAAAAGACTTTCAAAATCTTGAATATATTTTGTATAGCTACTTAACCCTAAAGAGTCATGTATTTATGGATTACCTAGATTATTATGATAATTTTATTAATGATGTTACCAACTGGTACCTATCTGGAAAACTAATATACAAAGAAGAGATAATAGCTGGCATTGAAAATGCACCTGATGCACTAATTTCAATGTTTAAGGGAACATCTCATGGAAAAATTTTAGTTTCTTTTTAATCTAAATATCAATGAATGAACTAGACCAAAAGATAGAAAGTATAAGAAATCATATACACAATGATTATTTTAAAAAAACTCAAAAATCAAATAAATTATATAAAAAATTAAAAGATATTATGCCTGGAGGAGTATCCGGTAGCTTTAGGTATTTTGCACCCTATCCTTTTTATATTAAATCCTCCCTCAAGACTGAGATTGTGGATATTGATAATAATAAATACCTTGATTGCTTTAGTGGTAATGGGCCTTTGTTGCTGGGTCATAATAATCCGAAACTAGAGAGGGAATTAGTTAAAAATAAAAATTATGGATTACTGCCCCTCAATCCAGATTTACTTTATGAGGCTGCCTCATTAATAAATGAGCTAGTCCCATGTGCAGAAAGCACTCGTTTTGTTAATACAGGCACAGAGGCCGTGATGAGTGCAGTAAGAATTGCAAGAGCCTATACAGGGAAATCAAAAATTGTAAAATTTCATGGTCACTATCATGGTCAGCATGATGAATTTTTGATAGCAATTGATAAAACTAAAGATTTATTCTCTCATGGTGTTCCTATTTCTAATACAGATAAAATAATAGTAGAACCATTTAACAACATAAGTCGTTTAGAAAAGTTATTTAAGAAAGAGCACGATATTGCAGCAGTTATAATGGATGCATCTATGCATGCTGGAGGGCTTTGGGGGACAACAAAAAAATATCTGAAAGAGTTAAGATATCTTACAAAAAAATATAATATTATTTTAATCTTTGATGAGGTCATAACTGGCTTTCGTCTTTCATCTGGCGGTGCTCAAAAATATTTTAATATAAAACCTGACTTATGCACTTTAGCCAAAGCTATGGGAGCTGGAGAAAAAATTGCTGCAGTTTCAGGTAAAAAGAAAATCATGAATATTCTTGATCCATCTATTGATAACGATACCTATGTATTTCAATCAGGAACAGTTAATGATGGAGCAAATGCATTGTCTAGTATGATTGCTGCATTGAAGGTCTATAAAAGTTTAGAAAAAAATAATAAGTATAGCGAGCTTAATAATAAAGCTATCAAACTTAAAAAAGAACTTATAAATGCATTTGGTGAAGTAAATATACCTTGCAAGATAAACCAAGTTGGTTCAATGTTGCAGATATTTATATCCCCCAAAAAACTAAATTTTTTTAACCTTGATAAAAGGTTTAACTCTATTATTGAATTATTTTATTTAGCTTTAATTAATCAAAATATTCTACTATCTCTTCCTACTTCAAATCATATATATCTTTCATTTATCCATACGGATAGGGATTTATCTAAAATTATTAGGACTACTAAATATGTTTTAAATCATTATAATTTCCATGAATTAAATTTAAACAAACAATTAAAATAATTGCTTACAAGCAATCCCATGGAGAAGAATATGAAAATTAATAATTTATTTGATGTGTCTGGTAAAACTGTTGTTGTTACTGGTGGCTCAAGAGGTATTGGCGAAATGATTACCGCTGGTTTTTTAGCAAATGGTGCAAAAGTTTATATATCTGCAAGAAAAGAACTCCCATTAATTCAAAAAGCTCAAGAACTTAGTGAGACATACGGTGGTGAGTGTATAGCTATTCCATGTGATCTAAGCTCCATGGAAGGTATTGAATATTTTGCTCAGCAATTAGCAGAGAAAGAAGAGGGCATAGACTTCCTAATCAACAACGCTGGAGCTGCATGGGGAGAGCCTCTTGAAGATTTTTCTGAGACGGGTTGGGATAAAGTTATGGATCTTAATGTAAAGAGTATTTTCTTCTTAACTCAAAAACTAAAATCACTGTTAAAAACAAACGCAACGAATGAAGATCCTTCAAGAGTTATCAATATAGGCTCTATCGATGGGCTGAATGTCCCGGCTTTTGAGACATATTCTTACAGTACTTCAAAGGCAGCTGTTCATCACCTAACAAGAGTACTTGCTAATAAGCTAGTTAAAGAAGATATATTGGTTAATGCTATTGCTCCAGGCCCATATAAGAGTGCAATGCTTGGCTCTGCTGTTAATTCTGATTACTCGGGAATCGCAGATGCAAACCCAAGAGGCAGAGTCGGAACACCAGAGGACATGGCTGGTCTTGCAATTTTCTTATGTTCTAGAGCAGGTGCTTACACAGTCGGTGAAACGATTACCTCTGATGGCGGGCTTGTAAAAACAGCAGGACATAAATTAGGTTAAGACGTAAACAATATTAAGGAGATGTTTGTATGAATCCATTCGCTATGATGAAAGATGCCAAGAATATGGAAAAGATGATGAAGCCGGCTCTTGAAAAGTTCTTAAAAGAGTCTGGATTTGTAAAAAAAGAAGAACTTGAGCCTATGAAAAGAAGAATTGCTGAGCTTGAAGCTGAGGTAAGTAAGTTAAAAGGTTAACTTGCTTAAAAATTATTAGCCTTCAAGAATCAGACATATCCAGAATTATTGAAATGGCCTGGGAGGACAGAACTCCCTTTGATGCCATAGAAGCTACTTACGGCCTTAATCAGAATCAGGTAGAAGATCTTATGCGTGAAAACCTTAAGAAGAATAGCTATACGCTCTGGAGAAAGAGGGCTAGCGGAAGAAAGACTAAGCATGTTGGCCTAAGAGAGTTCGGCCAAGTGGGCAGACACCATTCCTATGATCAGCACAAATATAAAAAGTAGCCACTTCAAGATAGAGAACTTATTTAAGTCTATCTTCTCCGACATACCCAACACATCTATTGTTCTCAATGACACTTCGGTCATTATTCAGCATGATGATGCGACTAACCAAGATGCAGCATCAATAGAAATTACCGAAACAGCAAATATATATAAAATTACCTATTGGGATGGTTACTCTCTTGCAGAAGAGGAAGA
>Ga0209830_10003335_pt1 | contig 12325 bp, 8 predicted proteins | sample ArcticOcean_MG_C_12_FD_187439 | JGI IMG/M metagenome (GOLD analysis project Ga0209830, IMG submission 187439) | Marine microbial communities from western Arctic Ocean - ArcticOcean_MG_CB8_130 (SPAdes) (version 2) | ecosystem: Environmental > Aquatic > Marine > Oceanic | place: Arctic Ocean...
CACGTATTCTAAACCACCGTTGCTTTTATGCTCGGTTGGTACGCAGTTTTTGCGTTCCTGATACACTGTAAAAATACATTAAATATTTAGAACCTCAAGACAATGGGTTAATTCACATAAGATCCTTTATTAATTAATCAAAAAACGCTTTATTATCTAATATTTCAAATAGCTTAAAAATTAACAATATTGCTCACATTTTAAGCTTCTCAAATTATGAAGCTTTAGCGTCAATTTATTTATCAAGACAGGATTCAAGTTCAATGTTGGTATTTAGAATGGAGATATTCAAAATGAATATTACAATTAAATTAATAGAGCTTTATTTAATAAGTCTTATTACTAAAAGTATTATATTTTATTTTTTAGAATAAAAAAGAATGTATCTTGCGCACCCAACGACATTTATAAAATGTTGTCGCTAATGAAGGTCCGTTCGTCTAGGGGTTAGGACGCATGGTTTTCATCCATGTAACACGGGTTCGATTCCCGTACGGACTACAATTTTTTAAAAATATAAATAAAAATGGCAAATCATAAGTCAGCTCTTAAGAGAATTAGAAGTAACCGAGTTAAACAGTTGAGAAATAAATATCAACACAAAACAACGCGTAATGCGGTAAGAGATTTACGTGTTACAACGGATAAAAAAGAAGCAGAAGTTCTGTTGCCAAAGGTTGTTGCTATGTTAGATAAGTTGGCTAAGAATAATATAATTCATAAGAATAAGGCTGGAAATGTAAAATCCAAGTTAGCCAAGTTCGTCGCATCTCTTTAGAACAGTTAGTTAATTGTTTTTATTTATAGTAGAGTACTTTGTATTTTTATATTCTGTTATTGTAAAATAATTCTGAATTTTTCACATACTTTATACATTTAGCATTTTTTATTATAATTTTCAATACCACTAGAGATCATCACTTCAATTTTCAATGTTCTGGCATGTTCTTTGTCAGAATTTAGTTGATCATTAGATGTATTAATATTAATACAAATAGTCATCATCCAATAATGAAAAGCAAAAAACACATACAAAGGAAGATTGGTTGGTGCGAAAATGTCTAAAAGGGATTATTTAAATAGGCATAGAGACATTATTAGCTTACTAAAAGATGGTTTTCAGTATCAAAAACATCTAAGCTTACAGGTAGAGTTTTTATAACCGAACGACAAGTAAAGTTGCGGTATTTTGAGGACTCACTTATTTAAAGTTAAATAAACTAAAACACCTCGTCAAACACCGGTCGAGAAGATGTTTTTCCTAAAGAAGATGGCACTATCTCTGAGCAAATTAAGAAATTATATTGTAACGAAAATGAATTTAAGCAAATATTAGAAGCTCTTAATCTCAAATGGTCTCCATATCAATCAATAGCTTCTATATATCTTTGGAGATTTAAAGATGAGAAAATAAGTATTCCATAATTCTAACTATATTTTCCCTTTTGATTATAAATGAATATTAAAACTTGTTTTGCTAATTGGATAACACTAACTTAGAATCAAAATTAATGAAAATTAAGAAAGATGCTAGAAACAAGTGAAATTAAAGATTTAGAAAAAAAATATTTTGAAGTGATTTTTAATATAATCTCTTCCAATGAATTCAAAAAAGATTTAATCAAAATCGAATCGTATATTATCTCTCATTACGATTATTTAGATAAAAACTGGGATGAAAAAAACAAACTTAAAATTGCTGCTGAACGATTAATTAGGTTTTACTTTTACAGGAGGCTTGAAGTAACAAATATATATCCTTCTCCATTAAGTGCAGACATGGCCATTGAATTAGACGATGTTATTTTAAACATTGATGCTAAAACTATTGATATGGTTGGAAATGCTGGAGATGACAATTCTATTCATTTTCAAAAAAACCAAATAACATTTAATAATGAACCCTTTTTTGCCCAAAAAATAAATGGACATAATTTCACAGGAGTTTCTTTTCCGCCAAGGCTTGAAAGTTATAATAACAATAAACCTTGCCTTACTTTTTTTGTGACAGTTAACTATTTTGACGATACTGACAAAAAAACTTTTCGTTTGTCTCATATGTCTCTCTGTAACGTGCCTCATAGTCAAGTTGCAGAAGAGGACTTTAACAATCAATTAATTTCGAATTACAAAACTTATGAATATATTGGAAAAGTTAAAGCTGAAGAATTTGGCCCTGAATTTGCACCTCTTAAAGATGTAACTGACGACTCTATTAGTTTTGCTTTAAAAGGTAATGGCGCTTTCGATTCGTTTCTCGATCCAAATTTAGATCATCCATTTAATCCCGGTTGTAAGTCAGTAAGAAAAAAAATAGGAGGTAAATGGCAGATTATTACATACGGCGGATCCGCTAGGATAGATAAACAAAAATTAAAAAACAGAATAGATTCTTCAAACGAAAACTGGCTTGGTTATAAATCATTAACACTTACTGAATAACTTCGTTTACAAAAGGTTTATGGTAAGTTTTTGTTTTAACCACGGGAGTTGCTTTAGCTTCTTTTAATTGTTTCTTTATTACTTTTGCAATATGTTGACCTAATAATACAGGAACAGCATTACCAATTTGTTTATACATATTTCCTAAACTACCTGTAAATACAAAATCATTAGGAAATGTTTGAATTATTGCACATTCTCTAACTGACATTCTTCTTTTCTTATTAGGATGGATTTCAGGACCTGTTGCAGTTATAGTATCACTTGCTCTATCCCAATTATTAATCCTAAGAGATTGCTCAAATTTAATTTCCTTTAATTCTAATTCAGTGACCTGTTTGTCAAATTTATCATCAAACTTCAAAATTTTCTTCAGCTCCCACCAATCACTTGGACTAGGAATACTTCCTGAACCGTTATCTTTCCTAAACCAATGTCCAGCAGTATGGGCGTAGCCAAAATGCTCATCTACCGTTTTCGTACTGTATGAGCTTTTATTTCTCCATTCTTTTAAATAATCACAAATATCAAATTGGTTGACTTTGTGCTTTCTACCCCAAAATTTATCTGCAACATTTGTTCTGGCAACATGGTTGTGAATCTTTTCTTTTTTCAGAGTAAAACTGACATCTCTAGTCCTTAACTTAGCTAAATAACCAACAACTTCTTTTACTTTCACATGTGGCTTTAAATTACTATTAAAAAGCTCTGGCTCCTCTGCGTGAGTTTGCTTAGGGTAAATATTCTTAACACCAATTCTATTTCCGATTATAATAACTCGTTCTCTATTTTGTGGGACACCATAATTAGAAGCTTTAAGTAGTTTATAATTTACATCATACCCCAATGATTTAAAATCATTCACAATCATTTCTATAACTTGACCTTTTTGCATTGATAATAAGCCTTTAACATTTTCTCCTACAAAAATCTTTGGTCTTTTATCTTTTAAAACTCTTAATAGTTCTTTGTATAGAAAATTTCTCCCATCATCCATACTTCTGTTTTTATTTGCAATTGAAAAGCCTTGACATGGAAACCCACCGAGTAGAACATCAAAATCATCTGGAATGTCTTCACTCGGAATTTGAGTTATATCACCAAAATGTATGTGATTCCCTATATTTAATTTATAAGTATCAACAGCCTCTTTAGAAAAATCATTTGCCCAAACAACTTCAAAACCTTCTTTAATAAAACCTAAATCAAGGCCACCACATCCTGCAAACAAAGAAACTACTTTCATTTAAATATTTTAAATTATTTTATGCTAAAATAACAATTTTTAATACTCTTATTTTTAATCTAACTATTATTTTGTTAACATTTATATTTGAAAGTAGTTTCTTTTATTTTTTATTATACTCTTCCGAATTAAAATATCCTTCTATATCCACCTCCGAAACACCTTTAATAATTACTTAAAAATATTCTTTATTTTTTTACATCTTCTTCTAAATTCATGAAGGTTATATTGTTAAAAGTATTCTGTGCAGTATTCGTTGTATTTATGTAAACATTACGAAAATCAAATTTAAAATAAGAATATGAGGATATTTCACTCAGTTTTCAATTGATAAATTATATACTTAAAAAGAGGCTAAAAAAATTATCAGAGAAAACAAACTTAGATTAAATCCTATTTAAAATAATTTTATAGAATTTCATGCCTACAATAAAACGAGTTACTTTATAGTTATTTATAAATAAGCCTTAATAAATACTCATGAGATTAAATTCAATTAAACTTTTTTTACTTTTTTTATTCATTGCGAATCTGGCAACGGCGCAACATCAATATTAACCAATAATCAGTGCCTTTTGTTTGGTTATATTGGGTTGTACTTGATTTAAGAAAATTGAATTAGCATTATTTATAAAGATTACATATCTTTAGTTTTTATCTATTGCTAGTTAAAATTGCGAAAAAAACTCTAATTTAATTAAGTATACCATTGGTTTGTTGTTAAATACTAAGGTATTATTGTGTCTATTGAAAAAGAAAAATAATAATGGCAAATAGTAAACACGCACACATAAGATATAATTTTCTAGACTATTGTTTTCGTTATAAATCTTTTACATTCAACGAACTACTAAGTTTTTTAAATGAGAAGATTGCAGAAATCTATCCTGGAGAAGGTATATCTATCAGAACATTAAGAGACGACATAAAAGTCTTCAGAGATAAAAAAGAAGGCTTTGGGGCACCACTTCCAGAAAATATTCGAATTTTAAGATACACAGAGCCTAATTTTTCAATAGCACAAAAACCGCTATTGCAATACGAGCAGTATTTAATTGATGCATCTCAGCAGCTTTTAGAAAGGTTTGAAAACAATCCAAAATACAACAAACTTTCAGAAGCATTAATAAAGTTTCAAGATGGTGAAGAAGAGAATGAAACTTCTAAAATTTTATTTTACGACAGTAATGAGGAGTATAAAGGAATTAAATATTTAAAACCATTATATCTTGCTATTAAGAAAAAACAAGCACTACAAATAACCTTTAAGGGTTTTCAGGATAATGTTGTTACTACTTTCGAATTTCACCCCCATATTTTAAAGCAATATAATAATAGGTGGTTCGTTTTTGGGTTAAATAATAACATTGCGATTAAAGAATGGAGCATCCCTTTAGATGAAAGACTAATAAAGTTTGAGGTAATTGAAGATGCTACGTATTTAGAGACAGAAGTCGATTGGGAAATTTTTTTCAGAACCATGGTCGGTGTGGTGAGGCCTAAAGATGCTGAAATAGTAAAAGTAGTTTTACGTTTTTACAATGGTAGAGAACACTATTTTAAAACGAAACCATTTCAACCAGATTTTGAAGAATTTTTTGAAGACGACAAACAAGATCAAGTTTGGTTCGAAACAATAATTAATAAAGAATTGGTACAACAGATTTTATCCTTTGGTAGAGATTTAGAGGTATTAGCTCCAGAGACTTTAAAAGTACAAATGAGGGAAAATGCTAATTCCATGAATAAATATTATTTAAAGTAACTATGCAATTATTCTGCATTAATTAGTTTTGTAATTTGCAGAGAAAAGAATGTCAAAGAGCTAAACAAAGCTAAATAAAGTATGCAATTACATTGCACCCGATAAAATTATATTTGCATCAAATAAAACAACGATGATCAATAAAAAATTTACAATGTCTGATTTTAATGAAGAAATTCATGCGGAATTTGAACAGAAAAGAGAACAAATTCATATTGATGGTTTCAAAGATTATTGTAAAACATTCGATATAGACTTATTCTGTGAAGAATTTTTTGAAGACCCAAATGGTGAAAGTTTAAATAGTGATAGAGAAATTAAACAGAATTTGATTACTTTTTTTAAGCCAAAGAGAATAGAAATTCTAGTATATCGTTATGATTATTATACAAATAAAACAGTTGAGGAGATTGCAACTATTATTGATAGAGATGTACACCGTGTAATTGCGTATTTCGAGCGTATAAAGAATGCTTTAGGACATGCCAAAATATCGGGCCTCTCAAAATATGGCGATGTCACTAAAGGAACAAGGATTGAAAAATTTAGTAGTTTTAAAATTTTAAAAGAATTACAATTGATAGAAAGACAATTGCCACTGAGTAAATTAACTAATCAACGTCTAAAAACATTGCGCTTTTAATACTACGCAGTTAGATTGCACACAAGCAAATTATATTTGCATAGTTCTTTGAAAAACCTGCTGTAAAATATTGATTTTTGCCAATTGGAACTTGCATTTATGTAGCTTCAAAGATCGGTTGGTGTTCCGAATTTTATTCGGAATAAATGTTTCTTCGGTTATTTTTAAACCACTTAAGTAAGAACATCTATTTTATTGAAGTTTTGTTTAAATTATATTTAATAAGATTTTTATTATTTTTTAATATTGATTTTTTATTATTTTTTTAATAGAATTAATTCATAAACAAAGAATAATACAGCAGGTTTATAAAAGGCTATAAATTATAGTTATGAAAATAGATCAAGAAAATAAAGTTTATATAAAAAAAGCCTTCGGAGAGATGCAGTCTCGTGAAGACTTTTTAGACTTGCTTAATTATGCAAAACCTTTAATATATGGTGAGAAAGCCATACCTTTTAAGTTGCAGCAACTTACTTATTATACAAATCCATGGCGTTCAAAAAACAGCTATAAGGAATTTCAGATAAAGAAGAAGTCTGGAGGTGCAAGAACTATTTATGCTCCAGAAAACGGTTTAAAAGCTATTCAGAAAGCATTAGCATTAATTCTTCAGAGTGTTTTTGAACCTAACAAATCTGCTACAGGTTTTGTTGAAGGAAAATCTATAGTTGATAATGCTAAAGAACACATAGGTCAAAATTATGTATACAATTTAGATTTAAAAGATTTCTTTCCAAGTATAGATCAAGCAAGAGTTTGGGCATGCTTAAAATTAAATCCATTTAATCTAATTGATAAGAAGACTTCTAAAGAATTTGATTTTAAAAAGTTAGAAACAGGAATTAGAAGATTTACAACAGAATTTGATGAAGAGATTTTTTATCAATTAAAAAAAGGAACATTTTTACTTGTAAATGATAAAAAAGGTAATTACAAAGCATATCAAAAAAGATTAAAAAAACTTGATAAAGATGTGTTTAAAGACGCGGCAAAATATATTACTACAGATGCTAATTTAAAAGAGTTAGTAAAGCTTACAGTTCACAGAGAAAAATTAGCAAACATGATTGCATCTTTATCTTGTACAAAAATGCAAGTAGAAAGAAAAGATGAAAATGGAAGTTGGGTAAAAGTAACGCGAAATGTTTTACCACAAGGAGCACCAACTTCGCCTTTATTTTCAAATGTAATTTGTCAGAAATTAGATAAAAGGCTATCTGGAGTTGCCAAAAGATTTCATTTAAACTATACTCGTTATGCAGATGATATTACCTTTAGTTCTATGCATAATGTATATCAAGAAAATGGTGATTTTATCAAAGAGGTTCAGAAAGTAATAAAAGGTCAAAACTTCGATATTAAAGAGAGTAAGACACGATTACAAAAAACAGGATTTAGACAAGAGGTAACAGGTTTAATTGTAAACGATAAAGTTAATGTTAGGAAAAGGTATGTAAAGCAGATTAGAATGTGGCTTTACTACTGGGAAAAATATGACTATAACAAAGCTGAGTCTATTTTTTTAAGAGATTATTTTATTGATAAAGGACATGTTAAAAATACAAAGCCTAATTTTCAAAATGTATTATCTGGTAAATTAGAATATTTAAAGATGGTAAAAGGCTTTGAAGACACAACTTACTTGTCTTTGAATAAACGTTTTGAAAAACTACGTGGATATAGAAATCTATTAGATACAATTCTTGACGAATGGGAGAATAACGGAATAGATAGCGCTATGAAAATCTATAAATTTAAAGAAAATGAGTAAAAAATTTAAGTTTATTCAAAACCTTCTTGAAAACGAAAAATTTGATTTTTCTAATAAAGAAAGGTTTTTTAAGTTGGTTTCTAAAGAATTGGAGAGTTCTTCTGAAATTGACTTAAAAGATTTACAAAAAGATATTGAAGATATTAAAGAAAAAATTGGATTAGTAGATAAACTTGAAAATAGTTTAGAAGTTGAATTGGAAGATAAGGAGGCAGATTTATCGATTAAGTATAATTGGATACCTAGCTATATAAGTCCTATTGGTCTCTATAAATATCTTTTTGATTATAACAATAACTTAATATTAAAATCAACATGTCACAAAATTGACAGTAATGAATTAAAGGTAATAAATGAACATTGTGGCACTGATACCTACGAATTTAACATACACTTATCAAAAATAATTGAAGCTTTCGAAGCTCACGATAAAAAGTATGCGCCAGCGTTTATAAAAAGCTTTATTAGGCTTTATTTAACGGGTAAAGATTTTTATGGGAATGTGATTGGTGATCAAGTAAAAAATAAAAAACTGGGGTGGACTGGAGATACAATTGTATTTAGTTGGTCCAATGAAAAACTTAAAAAATGGTCAGAAAATAACTTAGCGCTACCTCCTTGTCCAAGCGATGGCCTTGCTAAAAAATACAAAAACTTGGGTTTTGAATTTGAAAATACAATTAAAAATTCGTATCAGAGAAACATATCTACGTTTAGTAAACTTATTTTACATTTCAAGAAAATGTTTCACATTAAATCTGATAATTCATTGCGAAACTTAATAGCACAACAAAATATAATTAAAGGATGGGATGAGAGAATTGAATTTGTTATAGCCGATGAAGACTTTCCTTTAATTATAGAATTGTTTACCTATGTAGAAAGAGTTATTCAAGCATATAATAAACTCATTGAGTTAATATTAGAAAAAGCAATTGAAAGACCTAAAGTCAAACTTACATTAAAAGAAGATGAAAGTGCAGTTTATTTTACAATGCACCACTTGAATAATCAATTTGCAAAGTCCGCAATTGGAATAGAAGAACGATTGCATGGTCAAACTTATAAGAATATAATTATAAATCAAATTAATGGATTATGCGATTTATTTGTTCAAGCAGATTTAGGTCAAAATAAATTTGTAAGTTTTAATATTTGGGATGAAAACTATAATAAAAAAGCACTTGATAATAATCAAAATCCTATAAATATTATAACTCTAGAAACACCTATTCAGGGCGTAGCGCATATAATGAGATTTAAAAAGAAATAATAAATTATGGTGTATCTTATTGATGATAAAAAAGAAAGACAAGAAAAAGATTATAATTGGTCCTCTAATCGCCTGAAAAATTATGAAAATATTTTGCAACCAATTTATAGTTTAAGAGAGCTTCAGGAAAACAACGTTAAGATTTTTAAAGAATCAAAAGTGATTTTATATCATGAATCTTTTATTGATAAATCTATTTTAAGCGATGAAGCTGCTCGCAAAAGAGCTGAATTAACTAAATATGCTGAAAGAGAAGGTAAGTATCTTATTTATTTTAGTGGAGGAAGCGATACTAGAGTATTAGACGGAAGTATCGCTTATATACCAGATTCAATATTATATCAAAATCTTGATTTTTTTTTAAAAGCTTACGAAAAGGGTGATTTAAATATAGGATATTTAATTTATGGTTCCGATCCTAAATTAGAAGAGAAATTAAAAGATAAGATAACGGAACGAATACATGAAACAGAAAGTGAGGAGGTAAAAGAGGTTACAGGAAAGCAAAATCTTTTTTTAAGGCCATTAGATGATTTTATATCAAATCCAATTTTAAATTCTAATAATGAAACACTTTGGGAAGCTTCAGATGAGTATTTAACCAAATTCATTGAAGAAAAATTAAAGGAGAATCATTTCGATAACATATTTATTCCTTTATGTTTTGGAGATACATTATCAGATTTTAATGGATTAAAATTAGCATTATATATAAGGTGCACGCATACTATAAATCAATGTTCAAATTTATATATATACGGATTTGTGAAATTTAGTTTTTTAGTAAACCATTTATACTTCGATATTCTGAAAACAAAGAATGTTAAATTAATAGATTTCACTAAAAAAGCGATATATGATGCTGCCTCAAAGTCTAAAAGTAAAATAATAGGGTATGAACTTCGTCAGGAAATAGCGAAGATAAAATTAAGCCATCCAAAAAGCTATAATGATAACCACAGTATAACCAATGAATGGGCAATTTATCGTTGGGCAAAAACTATAAATATTTCTGATGAAAGAATCCAAGTCGTTGAAAGTAAAATTGAGAACAATTTATATTTCAAATACTTAAAAACAATTTACCCAATATCAGAAGCTGAAACAATTGATAAACAGAAGTTGAATATAAGCTTTTCAGGTGCTCCTAAAGTATTATATATAGATGATGAAGCAGAAAAAGGGTGGGAAGAAATCTTCGCTGATTTTTTTGGAGATAAAAACAAAATACATTTTGATTCTTTAGTTGAAGATTTTAAGAATGTTACTCAAGATCAATTAATAAAATCATCATTGAAAAAAATTAAAGAAGATGATATAGATTTAGTTTTACTAGATTTTCGATTACTACCAAGTGATTTCGGTCAAAAAAAGATTGAAGAAATAACTGGTGTTAAATTATTAAATGAAATAAAGAATTTAAATCCAGGAATTCAAGTAATAATTTTTTCAGCAACCAATAAAATTCAGAACTTACAAAAACTTCATAGAGCTGATGCTTTTATATTAAAGGAAGCACCTGAAAATAGTATTGATGTTAATTTTACTAAGAGTTCTATAGATAATATGGTGCAAGCTGTCAATAGTTGTCTTGAATTTATATTTTTGAAAGATTTTTACAGTAAAATAGAAGAATTAAAGATTGAGTTATTACCTAGAAAAAACTTCAAGAAAGTTTCTAACCCACTAGATGTTAATTTTGTGGACGAGGTGTTAAAATGGTTGCAGTTAAGTTGTGAGTTACTAGCAAAGAATTTAAATACAGCATCAAAAACAAGTTCTTTTTTATTTTTATTTTCCGTTTTAGAAAATTTATCAAATCAGATTGTTAGCTCAGAGGCAATAAAAATAAATAACCGTTCTGATATTTATTTTGAATTCGAGTTTTCCAGAGATAATAATAGATTAGTTGTTTTTAATGAAAACAAAGAAACAGGTTTATATTCAAAAACAAACAGTAACCTAAGAAAAGATAAAAGAGGTATTCCTTGGGCTCAAAAAATATTAAATACGCTTGATTATTTAAATACAAATATTGAATCTGAATTAGATTTAAATGAAATTATAGGTAAAAGAAATGATATTATACATGCAAATTCTTCTCTTAAAGGCAAACTAGAAATTTCTAATGAGGAATTAATTAACTTGTTTAATACAGTTTATAATGGTTTAAAAAAGATATAATCTATTGTCAATCTACGCAAGTACTTTGCATACCTAAATCCTAAATTTGTATCAAATAAAAAAACAAACATAAATGCACAATCACTTTCAACATATAAAAATAAATCAAGAGCAACAAAATGCAGTTGATCAAATAAATGATTTCTTAGAAAGTGATACAAACATCTTTATCCTTCAAGGATACGCCGGTACAGGGAAAACAACTTTAATTAAAGGAATTGTTAAGTATTTAGAAGAAAATAAAAAGATATTTAATGTAATGGCGCCTACTGGAAGGGCTGCCAAAATTTTAAGAGATAAAACAGGTTTTGGTAAAACTATTCATAGTAGCATATATAAATTAAAAGACTTAAAAGCGATTAATTCAGAATCTGAAGAATTAGCTGACCACAGTGTTCGATATCTTTTTCCAATTGACTTAGAATCAAAAAATGAAAGGGTCTTAATAGTTGATGAAGCTTCAATGATTTCATCTAGAGAGTCAAAAAACCAACTTTTTGATTTTGGCACAAACTTTCTTTTAAATGATTTATTAACCCACACTTTTTCTACTAATAAAAACAATAAAATAATTTTTGTGGGTGATCCTGCTCAGTTGCCTCCAGTTGGAGACAATCAATCAAAAGCTTTAGAAATTAGTTATTTTACAGAATTAGGCTACTCTTGTGCTTTTTCGGAACTAAAGCAGGTAATGAGGCAAGACGATAATTTAATTTTAGAAAATGCAAATAGCATAAGAGAACTATTAAAAGAAGCATCAAGAAATACGATTGAGTTAAAATATAACCAAGAGAGTTTTATAAAATTAGATTCTTTTGATGTTGTAGATAAGTTTACCAAATTATTTCCAAATCCAGAAATAGGTGATGGTATAGTAATATCCTATTCCAACGCCCAAAGTTACCACTATAATTTTGCTATCCGAGGGGTGTTATTTCCAAAGAAGAATGAAATTGTTGCTGGTGATATCATTATGATCAATAATAACAATCAATATT
>Ga0209830_10003338_pt1 | contig 12322 bp, 22 predicted proteins | sample ArcticOcean_MG_C_12_FD_187439 | JGI IMG/M metagenome (GOLD analysis project Ga0209830, IMG submission 187439) | Marine microbial communities from western Arctic Ocean - ArcticOcean_MG_CB8_130 (SPAdes) (version 2) | ecosystem: Environmental > Aquatic > Marine > Oceanic | place: Arctic Ocean...
TGACTTTCATATATAAATGATTGTACTCATATACAAATAGCCACCCACCCCCCTGATATTATTATTCTTTTTATTTATTCCTGAAGTTATTACCTAGCTTTAATAGTGGGTTGTAATCCTAAAGAGTTAGAAAACCTTAAGCTATCTCTACGCCTGATGAATTGTACACCTTAGGATAGTTTACTAGGAGGATTCCCTAGGATTGCCTAGCTATGACCCCCATGCACCTGCCACCCCACCCCCCATACATGTATATATACGCCATTACGCTAAAATCAAGGAAAAGGAGTGTCAACTCGGGGGTTGAATATTGAGTTCGCCTACAGTAAGAGGGATTAAAGGGTGTGCCTTGAGGGGGGATTTACACTAAATGAAAGTAAGTTGAAAGAAAGGTGCAAAGTAGTACTGTAAACCCTTGGAAACTAAACAAGAGTTCGCCTACAGTTCCCCCCGCAAGGCACAATGTTATTATAGGGGTGTATATCCAATATGTCAAGTATAAAGAATATTAACATAAGGCAAGGCTATGCCTTTTTTTGAAAAAAACTGTTGACACTATCTCTATCAGACCCCATACTTAAATTATAATAAGCCTGTAATCCAATAGGCTACACACACATCATATAATATACTATATAGGAGAGAGGCATCACGGAAATTAAGGCTTATTGTAAATAAAAACATGAATATAATCAAAAAAAAATCAACAGTTAATGCGGCAGGTAATTATACCAAGCCCGGCATGAGAAAATCTATATTTAACAGAATTAAATCAGGGAGTAAAGGTGGTAGCTCCGGTCAATGGTCCGCCAGAAAAGCACAAATGGTTGCACAAGCCTATAAAAAGGCAGGAGGAGAATATAAATAATGGTTTTACCACTAATAGCAGTAGCAGCAGCTTCAACAGTTGCGAGATTTATAGCTACTAAAGGCCTACAAAAGGCTATAAAGAAGTACGGACCTAAGTTAATAACAAAGGGTAAGAAATATATTAAAGACAATAAACTAGTTGTTACAGGAAAGAATACAGTAAAGACAGGAAGAGGCAGAGTCACCAAAGTAACTAATGCTAGTAAAGCAAAAGGTGGTGGTACAAAGATTAATACAACACCTAAAAAGAAGATAACAGCCACTAATACTAAGCCTAATAAGAATACTAAGCCTAAGAATACTGGGCCAAGTAAAGTAAAGGGCGGTGGTAAAATATCAGGGCCAACCAAAGGACTTATTGCTGTAGGTACTACTGTTCCATTTTTATTTGGTAACAAATCTAAAGATAGTTCTACTAATACAACTAATCCTAAAAAAGACAGAGACTTTAGAAAGCGTCTACAACAAGATGATGCCTACAGTATGGATAAGATGTTAGATAGTAAGCCTGTTCCTAAAGGACCAGACAGAAAAAGAGAAGCCCGCCCAAAACAAGGTGGTGGATTTGGAACTAACATATCCTTTGCTAGTAAGGATGTTAAGTCATTAAGAGAAAACGCTAGAAATCTTACTAGTCAAATAAACAGTCTTGATATTACAAGTATGCAGAAGAAAAGACTTAGAGATGAGTTAAATACTCAAAAAAAGAATTTTGGTATGGGTGAGTCCTATCAAAAATCTTTTAACATAATAAAGGACAAAGTTAAAAATAAAAAATTCAACTAGTACTTGGCTCGTAAACTAGTCTACAAGGTTTATAAGACCTTCTACACTAGTGGGGAGTTTTATATCGGTCTAACAAGTAAGACAGGGGTTCACTATGATAAATACTTTGGTTCTAATACTACCGATAGAACCCCTGCTCATAAAGAGATTCTTTATCACTCCCATCATAAGAGTGATGCAAAGCTGATGGAACTTATGTTTCAACTACAAAATTTTTATGATAAGAAATGCCTAAACAAAATGTTAAATATACGATTAAGAAGAGACTTTATTAAAAAGATACCCAAGTTTAAGATTACAATACAAAAGAGTAAAGGATAACATGGTAAAAGAAAAAGATAAAGAAAAGGTAATGATTAGCCTTCACAAACCATTTGGGCCACAGATAATGGAATTTGTAATACCGGAAAATATTGTCAACACATGGAATGATTATGGTGATAAGATTTCGGCAAGTGAAAAGAAATCAAAAGAATTAGATATGGCTGATAGTTTAATCGGCAATGTTATCCAAGAACACAAAGTAGAAGAACATCTCTGGCTCAATAAGATTGACAAAGATAATAAAGATAGTGGAACTTTTAAAGATTATGTAGCAGGTATGGTTAATATCTACATTAAGCAGTATCTAACAGGTATTTATGCTGATGAAGAAAATGCTAGAAAGAATAATATTAGTATAGACCAGAATATTACACAGATGAATGTTCTTAACTCATGGATAGTCAATTCTATTGCAGGAGATTTTAATCCACCACATATGCACATGGGTCATTTATCTTGTGCAGGATTTATAAGAGTACCAGATTCCATAACCAACGATGAAGAAAGAGAAGAAGCAGGATATCTTGAATTTATGTATGGTGAGAGCCATAAGTTTTTAAGATTCAAATATTCCATCAAACCAAAGGTAGGTGCTATCTATATGTTTCCATCATGGTTAACACATTTTGTCCATCCCTTTAGAGGAGAAGGCATAAGAAGAAGCATATCCTTTAATGTAACTTATACTAGAGGAAGTTAATGGGAAGAAATACACAGACATCTACAACTAACATTTTGTCTATGCCTAAGAAGACTACGATAGGTGGGGGTAAGATTAAGACAAGTTCATTAAACAAACATAAACGAAGAAGTTATAAAAAATATAGAGGACAAGGAAGATAATGGGAATAGCAAAAATAGTAACAAACAAAGAAAAAACTTTAGCTAGAAGAATGGCTAAGAATAAACTTAATAGCATAGCCCATGCTAAAAAACTTAATCAGTTTAATGCCTATTGGGGCAAATTAAAACCTACGACTATTACAAATTTAAAAAGAGCAGGTATTGATAAGAACGAAGCTAAAGATAGATATGTTATGGGTCCGGGATTAGGTCTTAATGTAAAATTATGGCAGATGAAGGATAAAGTTATAGTACCTAAAGGACAGGGTGCAAAGAATCAAAAAAGTATTGAAGCCAATAAACTAGGAAGAGAAAAGAATAAAAAAGCTATCATGGATACTATAGCTAATGTTAAAAGTATATTTAAATAGTAATGGCAAAAGGTGTAAAACATTTCTTTAAGAATGGTACTGAACATAAAGGAGCAACGCATAAAATGCCTAATGGTTCTATGCATAGTGGTAAAACACATGGTGCAAATAGTAAACCCCTAGTTCACTTTAAAGACTTGAGTGCTACGGCTAAAAAGAAAGCTAAAGCATAATGGCACACAAGGTATCAGTAACAATAAAAATTGATGATGGGTTATGGGTAAATGCCGATAGTAAAATTAAAGGTAAGACTTACACAGAAAAGCAAATTAGAAGTAAATTAATTAACAATACGTTAAAAGCAACTAGTGTTCATAAATCTTTAACAGCAGCACTTAAAGCAGCAAAAAAAAGAAGTAATGCATCTAATAAATAATGGCTTTAGCAAAATCACAAAGAAGTCTTAAATCATGGTCAAGTCAAAAGTGGCGAACGAAATCTGGGAAACCCTCTTCAAAGACAGGAGAAAGGTATCTGCCAGAGAAAGCCATCAAGAGCCTGACATCTGCGGAATATGCGGCCACGACAAAAGCAAAACGCCAAGGAACAAAGCAGGGCAAACAGTTTGTGAAGCAACCAAAGAACATTGCAAAGAAAACAAGGAGTTATAGGAAAATAGGATGAACTACAAAAACAATAAAAAATTTAACGGGAAGACAGATAATAGAAATAATAAAACAGCAACATTTGGTATGTTATCTGTAAAAGCAGGATTGGATAATAATCCTAATGCTACACAGGCAGATAGAATAGCAGGTGCTACAAAAAACAAAAAAGATTCATAGGGGGTAACATGGATAGATTAAAAGATATATGGGAAAATTTAAGTAAGAACGGAAAATTATTTGTAGGCGGATTAGGTATCATTATTGTGATAGCCCTTATCCAAGGAGTATTATAATGAGTGACTATACAAGAAGTGCAGAAGAGGTATTAACTCTAAAAGCAATAGCGAGACTTAGAGAAGAGAGAATGGAAAAGTTAAAAAAATCATATAACTTTGACCACATAAAAAAAAAATTAATTAAATTAGATACTTATGATAGAGGCTAATAATGACTGAAGAATTATGTCCTGTATGTGGCTGCGAAAAAACTAATTGTATTTGTGATGATGAATGTGAAAGTTGTGGGGCATAACTAATGGCGTATTCTGCAAAACCTAAAACACAAAGGATTCCTAAAAAGAAACCACAGGCAACTACATTGCAAAAAGCTAATCTAATGCAAAAGGTTAAACCACAACCTACCCCCCAAAAACCAAGAGTTATTCAAACAACAAAACCTGAAACTAAAAAACAAATGAAACCTATGAGACAGCCAATGGTTGAGACTAGACAAACACCAAAACCTTTAGCAGGAACTATAAGAACTAATGACACATCAATGGTATCAAAAGGAAGAGTAACAAGACAACAACTCCTTAACAGGGGAATGAAAAAGACTAAAAATAAAATGATGAAACGGATGAAACCACTTAGAGGAGGAATGTAATAATGTATGGAATGAAAAAACCAATGGCAAAAGCTAAACCAATGAAGTTAAAGCAACAAGCAGCTAAAGCTATCTCAATGAAGAAAGCAGGTAAGAAACCTAAAGCAAAGATTAAGTACTAACTATAATGGGTGGTATGTCGGATGCGGAAAAGAAAAAGAACTTTCTTAAGAAGCATGGCCTTAAAGCTTTTAATGTTCCCGTTCTCACTAATGAGGGCGGTAAAAAAGGTAAGGTTGGTATACTTGAAGATGGAAAGCCACGGCTTATTCGCTTCGGTGACTCTTCTATGGGTCATAACTACAGTCCAGAAGCAAGGAGAAGTTTTAAAGCAAGACATGGAAAAAATATTAAAGAAGGTAAAACAAGTGCTGCTTATTGGGCGAATAAAGTTTTATGGGCGGGTTCAAGTGGTAGCAAGAAGTCACCTCCGAAGAGCCAAAAGAATGTCAAAGGCAGTAGATATTCAAGTTAGAAAAGTGCAACCCAAAGGGAATGTTTACAAAGCTATTAAAGGTAGCGATAAAGTAGTTTTATTAGAGAGACACAGGTAAAAATATATGCCGATATACACATATAGAAATAAAACAACAGGTTTAGAGTGGGATGAACTACGAACATATACCACAAGAAAAAAACCTCTTAAAGATAAGAATATTGAATTAGTGTTCACAGCACCTAGATTAGGATTTATAGAAAGAAGTGAACATGGTGCTAGAGACCAGATGATTCACAATGCTAGACAGGGTATGAAAGAAAGACAGCTTGAAGATAAACTAGGACTTAGAAAAACTCCTGAGTGGTTACAAGAAAGAACAGAAAGACACTTACAAAAGGTAAAGAATGTTAGTTCCTGAAGTAAATAAAGAATTAACAGAAAAGCAAAAAAGTTTTTTAGAACATTTGTTTAGTGATGCTAGAGGCAACCCAAGAGAAGCTGCTAAACTTGCAGGATATGATGAGAGTAACTATCAAAAAGTTATTAAGTCAGTAAAGCAAGAGATAATTGAAAGAGCAGAAGGTGTACTAGCAACCCATTCTCCAAAAGCAGTTATGGGAATGATAGGTGCGCTAGATGAAGATGGAAGTATACCAGGGGCAAACATAAGACTAGAAGCAGCCAAACAAATATTAGATAGAGTTGGAATATCTAAAACAGAACGCATTGATTTAAATGCTAGAGTCCAACACGGAATATTTATACTACCACCAAAAAATGACAGAACCTAAAAAAATAAAAGGTAATTTAGTTCCTTTTGGATATAGGCAATCTGAGACTGACCCTACAATAGCAGAACCTATTGAGGAACAATTAAAAGTTTTAGAAGATGCTTTAGTACTCCATAAAAAAGGACAGTCTTTACAAAAATGTGTTGACTATATTTTTTCTCAAACACAAAGAAAAATTAGTAGACAAGGGTTTTATAAGATTACTAATAAAAATAATATTAAAAAGAAAGCTAGAGAAAGTGCTAGGGAACAATTAGACTATCAAAGAGATAGAGTTCTAAAAGCTAAAAGAGAATTAGAAAAAGAAAGAAACAAACTAGAAAATAAAAATAAAAAGATTAGAGATTTAGATGTTGTATTAGAAGGTAAAGTTAAAACAGTTATTGATACAAAAGAAATAGAAGAAGCCTCACCTGCAATACAAAAAGCATTTGATAAAAAAGATATTATCTTTGAACCAAATGAAGGTCCTCAATCAGATTTCTTAGCATCAAGTGAAAGAGAAGTTTTTTATGGAGGTGCAAGAGGTGGTGGTAAATCTTATGCCATGTTAGTTGACCCTCTAAGATATTGTGATAGAAAAAATCATAGAGCATTACTTGTTAGAAGAACAATGCCAGAACTGAGAGATTTAATTAATCACTCACAACAATTATATTCAAGAGCCTATCCCGGTGCTAAGTGGAGGGAACAAGAAAAAGAATGGAGATTCCCATCAGGTGCTAGAATAGAATTTGGATATGCAGAAAATTTAACAGACGCATTAAGATATCAAGGACAATCATATACTTGGATTGGTATAGATGAATTACCACAATATCCTACCGCCGATATATATAACTTCTTACGTTCATCATTAAGAAGTGTAGACCCTGAGATACCTGTCTATATGAGAGCAACAGGCAATCCCGGAAACGTAGGTTCAACATGGGTCAAAGAGATGTTTGTAGACCCGTCAGAGCCAAATAATCAGTTTGACGTAGAAATACCTACCCCCATGGGAGTTAAGAAGATATCAAGAAAGTTTATCCCTGCAAAGTTACAGGATAACCCCTATCTTATGCAGACAGATGATTACTACGCAATGTTGGCATCTTTACCAGAAGTGCAGAAGAAACAGTTTTTAGAAGGTGATTGGGATGCTTATGAGAGTTCATCATTTCCAGAGTTTAACAGACAAGTCCATGTCATAGAACCTTTTGACATACCGAGAAATTGGATGAGATTTAGAGCAGCCGACTGGGGATACAGTTCACCTGCTTGTTGTCTATGGTTTGCAGTAGATTACGATAATAATTTATTTGTGTATAGAGAATTATATGCAAAAAGAAATACCGCCGATGTATTTGCAAGAAGAGTTTTAGATTCAGAAGAAGGTGAGTACATAAGATATGGAGTACTCGATAGTTCAACTTGGGCAAGACGAGGAGATGTTGGTCCAAGTATTGCAGAGACTATGATACAAGAAGGATGCAGATGGAGACAGTCTGATAGAAGTCCTAGAAGTAGAATATCAGGAAAATTAGAAGTCCATAAAAGATTAAGAATAGAAGAAGACACAGGTTACCCAACAATGTTTATATTTAATAATTGTTTAAATTTAATTAGGACATTACCAATGCTACCTGTAGATAAAAATAATGCAGAGGATGTAGATACAACTGCAGATGACCATGCTTATGATGCACTTAGATATGGTTGTATGAGTAGACCAACTCATCCTGTATCAGTTAGAGGAAATGATTATTTAACTTCTACTGAGAAACAAGACTCAGCACCTGCAGATAGCGTATTTGGATACTGATGCATCTTCCTAAGACTGTAAGAATAGGAGCATTTTTAGTAGAGCTAATTCTAGTAGACCACGAGGTTATGTACGAACTAGTTTCAGCAGAAGGTACATTTATATGTAAGCCTCCTTATAAAATATATCTAGATAAACAGATGATAAGAAGAGGTGGTCCTGATGCAGTCAACGTAGTAATACACGAATTACTTCATGTAGGCTACCATCAATACCATTTAAAGGAAAAAGAAGAAGAAACAATTGTTAATTCTTTTGGAAACTTTATGACAGAGGTTTTATGCCATTCTGAAATAAAAGATTGGATAAGACACGAAACAAAAAATTTGCAATCAACTGCGAATAAACGACAAACATAGGAGAAACAAAACATGGCAATCATGAAACAATACAAGCAAGGCGATTTACCAGAAAATATGTATGGTAAGGACACAGGCAAACAAGGCGACAGTAAGATTAATGTAGTAAAGTCTGCTACAGGTCTTCCTGCTGATGACTACAGCGAGACAGATGTAACTGCAGGTAGAAAAGCAAAAAACACAGTCGATGCACAAGTATTTAAATTAGCTGACGAGAAAGACTACTAGTAATTTAAATGATAGAAGACAACACAGTAGGTGGAGTATTTTCTGAAAGTGACGATGTAGGTTCTTTAGACGATAATGACAATAGTACATTTAGTAATCTAGGTTCAATAATTGAAACTAGGTTAAAAGAATCAGAGCAATCTCGCCTCTATGATGAGAAGAGATGGTTAAGGTCATATAGAAACTATAGAGGAATTTATGGTTCTGATATGGCTTTTAGAGATTCAGAAAAATCAAGAGTATTTGTTAAGGTAACTAAAACAAAAGTACTAGCCGCTTACGGACAATTAATAGAAGTACTATTTTCTCAAGGGAAGTTTCCTATTGGGATTTTTCCTACTTCTGTTCCATCAGGTACGAGCAAGTATGCTCATATAAAGCCTGATAATTTAAAAGAACAAGATGATAGAATGGAAGACATCTATGGTTTTGAAGGGGATGGTAGAGAAGTATCTCCCGGTGCTACCGCTAACGATATACTTAATGGTTTAAAAGAAAAGTATAAAGATGCAGGATTTGAAGAAGGGGCAGCACCTGATTTAAAAACTATGCCACAGATTGAACCTGCGGCTGAAGCTGCAAAGAATATGGAAAGATTAATTCATGACCAACTAGAAGAATCTCATGCTATATCTATTATGCGTCATGTGTTATTTGAAATGTGCTTACTTGGAACAGGAGTTCTAAAAGGTCCTTTTAATTATGAACAAGCCGAACACAAATGGATACTAAATGATGAGGGTGAAAGAGAATACTCACCTAAAACAAAAATAGTACCTAAAGTAGAAGCTGTTAGTTTATGGGATTTATATCCAGACCCTGATGCAGTCAATATTAATGATGCTGACTATGTTATCCAAAGGCATATTTACAACAGAACTCAGCTAAGAGATTTAGCTAACAGGCCTTTCTTTAGAAAGTCTGCTATTAAAGATTGTTTAGCAATGGGTTCTAATTACGAAACAAGAAGTTACGAAACCGCATTATATGATAGAGAAAATCAAGAAGAGTTTAATAAAAACAGATTTGAAATTCTAGAATATTGGGGAACAATGGATAAGAATTTTGTTGAAGAGTCAGGTATGGAAATCCCTGATGGTTTTGATTCTGAGTTAGACGAAGTTCAAATTAATGCATGGGTATGTAATGGGCATATACTAAGACTAGTATTAAATCCTTTTACCCCCGCAAGAAATCCCTTTATGGTATGCCCTTATGAAATCAACCCATATCAATTCTTTGGTGTAGGTATACCTGAAAATATGGATGATGCTCAAACAATTATGAATGGTCATGCAAGAATGGCTATTGATAATTTAGCACTAGCAGGAAACCTAGTATTTGATGTAGATGAAACTATGTTAGTACCGGGTCAAGATATGTCTGTATATCCCGGAAAAATATTTAGAAGACAGAGTGGTCAAACAGGACAAGCCATTCACGGATTAAAGTTTCCAAGTACTGCAGTAGAGAATATGCAAATCTTTGATAGGTTCAGACAGTTAGCTGATGAATCTACAGGCATACCTTCTTATTCACATGGACAAACAGGAATTAATTCTACAACTAGGACAGCTTCTGGAATGTCAATGTTAATGGGTGCAGCAGCACTTAATATAAAAACAGTTATAAAAAATATAGATGACTACTTACTAAAGCCATTGGGTGAAACATTGTTCCAATGGAATATGCAGTTTAATAAAGATATGCCAGAAATAGAAGGTGACTTAAATATTAAGGCACAGGGAACAACTTCTCTGATGACTAAAGAAGTAAGGTCACAAAGACTAATGACATTTATGCAAGTAGCTTCTAATCAGTTCTTAGCACCGCATATTAAATGGCACAGTATTATTAAAGAGATTGCAAAGTCTATGGATGTAGACCCTGAACAGGTACTCAATGACCCTGAACAAGCAGCAATATTTATGAAACAGATGGGAGACATGAATGGAAATAAACAAAATGCAAATCCTAACGAGCAACCCACAGGTATGGGGGGTGTTGGAGGAGTACCTGCAGGAGCAAATAACGCAGACACACAAGGGTCTGGAGGTGGCAACATCGGAGTTGGAACTCCACAGGCTACAGGGCAAGGCGGCTTTACTGCACCAAATAATGAATCTTAGAGGACAACTAAATAAAAGATAATGGCAACTAAACTTTCAGATATATTAAATAAAGAATCAACAGGGATAATGTTTCCCTTTTCAAGTAGTACATCATCAACAAGTGTAGCACCTGTGAGTACAACACAACAAGTTTATAATACAGCTACTAATGGTATTATGACAGTTCAAGGAAAACAATATACAGGACCAGATGCTATAATTAATTATGGAAGTAAGGAAGAAGGATACCCTAGAAATTTAAAACAAATTGAAAAAGGTATGCTACCTCAGTTTAATCAAAGCACATTACCTAATGTAGGAAAAGGTACAGTAGAAACAGGAACACCGACAGCTCCTGTAACACCACCTACAGAAGAAGTAAAAACTCCTGAACCCGTACTAGACCCATGTCCTCCGGGATATAAGTTAGTTAATGGTGTATGCCAACAAGTAGCACAACAAAAACCAGATGAACCAAGAGAAAAAATTATTCCTACTTATGATACTGCTGTGGGTTTTAGTAATGAAGAAAGATTAAATTTTAATTCTAAGTTATACGAAAATGGTGGAGTAGATAGTAATAGTTATTATGGTTTAAATAATTTAATAACTAAAGATGGAAATTCTTTATCTTTTAATTTTTCAAATTTAGAAGACCTTAAAGAAAAAAATAAATATCTTAAAAGAACACCAATAGGATATATTTCTAATTTAGTTAAGGTTAATGGCAGTTCTGTTAATATGAAAGGTCAAATGAAATTTCTTTTAGAAAATAATTTAGCAACAAGTGATATAGATATGAAATTATTAGACCCTATAAGTTTAAATAAAAGACCTGGAGATACTAAATTAGTATTAAATGAAAAAGGACAAAGTTATATAGAAAATATAGATAATGTCAAAAACGATTTATATAGTAAAGATAAATTTGGAAATATAAAAGGAAAAGATTTATTTAATTTTTTAGGAACTGCGTATGGTTCTGGTGGAATAGGTTTAGTTCCAAAAGAAATGAACTCACTTATGATTGATTTAGCAGCAAATTTTGGTAGCCTATCTTCACAATATTTGTTAAATAGAAAAGAGTCAGGATTTAATACAGGGGGTAGTCTTTATCATATAAGAAAGTTAGGATATGGTAAAAAATATGATATTAAGAAGTTTAGTAAGGCTATACAAAAGCAATATAATGAAGAATTTAAAAAAGATACTTTAAATCAACTAGAAGTAGATAAAACAACAGGAGAAAAACCAAGACTAGGTAAAGATAATGTAATCGAAAGTAAAAGAGGAGGGGATGGTAAAAGTAGAACTAATTTTACAGCAGACACTTCTTCTTTTTCAAGCCAACCCGCAGCAAAAGAAAGTAAAGCAAAAGAAAGAAGAGAGGCTAATAAAAAAGCAAATGAAGGAAAAGCTACACCAAAAGGAATAAATAGACCGGGTTATTAACAGGAGATAATATGGAAGAAGAAACAATTAATCAAGAAATGCCAGAAAGACAAGGAGTGATGGGAGCAGATGTTACCCCACCTACAACTATGGAATTAAAAGTATCTCCTAGAGAGGTATCTAATAACCTACAAAATCTTTCTGAAGAAGAAACAATGCTAATTACACAATTAAATGTACCACAATTTAGAGACTTTATGTCTAAAGTATTTGGTGCAGAGTTTGGTACAATTATGGAACAAGCAGTTCCTGAACCACAAGCACAGCCTCAACCAGAGGCACAACCAGTTTCACCGCAAGGAGAAAACCAACCACCTATGACAGGTGGGGGTATGATGCAGCCACCCTCTCAATAGAGGCCCTGCAAATTAGGGGCGACCAGATTCCAACTGCACCCCGAAGGAGGATAAATGGAAAAAGATGAACAGAACTCTACTGTTGTAGAAGAACA
>Ga0209830_10003345_pt1 | contig 12307 bp, 12 predicted proteins | sample ArcticOcean_MG_C_12_FD_187439 | JGI IMG/M metagenome (GOLD analysis project Ga0209830, IMG submission 187439) | Marine microbial communities from western Arctic Ocean - ArcticOcean_MG_CB8_130 (SPAdes) (version 2) | ecosystem: Environmental > Aquatic > Marine > Oceanic | place: Arctic Ocean...
TTTATTACCTACAATTTTCTCAACTGTTAACTTCTTTGATGAATCGTCATCAGCATTGATAATAAACTTGTCACCTATGTTCCAGGTGTCGTCTACTTTTTCATCAATCGTGATAGCATCTTCATCATAGTACTTCTCAGTATCAGGAGAACCATGTACTTTACGGAATGCATACTTACGGGCATCTTCAGGCTCTATTCCCTGATTTAGAAATTTCTTTTCCCACTTGTCAACTTGATATGCATCAAACGCATCTTTATTTGCTTGATCCTGTTTCTTTTCTTTCTTATCACCGTGCCATAGATCTGACCAGACACCTTCATCTAAAATAGTGTCGTCATTTAGATCACGAATCTTAGCATACATTCTATTAAAATCTTTACTTTGCATTTTTTTTAGTCTCCTCAAAGATCTTATCTGTTATAAGTGCGGCAGTCTTTTCTGGAGTATAAAGTGTAGATTCTGACATCTCAATTTCTTTAGGATCTTCTGGATTAACAAATCCAAATCTATCTACCATCTGTAGCTTACCACCAATTACAAGTACATCACCAACACTCATGCTAGTATGTCCTGAACCGGATTTACTAATAATATCTCTAGCCTCACCTTCAGGGGACCAGTTTTCGCCTTGCATCATCATGTAAACTTTTTCTGGATTAGTTTCTGCAATAGTACCTATCTTTACATGTGTATCTTGCAATGATGCTTTATTAACTTCTACACCTTTTTTAGCTAACCATTTCATGCCCATCATAAAGTCTCTACCATTATCTTGTTTCCAAAACCAAATCTCTGTAGGACCTGCTGGGTATACATCTTCTAATGAACTATAACTTTTTGCTTCTACTACTTGTTCAGTAGATTCAACTGCTTCAGCAGTACCTGCTGATTTATTATCGTCCCAGTTACCTAGTTCCATTTCATCAAACTGTTCTTCTGATTTCATCTTGGCGGCTAAGTTTCGAGTGGCTCCGCTAATCTGTCTAGTGTTAACAATGCCAAGGTCTTTAGCATGTTTCTTAACAATGTTATCAACCCAGTAACGCCATAGCTTAACAGCCTTCTCTGGTTCGTAAATTCCTTTAGCACGTTTACGCATTAAGTTTTTAATAATTGGTAAAAACTGTTGTCTATATAAGTCAGCATCATTATCACCTTGAAATATAAGCTCGTTTGCCATATCAACATCGGCTTCATTGCCTTCTTCTAATTCTCTTGTAACATCTTCATATGTTAACTTTGGCTTAACATTTGCGGCTTCATAAATTGTATCTAAGTTTACATCATCAACATAAGCTTCTGTTGGCGACACACCTAATTGCATTAGTACTTGTTTAACCATGCCACTAATATCACTTGAACCTAATTCTTCTGCACCTTCATGGAATTCCGCAACGTCTTCAATCTGTTGCATGATATCATCAGGACCTTTTCCTGCGGCTAGAGCTTCTTCCATAGTACCGCCTACAAACATACGATGTTGTATAGCACCAACAATATCTTCTATCGAAGCTCCTTCATCATCATCTCTATACGGAGAACTTTCACCAATGTTAATACGATCTAAGTTTTTAGTTCTATTCATTAAGTCTTTAGCACCTTTTAGATCTTTAACTGTTGCAGTTTTATAAAGTTGTTGTAATTCTAATTCTTTTTCTCTAATGTCTTTAGCAATGTCTGTAGCAGTACGTGGAGTTTCTACTACGGCTATTTCGTTAGTAGGTATAAACAATTTGTTTACTCTTGCTACAATTAACGGCATAGCATTTGCATCTGCACCTTGTTCGTCTCTTAACTGTTGCAAGTCGTCCCATAACTCATCATCAAAGAAATATTTTCCAACTACGTCTTCTGCACCTAGCTTCATAATTCTAACCATTTCTTCTTCGCCATATTCTTCACCATCAGCATTTGCAAATGGATCTGGACCAACTGGTAAGTTCTTAGTACTTTGAATCCAATCTACAAACTCGTCTGATGGTTTGCCATCTTTCCAATCTACATCGTTAACCATAGTTCCTTCAGTAATTGCTATTGCTTCGTATACACCGCCTTGTGTAGAAATACTTCTACCTCTATCGTTAGCTGTTCTTGCTTTATCTTTTGCCTTAATTCTATCTTTGATTCGTTGTGTAGTAGCCTTTTGCTTTTCAGTTGGTAACGGTGCAACTTCATCGACTGTGGAGGTAGCCTCTGGAATTGTTTTGCCGTCAACCATCTTTATAACATCATTAAGGCCAGCTAAACTTTGTAGCATGCCTTGGAATTGTCCTTTTGCTTGAGGACGGATATTATCAAATGCGTATAGGATCTTTTTCGCAGTCTGCGAGTCCAGTTTACCTTCACCATCATCTACAAATATTTTTGTAGGCTTTTCTCTATTATCTGCGGCTCTTCGTATTTGCATAATAACATTTTTATCTGCATTTTTACGTTCGCCATCAGATGCTTCTACATCTTTGTCAGCTTCGTCGCCGTACTTATCGAAATCATTGTCGTCCATTTCTACAACCTCCACGTTGTTAGCTAGTGTATCTAGCCATCCTGTAATACGTTCAACAGCAATCCCTTTATCAACATCATCTTGTGAAAGTTGATCTGTACTAATAAAGTGACTAACTAATTGTTGATAGAAATCATCATTATCTGTAATGTCATTTCCTTCTTTAAAATTATTCCATGCTTCTTGATTATTAGCTAGGAGTTGCTTAATAGCATCATCGTCCCTTGAACTAATATCCATTTCTTTTATGTTAATTGCAACACCTGCTTTTTTAATAGCATCAATAGTGCCCTTATCTAAATTATCTTTATCTAGCTCAACAGCTTCTTCTTCACCGCCTGGTAAAGCTGATTGTGCCTGTGCATCGTCTTGTTTCTGAGCCGCGGCACCTTTAGCTGGAGCTATAGGTTTCTTACTCGCTGTTACTGGTGTTGCACCAGAAGCGGGAATAGTCCCTACTGCTGGATCTGCTTCTACTAAATTAATAAGTTTACGCATGTCCATAATTAATACTTTCCTTGTTCTAACCCTTGTGGTACAATGTTACTAGATCTCTCAAGTACGTCACTAAACTTTTCACATAAGTCGTACATTGTAGTAATCTGATCATGTAAGTCACCTGCACCATCTGAATTTTGATCATTATCTAAATTAACCAATTCAACAAGTTCTGCTTTTAAAGCACCTAATGACATATGAATATTATTTAATGCATCATGTTTGTCAGCATCAGTACTATCTTCAAGTATAGATATTTCATTATCTACTATTGCATCTGCTTCTGCTTCTACAAGTCCTAGTTCCTTTGCTACGTCATAACGCATCTGATCTAATGTACCAGACTCAACATCTCTAATATCTGCACCTTGCTGGTGCAGTTTGTGTCTAAGCATGTTGTCTATCTTAGAAGCATTCTCTGAACCTAAAGCATCAGCACCCTTGAATCCAAGTCTGCCTTCTGTTAATGGCTTTTGTGCTATATCAAGTAATTCTCTCATACTTTTCATTTTACTAAATCCTTTATCTTTTTATGAGTAGATCTTCCTCTACCCTCAGGTAACGGTGTACCATTTTTAACATAGTATACTTTACCATTTGGACTTAGATAATGTCCCATTCTTCTCGAATCGCCTTCAATCCATTCTAAGTCTTTAGTCTTAACTGATAATACTTGACCATCTGTTCTATACAAGTAAACAACCTTTCCAGTTCTAGAAAGTCTTGCTTGATCATAAACTGTTAATTTCTTTGCATTACTTCTTGAGCTAGAAGAATTACCTTTACCGTATAATCTTTCAGCTTCAGCTTTGCCTGCTTCTCTTGCGGCTCTGATTCTAGCTCTATCAATTTCTCTACGTCTTGCTTCCCATGCACGTCTTTCAACACGTTTGTTAGCATCACGTTCTCTTTTTAATTGCTGATAGTTAGGTGAAAATACTTGTCCAATAAGTGATCCAATGTTCTGATCTAAGTTAAAGTTATTATTGCCTGCATCAGCATTGGCACTACCCATTGCAATACCTGCGGCCATTGCGGCTGGAACAATCTTCTTGCCTACTTTTTTCATTGTGTCTTTAAAGTCTTCTGTCACGTTTCCGTAATAATGAATTTCATCATAGTCCCCTACGAAGTTATCTAAGTGTTGAAGTACAACAGATTCGCTAACTCTACTAGAAATCTTTTTAATTAATTTTCCTTCTTGCATGAGTCTTATCTGTATCATTAGATCTTTACCTTTTTCTTTGCTTCAGTTAAAATTTGAATTCCAAATCTAACTGGCTCTAAATGTTCTCTTGTAATACCTCTTGAGCCTCTACCACCTTTACGTCTAGCACGTTCTAGTTGGTTGTATGCTGATACAATGGTTTCAAGTGTATTTTGTAATTGCTTTACATTGTGAGCACCGTTCTTAAATGTTAAACCAGATGTTCCGCCTTTTTTAAGATCGTCTGCTAACTGCTGTGCTTCAGCTATTGCTTTAGTTCGTAAACCTTCTAATGTATAACGTCCTGCCCCGCCTAGTACTAGCACCTCAGTTTTATTCATTGGATCTTCTCTGTCCATTTTGTAAATAACACCATCATGGTCAACTACGTTAGCCTCGCCTAATTTTGCACTCTCTTCTGTCCAATGTACTCCTGGAGTAGTTTTACGAAGTTTACCTAAAGGAACATTTGCAAGCATGACTACTTTTTTAAATATTTCCCAGTTACCTAATTTACTTTCCCAACCACCTGCGGCATTTCGCAATGTAGCGGCATTAATAATCTTAGAGGCTTGGTCTGGATTAACTGAAATGATTTGACCATCATCAAGTTTAACATCTCTTTCCCTGCCATCTGTGTTAGTAGAAATTTGTTGTAATGCTCTAAACACACTAGTTTGTTTAACAGTTGATTTTTGTTTACTTTTGCCTAATCCAAATATTTCATTTATTTCAGCTTCAATAAGATCTGCACCTTCGGATTCATATACGCCTTTTCCTATATAACTAGGTCCACTGTAGTTCTTTTGTCCTACTGCTTTTTTTGCGTTTTTTCTTTTTTGTCTGCGGGTTTTGCCTTTAACAAATAAAGGATAAGCAAGTCCACCAACATCACCAGAAACAGTAGAAGAAGCACTAGCACCGCCACCTCCGCCTTCACCGTCCTCATGTACAATATCTCTAAATTTCATAGTTTTATTCCTTGTCTATTTAAGTAACTACATTCAATATATTTAGTCAAAAGTTAGTGCTTAATAGCTTCTTGTATAAAGCTATTTACTACAATTTTTGCACCTGCAATGTCCACAAACCTTAATTTGGCCTTCTATGCCATGATTATAAGGCTCTCTTCTGTAATCTTTATACAATGGAGCACCGCAATGTGACTCGTGACCACAATTATTACAACTTCTATAATTTAATGGAATGGTTTCTTCTGTCATATAGATACTTATCACAAATATGTTGCCATGTACCAACAGGGCTTTTAGAGCCTATCCATTGTATTTGACATGAAACTGTTATCCTAATACCCGGGCCTTGTATAACATGATGAGGTAAATTAGTTCTTAATAATGCACTAGGTACAGAAGTAGTTGTAGAATGTATGTAATCTGGCACATCATTCCAACTAAGTCTACCTTGTCTAAGTTCAGTAACCCATTCTGTTGCAAATATAGCACTACTGCCATTCTTTTCAAAGTCAGGACCAAACTTTTTAGCAAAGTCTCCTTCGTTAGTAGGGTACCAACGTATAATACCAGGTACTTCTGCCATTTCATAATAACTAAGTCTAGCTTCTAATGGAACAGATACACCTTCTTTTGTTTTAGTAGAGTCCATATGCACGTTCCTGCAATCTTCTATATTAGGCGTAGGCGGAGAAACAAACAATGTCATAGCTCTGCAACATAAGTTTAATGGACTTAAAAACTCGTTTGCTTGTTTGTATGACTTAGGAAAAAACTCCATTACATTTGGATCAGCAACATATAAGTTAGGCATCTTATTTAAATCAGGTAAAAACTTCTCTGCAAAGTGTTTTGCAAAATTATTCTTCTCTGCAGGGTCTAACTTTAAGTCAAGTGGTATAAAAAACTCTTGACTTATGTTAGGACTTTCCTGTAGGTCCCATTTTAGATTTTTCATGCCCATAAATCTCTCCCATTGCCCAGAATGGTATACATAACAAAGTAACTAGCAAGAAATATGTTCCTAGAAATCCATAGAAGATAGTAACAACAGATAACACTAGCATCATAGACAATGCATCAATTAAAGTTTTTAAAGTCCAAGTAACATAGTACATATAATATCCTATTAATTTAGTTTATGATATATAGCCTTATTATTAATGCTTATCTCTTCTGTTTTCTCAAGACTAAATGTTGCTCCGCTTCCAGTGCCAATTATACATGCAGTTTCTTTATCACTAGAAAATTGCACAATAGTAAACATTCCGTTTTTTTGATTAACTGATAACACATAATGAGTTCCGCTCTGATCTTCTCCTTTACCAATGAATACAGGTAGCTCCTCATATTTGTGATTTAGATTATCAATCACAATCTGAGTTTTCTGACATACGACTGGTTTGAACGTCTGTACAGGTTGAGGTACTACTGGTTTCACATCCGGTTTTAATTGCGGAGTTGGTACTTCGTCTGTTGGGGCGGCACTACTTTGACTAGCAAATAATATCAGGCCTATCATCATAGTAGCCGCGATTATATAATGTTTCATTGCGGCTCCTTTATGTTTGCAGTTGTATTTATGTTAACGAGTGGTGGTATCGCACTCATTTAAGTATAGGTTATGCTTTTGGATTAAATTGGAAAAGTGCTTCTTGTGGCTTGCCGTATAAGAGATATATGTTGTCTCCTTTAGTAGTAACTTTGTCTAAGTCATCAGCACTTCTAATTGTACCTACAGTATTATAAGCAAATATAATTCCACATAATACCTCCCAGGCACCTCCCATATTACTATTTTTATACCAATCAAAGTTACTCTTAATATATGCTCTATTAACTTCTTCTGGATCTGCTCCTGGACGCCCAAGTGTTTGTTCTAAACGTTTTCCGTTTGGTCCAAAGAATAACTCAGCAACTCTCTTTGCAAGTTCTTGTCTTTCTGCTGGCGGAACATCAGGAATTGAATTAAGAACTTTAACAAAGTTTTTAACATTGATTGCACCGTTGACACTTTTGGATCTTTGTTGGTCCAATGGTTCTTTAAGCCATGAGTAACTATGAAGTAACTCAATTACTGAATTGTATGATGGAACTTCTCCTGTCTCGCCAAATCTTCCGCCATTACCTTTGGTGCCAATTGCGGCTTTAACTTCAACTGGTACTCCACCTACATCTACATCACCTTTACCTTTGATACTAACATCAGTACTCATAATAGCTAGTGCATGTTCGCATGGACCTTTCATCTGCTGTCCAACTCCAAAACTCTTAAGGTGATCAAATACTACTTTGTTTATTTCATTATTATAACACAACTGATCGATTGTATGCATACCTACTGAAGTTAGTACATTAGGATTGATGCATTTATTTTGTCTTAGGTTATCTGAGAATTGAACTTTTTGTGCAAACGTTAACGGAGCATCAGCGATTGCTCCGGCAATCTGCATAATCATTTTCTCTGTATACTCGCCTTTTAATACATCAGGTAGAACAGTACCAATACGATCAACAACTTTACTTTTGTTTAAGATAGTATAGAGTTTATCTAACAGTTGTAAATCATCATTGTTGGCGCCGTCTAGGCCATCAATTCTTGCAATGATTTCTTGTTTGATTTGCTCGTCTTCTTTAATTAACTCTCTTAGTAACATGTCTTTTAACCTTTATGTTTAATAACAATCTTTTTTGTTTTCTCTAACTTCTTAATGCGATTTTCTAACTCTTGAACTTTAGATGTTAGCTTTGGGTTAATCTTCTTCCAACCTTCTGGATCATGTTTAAACCAAGTCCATCCCCATCTATCAACTAAAAAGTTTAATATGTTATCCCACTTAGTAAAGATCCAAAATGCAATGTAAGTATCTTTAACCCAAAATAGAAACAAGGCTCCAAAAATACTTCCAGCAATTCCTGTATATATCCATAGCCTATCAGTTGCTAGTTGTGTTAACATATCCCACATTAGTTGTCTCCAAACTTATAATCAAACTTCATCTTAGCAACAGTCTCTTGAGCTGTTGCAATTACATCGTCAGCAATATCTGAACGAAATGTTTTTAACGCAGACATTATAGCACCGATGTTATCTAAATCAGTTTTCTTTCCTTGTTCGCCAAATAGTTTTTTGGCAATAGCTTCTGGATCCTTTGTAGCTTCTCCAGTAACTTCGTCTACTAGTCCTGACTTATAAGACCACTTGAGATTTGGATTAGTAGCTCTTGCAATAGCACTTTTAAGTATATGTCTAAAAGATCCTTTAGCAGTTTTGCCTGGTTCTCCTCTTCTCGACCATCGAGCAAATTCACCGTCTCCTGGTGTGCTGATATCTAAGTCGACTTGTAGGTAATCGTCAGTTCCGGGAATGGTAGCCATAACTGCAAGACCGTCACCTCCCTTTTTAATTTGTGTATCTTGGATGCCTGCTCCAAGTAGTTTGCTAGTCAACCATTCCCGAAACTTATTCATAGTTGTTTTAGTGTCTTCGCTTGGATCAACTTTCATAAAGTCTGTTGGATCTAAGTTAGTGTCACCATCCCCTGTGATCTTATCTGGATAGATTGTACTCCCTGTCTTATGTTTAATTAAGTCTATGCCCATACGTGAGCCTAATGCTTTTAGGGTGGCATCTACTTCTGCTGTAGTAGCATTCTGTTTAGTAAGAAGTTCTTTAGTCGCAGGATCCTTAAACGCATGTCCACCTTCTGCGATAGGTATACGTCTGAGTAAAATAGTCTCAACATCTGCTGTTGGTATTAATAGATCCCTTAGTAGCATAAATTTACTTCTTCTTTTTAAGTTCTTTTTTGAACTGAGCTAACATTTTATCTTTAGTTAACCGTCCATCAAGTTGAATTCCGTGAACTTCTAATGCATGCACATCTAATTTCTTTTTAGAGAGCTTTGCAAGTTCTGATGCTTTTAATGTTATATTAACGATTGGTTCAGTAATAGCTGAAGGCTTTACTGTTACCACTTTCTTATATGCTTTTGCTAGTGCCTCTTCTTCTGCACTATCAGGTGCACCACTAAAAAAAGATTTAATTCCGTCAATCCATCCCATTTGATATTACTCCTTGTTGTTATGTTTATTTAGCAGTCTTAGACTTACGTTGAACCCTATAAACTATCTTTTTGGAAAACGATTCCTTCATTGCTCTCTTGCCTTGAACACCGTATGTGGCATGTAATGCAGTAGCAGGGTATAAAACTATAGATCCAGGAACATGACCAAATATATGTGTTGGTCTGCCAACTCCGTATCCTCTTCTATCATGTATTGATAAAGCATCGTCTGGGCTTAAAGTCTCGTAAAATATTAGCTCGCCAGCTTCAGAGTATGCCCATTCTTTATTAATATGAATTAATAATGAATAATAGCCATTGTCTTCGATTTCATTTTCATCCCAATTCTGATCCCAATCTCTATGTACACCATTACTAAGTCCTTGATTATTGTTACCAGCAATCCTTTGAGTTGAGCTAGACTTGCCATTAGCATATGCTACAAAGACAGGTGACGGATCTCGCTCATCAAATTTTCCAAAAGGTCCTTCGTCTTGTCCCCAATTTGGAATATCTGTTTCGTCAAGGTCATACCATAGATGCCTAGTACCGGATACTTCTTCGCCATGCCCATCTAATGTAAGCTCGTTATTAAAAAATGTTTTATTCATATAATCAAATAGATTCCAAACCGGGAGTGCCCTTCTTTTAATACTAGCTTCGTCCCAACCGTATGCTTGTCTAACTATACTTCGAAGTTTAATAATGCCTTCGGCTTCTTTAGGTAGATACTTCTGATGAGGCCATAGCCCTTGCTCGTTAATTTTAGATTTTACAGTTAATTGTTTAAAGGTTCCGTCTCTTTTGGAGAATTTCTTTTTTTTCAAAGCATGTTCTGTTTGAGTTATTAATCCTTCTTCTACTGCTTGATAGTATGCATCATTTTCTTCTGTCATTGCATACCAGTCTGTGTTATTTACAAATGTATTAACTTCATCTAATATTGATAGATTTTGAAGCTGATGTGATTCGATATTAGGTATTCCCATTATGTGTCCTACTTCCTATAACTTAACACTTATTTAGTTACATTAAATATCCAGGCCTTTGCTTTACCTTTGTTTAACATTAACCCTGTTAGTCGAGTGTTGCCGCCTATTAGTTCTAAACTACCATCTGAGAATCTGGCAATGATAGGTAACTCTACTTTTTCTTTTTCTAGAGCTTGTACAAATCGTTTTTTCTTATCTGCATCTAACTTGTTCCATGTGTTTCTAAACTTTTCACCTGCGTCTGTATTGTTTATTAAATTAGATAATACATTATCAATATTAATTATTCTTCCACTACTAGCAAGATCAATCCATGCTTCTTTTCCCATCTTCTCAAACTCAGGATAACGTGTAGCTTCTTCCCACTCGCTATCAAAGTCTGGTTTGTTATAACCAACATCTTCGTTTATAGGATAACGTATCATAGTTTCTCTATAACGGAAGTCTTTGTTTCTTCCTTTATTAGGAACAAAACCAAAACGTTTATAAAATTGTATAAGCCTTGTCTTAGCACCACCAAATGCATTACTCGGAGTTAATGCTATAATAGCATCTTCTGCATCTGCTTTGGCTATAAAGTCTTTCATTGCTTTAGTACCTATACCAGTATCTCGTAAATCTTTAGGAACTAGTATCTTGTTTAATACATAACCTTTATCTTTATTTCCACTAACGTCGAGTTCAACACGTTCTGGGTCCTCAGTAACTTTTATAGGTGTCATTCCTGCCTTACGTTTTGCATACTTACTTTTCTTACTTGGTTCTTTTAAATTTGGTAGTTTAGGATCCTTTGAAACTAATGCCTCTGCAGGAAACTCTGCTGTATCTTTAATTCTTTGAACAATATAAGCTCTACTATAAACTGTATCAATCCAATCCCAATCCTCAATATCATTATATGTACTTTTAGTTTTTATAAATGCACTCCATTCACCTGCGTGTCTTTCGTTGTTATTTAAATGTTTAGAAATTTTATACTCGTTGCCTTTGTAGTTAAACAAGTAAGTGCCCATCTCAGTTGGATGTTTTATTAGTTTACTTTCCATTACTTCCAAGTCTTGATCTTTTGCAAACTTAGCCGCGGCTGGTTTTAATAGAACAAAACTCATACCTCCATCTTCTTCACGTGAAGTTGCAACCCAGCCAATTTTACTTGCCCATTGTTTAGCAAATCTGGCATATAATTTATATCTATTCTTACTGTCATCTGCTTGTTTAGATGCATTGAATGTTATCTTCTGTACATCGTCTTCATCTACACTTTTCCACCATTCAAGTATACCTGCTTGTACTGTGGCAAATATTCTAAATTCATCACCGGTACCGGTTGCTTTCATTGTAGCACCTTTACCTTGTGTGTCTGACTTTGAAAACTCTATATTGTAATAGCCTTCACCATCATCGTCAGTAATGTCTATAAAGAGTTTACTACCGTCTGGTAGTTGCACAGACCCTTCCCATACTTCTTGTGTTTTCTGAAACCAATTAATAGGATAGGGATTATTAAATGCTTCAGTTACGACTGTGCTTTCGCCTATGTAGGCTTTGATTGTTTTGATACCTTGATACTTATATGCTTGAAGTCTGTGATTTCCATCTAACAGATATCCATTGTCGCCTATTACTACAGGTGGAAATTTTGCAGTGTCTGCTTTTTTATATTTTTCAATATTAGCCTGACTCATTCCATCACTTTTTACTGATGTTGGTATCTTATCAACTTGTATATCTTTAAGTGTAAAACCTTTATGAGATAGAACATACTTTGACCAGTCTGAGTTTGGGTCAGGTGCACCTGTATGTGTACCTTGCATTTCTTTTGACAGTTTTGCCAACATTTGCTCTGATGACATCATTGAAGAACTTTCAGCAATGCTTTTATCTTCTTTAGCTGGCATTAGTTTACTAATACGTGGCTTGAATAGTTTTTGATCACCTTTGTTAGTTTTTAAAACTGGTTGATTGTTGTCATCTTTATCAAAGCCTTTAACTGTTGCTTTACGATTCTTAAACTTACCAACCATTACTTCATCACCTACATCTATGTTAGGAAGTTTTAGTGTGT
>Ga0209830_10003346_pt1 | contig 12304 bp, 16 predicted proteins | sample ArcticOcean_MG_C_12_FD_187439 | JGI IMG/M metagenome (GOLD analysis project Ga0209830, IMG submission 187439) | Marine microbial communities from western Arctic Ocean - ArcticOcean_MG_CB8_130 (SPAdes) (version 2) | ecosystem: Environmental > Aquatic > Marine > Oceanic | place: Arctic Ocean...
TAATAACTCAGATAGACTCAATTCTTTAAAAGTTTCTGAATTGCTTTGGTTGTATTATGAAAAGACCAAACACCAAACTAAATGGTCTGAACGTTTAAAGTATGAAATTTTAAATCTGTGTAAGTTTCCTATTACTAAGTTGTTTATGGGTGAATTAACGACTCTTAGAGTCGCAGAGACTTTGAAGTTGATACCACTAATCCTGAATGGAACTGTGAATATCCAGAAGGTGAAGACTTCCTATATTGTGCAGACTATTTCAGTCAGTTCATTATGCAAAAAGAAACCAAAGAGTTCACTCTTACCTATCACAACGGCTTAATTAAAAATGCTCAAGATAATTTGTATGTAGGTTACGGTCAATGTATGCCAAGACACGATGTACCAGCTGATATTGTAGTTGGTTAAGGTTTAAAACACTGAGTACTGTTATTCTTCATAAAGACTTTGCATATGTGTACTTCTTTTTTATAAGTTAAAGTGTAAATTTTTACCACACCTAAAGCCCCTTCGCTTATATTTGAACACGCAACATAGAAGGCAATGGCAGAATGAAAAATTTTTATTTGACTTTCTAGTAGGAGGAAGGTCTATAGTAAAAATTAGAATGAACAGAACTAAAAAAATATTATGAATTTAAAATCTAAATTTTCTATATCAGTTATATTGGTAGTTTTATCAATAACATCTGTTTATATTTTTAACTCTATTACCAATAAACAAGCTGTTTTTTCTGTTGCAAAAACTAGTAAATATACTGTCGAGGTTTTTAAAACTCCAACTTGTGGATGCTGTAATGGATACGTTTCATTTCTTGAAGGAGAACAGTTTAAGGTAAAAAAAACAAATATGACAAGTCTCGATTTGATTAAAACAAAATATAATATTCCAGGAGAAATGCAGTCCTGCCATACGAGTGTTGTGGGTAAATATTTTATAGAAGGTCATGTGCCTATTGAAGCAATAAATAAATTATTAAAAGAACAACCTGATATTGACGGCATAGCTTTGCCTGGAATGCCTATGGGGACACCTGGTATGCCAGGAAATAAGGAAGCGCCTTATGTTATTTACCAGCTTATTGATGGGGAATATTCTGTATTCATGACCATATAAACTAATTTTTATGAGTTAATAAAAGCTTTCAAACAATAATTACGCATTCGTCTAAAATATAATTTAAATTATTAATGATAAGTTATCTAAAATAGAGCAATTTGGTTTATTATCACCTTTACATTGGTCGGATATTTTTTGTAAGTTTTTTTTTAACTCATTTAAGGATTTAATTTTTTCTTCAATATTGTTTATTTTTAGCACAGCAATTTCCTTAACGTCCTTGCTATATCTGCTTTTGTTTTCAAATAATTTTATTAGCGTTGAACATTCTTTTATAGAAAAACCAAAAGATCTAGATTTTATTATTAATTGAAGTTTTTTTAAGTCATTTTCTGTAAAATTTCGATAGCCATTGCTTATCCTACTGGGGTTAATGAGTCCAATATCAGAGTAATATCTTATTTTTTTAATTGGAACTTTGATTTTACTTGCAGCTTCACTAATTTTCATTTGACTCTCCAGTTGGTGAAAGGTTTATAATTTAATTTAATTTGATTATAAGCTTTATTTTAGAAGTGATAAATATATTAAAAAAATATAATACAAGGTTTAATTTTCAAGCTCACTAGAGCAGAAAATGCTGAAATAACTTGCTATGCTCCAGTTCATTATGATTTGGGCCTGATTGCACAATTAAAAATCAACTAATAAATGATAGAAAAAAAAATTACATCCGAAGATTTTAATTGGTCATGCAAACACACGTGGAGAAAAAGTGCTAAGAATACTATGTGGTGTGTTATCGGGTGTGCAATTGGAGACTTTGGAACCATACTATTTTTTCAACTAACTCAAATTCCCTTTCCAGTATTGGGCATTATGATCTTAGCAATCATTAATGGTTTATTAACCAGCATTATGCTGGAAACCTTTATTTTAATGAGACAAAATTTTAAATTTATTAAAGCATTAAAAACAGCATGTGGAATGAGTTTCATCTCAATGGTTAGTATGGAAATTTCTATGAATGCTACAGATTATTTTTTAACCGGTGGAGCGATGCTAACTTGGTGGGTAGTACCCATTATGTTAATAGTTGGTTTTTTAACACCATGGCCTTATAATTACTGGAGAATTAAAAAGTTTAATCAAGCCTGTCATTAGAAATAAATAAGAAATAATATAAATTTATTCTTAATATCAACTTGACTCTCCTGTTAGTGGAAAGTTTATAATACTTTTTTTAACTATAAATTTTCTTTTAAAGGTATTGTCTATATCAAAAAAGAAATTATGTAGGATAAGAGTAATCATAATCTGTAAGCTAAAGGAAAAAATTATATGAAATTTAAATCTATATTCTCTATATCAATATTATTAGCAACTTTATCAACACCGCTGGTTCATGCAGCCGGTGAACATTCTGGTGGTCATGCGGGAGAACCTGGAAAAGCTAGCGATGTTAGTAGAACCATTGTTGTGACCATGCTTGATAATTATTACGAACCAGAAAATTTTTCTATAAGCCTTGGTGAAACAGTTCGTTTCATTGTTAAAAATGAAGGAGAATTAGTTCATGAATTTAACATCGGCACAGCTGATATGCACTTAAAGCATCAAGATGAAATGTTAATGATGGTAGAGCATGGTGCCTTAGAATCAGACCGTATTAATCAAGAAGCTATGAAAATGGATATGGGAAATGGAATGACTATGGAGCATGATGATCCAAACAGTGTTCTACTTGAACCTGGTAAGTCAGGAGAAATCATATGGAAATTTAAAGATGAAGTAGCATTAGAAATAGCTTGCAATGTTCCCGGCCATTATGATGTTGGAATGGTTGCTATGGTTAAATTGAATTAATAAAATTTATGCAAAGGAATCTTATGAAAATAATAACATCATTTATATTTTTAATATTTTTTAGCTTATCTGCTATGGCTGAAACTTATAATCTTAGCGTTGATATAGTTACATTAGATACAGGTAAGTTTAAACGCCAAGCTATTGGTTATAATGGAGCAACACCTGGGCCCACCTTACGTTTTAAAGAAGGGGAAAATGTTACTATTAATGTAACTAATAATTTAGATGTAACGACTTCTATTCATTGGCATGGATTAATTTTACCCTATAACCAAGATGGAGTACCAAATATTAGTTATGCTGGTATAAAACCAGGTGAATCATTCACATATAATTTTCCAATTGTTCAATCTGGAACCTATTGGTTTCATAGTCATTCTGGATTTCAAGAGCCAGATGGAGCTTATGGATCGATTGTTATTGAAGCTAAGGGACGCGAACCTTTTAAGTATGACCGTGATTATGTTATTCAGTTAACAGATGCACATCCACATTCTGGAGACAGAATTATGCGTAATCTTAAAATGATGCCTGATTACTATAATCGCCAGCAAGAAACATTAGTAGGTTTTTTTAAAGATTCTAAAAAAAATGGTTTATCTGAAACCATGGATGATCGTAAGGCTTGGGGTAGTATGAGAATGATGAAAACTGATATTGAGGATGTCCAAGGCTTTATTCCTTTAATCAATGGAAAAACTGCCAGTGATAATTGGACGGGCTTATTTAAAAAAGGTGAAAAAATTCGGTTAAGATTTATTAATTCATCGGCAATGACTTATTTTGACATTAAGATTCCTGGCCTTAAGATGACCGTAGTTGCAGCTGACGGTAACAATATACAACCCGTTCGTGTTGATGAATTTAGAATTGCTGTTGCAGAAACTTATGATGTAATTGTAAAGCCAGAAGAAGATATCGCTTATAGTATTTTTGCAGCTTCTATGGCCAAATCAGCTTTTGGCAGAGCAACACTTGCACCACGTGAAGGTATGCAAGCCAACATTCCTACTATGGGAGATAAACCATCCTTAACTATGGCTGATATGAGTATGGATCATGGAAACATGGATATGTCCATGGAAGGTATGGACCATAGTAAAATGAAAATGGTTGATGGTAAAATGGACCATAGTCAAATGAAAATGGGTAACTCAAAGATTGATCCATTTTATGCTGTAGGGAGTGGTCTCACTCCTAAAGCTGATAATGATGGTAAGTTTCTATCTTATTCAGATCTTAAAACACAAAAAATATTATACAAAGATAGAGATGCCACCCGTGAAATTGAAATTCGCTTAACGGGAAATATGGATCGTTATATTTGGTCTATAAATGGAAAAAAATACGAAGATGCAGATCCTATTAAACTTCAATATGGTGAACGTGTTCGTTTTAAGTTTGTTAATGAAACAATGATGTCACATCCAATGCATCTTCATGGAATGTGGAGTATATTGGACACGGGCGCTGATAAATGGAACCCAATTAAGCACACTGTTAGCGTTGCACCTGGTACCACACTTTACACAGAAACAGAAGTTGATGCGATAGGAGAATGGGCTTTTCATTGTCATTTATCTTATCATGCGGATGGTGGTATGTTTCGTAAAATAGTGGTTGAAGGTATTCCCAATCAACAAGCATCCTTGATGTCAAATGTTCAGTAGTAGAAATAGTGCTACATGAAAAATATTTCAAAAAATAAACACTTTTGTGTAACATTATTTATTGCTGCAATTACTTTTTCACTACCATCTTATGGGAAGGAATCTAAAGTTTATTATGGCTCAAGCTTAGAAGAATTTGAATATCGTTTTAGTGATAAAAGTGGAGAAACTTTTAATTGGGGTGGCAGTGCATTTATTGGTACCGATGAAATTAATTTGAACTGGTATGGGAGTGGTGAAATCAATACAAAATCAGGGGATAATGAGGAATTAGAAAATAGACTAATGCTCTCAAAGCCTCTATCAACTTTCTTTGATGTTAAAGCCGGTGTTAGACTTGATACCCCCAAAGGATCTGATCGATGGTATGGCACTTTGGGAATAACAGGTCTTGCCCCACAATGGATAGAAGTAGATGCGGATATTTTTCTTAGCGAAAAGGGAAATACATCTGCAAGACTTGATGCTGAATATGAACTTCTTATCACAAACTATTTAATTCTTCAGCCTTCCGTTGAAATGGATTTTGCTTTTTCCGATGATAAGGAAATAGGTGTTGGGTCAGGCCTTAATTCTATCGAAACAAGTTTACGCTTAAGTTACGATCTCATTGATAGAGCAATTTCCCCATATATTGGAGTTGCTTATGAGCGAAAGCTTGGACGTACCAAAAATATTGCTCGGGCTGAAGATGAAGATGTCGAAGTTTGGAATTTAGTAATTGGAATCAAATTTATGTTCTAAGAAAGGTTGAATTATGTTTCTTTAGAAAATAAATCCATCACTTAAACAAACCCCCCATCACACTCTTGTAGTTTTTTTATTAAGTGTTAACCTTTTCACTATTAATAAACCTAGAGTTTTATAAAAATTGATAGAATAATCAAGAATAGACATGAAAAAAAACTTAGCTTACTTTGTAATTTTATCAATCTTCATTATTTTAATTTATTATTTTTCTAAAAGTAATGTAAATAATCAATCTAATATAAATATTAATGATGAAATTTCTCCAACAGTAATTACCCTTTATCAAAATAACTGTGCGTCTTGTCATGGATTAAAGCTACAAGGTCAAACTGGTTGGAAATCAAAACTTGATGAAGATGGGCATCGTTTAGCTCCACCATTAAATGGCAGTGGACATACATGGCATCATTCACCAGATTATTTATTTAAGATTATAAAATACGGTGTGCAGGGCTTTGATCCAAATTATAAAGGCAAGATGTTAGGCAATGATAGCCTTGCCGATGAAGAGATATGGCAGTTAATTGACTATATAAAAAAAGTTTGGCCTACCAAAATTCAAGATGTTTATAGTAAAAGATATAACTAAAACTTTTTTAACACTCCTGTAGATTATTTTTTAAAATAACACCCTGTTTGTTCTGAAAAAGTTGATTTGATCTTATAATCTTCATGCTTAATAATAATTTCTTTTTTTTCCAAATCCACTTCATATCCAATCATCTTAATTTGATTCAACAGATCTACATCAGTCGAAGCCATTATAAGTTCGTAAGATGAATCACAGTAATTTTTTTCTAACTTTGATATGAATATACATGTGCAATAATGTTTTGCAGTTGCATTAAGTCCTAAAAGCGTATCATCAGCCATAGCGTAATTAATTTTAAGTAAAAAAATTAATGTAATAACAGTAATTATATAGTAAAAGTTCTTTAGAAAATTATGCATACTTTTTATAAAGTTATAAGTTTATTATCTCTAATTCTGCTTATGGTCAATCCATCATTTGCAATTATAAATCAATTATCACATGACGAATCACTAGAATGGCCCACAGATCATTGGCCTGAAAAAAAAATACAATTGGATGATCAAGATTTTAAAAAAATTATAGATTATACTTTTTCAAATGAATCTATTGAAACCCTTGGACGAACAAATGCTCTGCTAATTGTTCAAAATGGCTCCATTGTTTATGAGAAATATAATGAGCCTATAAATAGAAATACCAAGCTAATTTCTTATTCAATGGCAAAAAGTTATATTGGGTTACTTACTGGTATGATGATTGATAAGGGTTTTATTGAATCCAAAGATGAAAATAATTTATTAAAAGAGTGGCAAGATAATAGAAAAAATATATCAATTTCTCATTTATTAAATATGCAATCTGGTTTGGATTTTGTTGAGGAATATGACAATAATGGCAGGTCAGATACACTTGAAATGTTATTTGGTAATGGAAGATTTGATCAAGCATCATTTGCAGCTTCTTTTGCCCTTAAATCCATTGCTCCTGGTATGAAGTTTAATTACTCAACTGGGGAGACTAATATTTTAAGCAAAATTATTAAATTAAGGCTTCAAGAGCAAAATTTAAATTACCAGAATTTTATAAATGATAATTTATCTAGTAAAATTGGATTAAAAAATACCATATTCGAATTTGATGACTCTGATACTTTTATCGGGGGCAGTTCTGTTTTTGCAAATGCAAGAGATTATGCGCGTTTTGGATATCTTTATTTAAGAGATGGGCAGTGGGATGGAGAAACGATAGTTTCCAAAAGTTGGATAGATGACACTAGAAAACCTGCAAAAAATACTAATAAAATGTACAGCAACAAGTTTTGGATGCCTCATCCAGCTTCCCCAATAAGTATACCAAAAGATACCTATTATTGTGCAGGTTTTGGTGGTCAATATATATTAATGATACCTTCAAAAGATATGGTTGTAGTTAGACTTGGGGAGACATATGTGGAAGACGATAAAGTTTTAGAAAATTTGTCTGAAATTATTAATTTCTTTCCAATTAGATGACAATACGTATAAGTCAATATATCAACCACTTATAAGATAAATTTTCCTAATATTTTTGGTATATTATTTTTAAAATTAAAGTAACCCTTATTTGAAAATTGCCAGCAGTATAAATCCTCATTTTTAACAATCATATTTAAATTAAGCTGAAGTGACTTCTCTATTTTTTTTAAATAGTCTAAATTTTCACCAATAAATGGGTAAATAATATCAAAATCTTTAATCGAATTAGAAATATTTGCTATAGTATCATGATTTACTACTTTAGAATTTTTATATTGGCTAGAGGTATCGTGAACTAAATTTTTTTTAAAATTAATTACATTTTCGTTCAACTTTATTTTTCTTAGATTATTCTCAAGATGTACAATAAATATATTCTTGTAATTTTCTCTATATTTTTCAATCAATAAATCAGTATCAAATACAATTAAAGAGTCATTTTTTATTTCTGAATTTGAATATGATGGATTAGACAATTCATATAAATTGTTTTCAGTTATCGCGCTGGCAGTTTCATTTAAATTAATATTATTAAATTTATTCAATGTAAACTTTTCAATATTCCAAGATTTTGCTAAATAGTGCTTACCCTTAGTCTGCAACCCAGCAACCCATCTCCAACTAAGTGTATTTGATGCAGCATCACCATCTAATAAATTTTCTAAAAAAAACTGAGCTCCTAGTTGCCATGGTAGTTTAAGTGTGAAAATCCAAATACTAGCAAACCACATTCTTGTATGGTTATGTAAATAGTTATGTTCTTTAAGTTCTAATACCCATTCGTTAAAGCATTTTATATCTGTATTGCCATTAATAGCATCAAAGTAATTTTGATTAGTTTTAATAGTTTCTACACTTGAGATGAAATCATTCCATACATTGGGTCGTAATTCGAGCCAACCTTTCCAATAAAGTCTCCAAAAAATTTCCTGTATAAATTTTTCAACTTTTATATATGGATATTTTTTTAAAACAGATTTAACAATATCAAATTCAAATAAAACTCTATGAGAAATATAAGGAGATAATAATGAAATATTATTTCTATTTTGTGGCCCATAATCAAAATTTCTAAGCTTTGAATAATCTAAAATATATTTTTCAATAAATTTCTTTAGATGATTTTCAGCAAAAGTTTTATTTGGGATAAATTCCATGATTTATAATATGGTTTAAATTGTTTCTTTTCCAAGGTATTTAACATATGTTTTTAAATATGAAACTTTCTATTTCAAAAAACACTATACCATTTGTTGTTATTATTGGTGGGTGTATTTTATTACTGATATCATTTGGTATTCGTCATTCTTCAGGATTATATTTATCTCCTGTTTCTAATCAGCTAGGTACAGGGAGAGAAGTGTTTGGTTTTGCTATTGCAATCCAATTTTTAATGATTGGTTTTGGATCGCCTATTTTTGGTGCTATTGCTGATAAATATGGCTCAGGCCAAGCTGCCTTATACGGAGTTGTTTTATTTATTATTGGCTTATACCTATTTTCATTAGCAGAAAGCCCTGCATTTTTAATTTTTTCGCAAGCTATCTTTGGCTTAGGTTGTGCTGGTTGTGGTACAGCCGTTGTACTCGGTGCTGTTGGTAAGACTGTTTTGGAAAAAAACAGAACCCTAGCTTTAGGTGTAGTTATGGCCGCAGGATCACTAGGTCAATTTTTGATTGTTCCATTGGCTGGATTTTTAATTACAGCAAGCGATTGGCAAAGATCAATAGTATACCTCTGCTTTATTGCACTGATAATGTTTATATTTTCATTAGCACTAAACTTATCAGGTAAAAATTTTGAAACCAGTCAGAATCAAGACCGTCTTTTAAAATCTGTACTAGCTGAAGCATTTGTAAATAAAAGTTATGTCTTACTTACGGCAGGTTTTTTTGTATGTGGGTTTCACGTTGCATTTGTTGCTACACATCTACCAGCATATCTGGAAGATTTATCTTTATCTGCTTGGGTTGGATCTTGGTCGCTTGGTTTAATTGGATTATTCAACGTAGTGGGTACACTTATGTTTGGTCGATTAGGTGACAGTAAATCTAAAAAAAACTTACTTGTTATTCTTTATAGCCTAAGATCAATTTTATTTTTAATTTTTATTTTCCTACCAAAAACTGAAATTACCATTTTAATTTTTGCTGCTTTATTGGGTATTTTGTGGCTTTCAACTGTACCGCTCACAAGTGGAATAATTTCGGTAATTTTTGGGTCTAGATATATGTCAATGTTATATGGATTTACCTTTTTATCACACCAGCTTGGCTCATTTGCTGGTGCATGGTTTGGAGGTAGATTTTATGATATTTACAGCTCATATGAAATTATGTGGTGGATTTGTGTAGCGCTTGGATTTGCTTCAGCTTTAATGCATTTTCCAATTTATGAAAAGTCTCTAGAGAAAAACCTCACTTAAGGTATAATTAGATTATGAATGATCTAGAAATTTATTCTTATGGTGTGCCAATTGTACTTGGCTTAATTTTAGCTGAAGTAATTTATTCATCTTCAAAAAACCTTGGATACTACTCATTAAAAGACAGTCTTGCTGGGTATGGTTTATTAGTTGGGAATATCTTAATTAATTTTCTAACTAAAGGATCAGTATTATTTTTCTATATTTATTTATATCAATTTAAGTTAGTGGCAATCAATGACTTATTAAGCCCAGTATATGTATGGGTATTAACCTTTATAACAATTGACTTTATATTTTATTGGTATCATCGCTGCTCACATAGGGTTAGATTTTTATGGGCTGTGCACATGAATCATCATTCTAGCGAAGAAATGAATTTTTCAGTTTCATTAAGACAAGCTTGGTTTGGCCCTTTAACAAAAATACCATTTTTTATGTTTATGCCGTTGCTCGGTTTTGATCCAATAATTACAGCAGCAGCAGGAATTATTTTAACGCTATGGGGAGTACTAGGACACACACAATGGATTAATAGACTTGGACCATTAGAATATATCTTTGTCACACCGTCTGCACATAGAGTTCACCACGGCTCTAATGAAGAATACCTAGACAAAAATTATGGTAACTTTTTGATTATATGGGATAGATTATTTGGAACATTTGCAGATGAAAAAAGTAAAGTTGTTTATGGGATAGTAGACAATGTAAAAACATTTAATCCTTTAAAAATTACGTTTCAATTTTGGATTACAATGTATCAAGATTATAAAAATGCAAAATCACTTAAAGACAAAATCTTATGTTTTGTGGGCAGACCTGAATGGAAGCCAGACAAATAAAAGATGAATAAAAATGAACGGGTTAAATTTATTGAAAAGACATTAAATAAAATCTATCCCTCTACTCCAATACCATTAAATCACGTAAATAAATTTGAACTATTAGTAGCTGTTTTACTTAGTGCTCAGTGTACTGATGAACGGGTTAATCAAGTTACACCACTATTATTTAATAAGGCTAATAATGCTTATTTAATGAAAAAAGTTTCATTAAATACTATTTATAAAATTGTAAAGCCTTGTGGTTTAGGTCCAAAAAAATCAAAAGCCATTTATGATCTATCTAGAATACTTATCGAAAAATTTAATGGCGAAGTCCCTGAAGACTTTATCGAATTAGAGAAATTGCCAGGCGTGGGACATAAAACTGCAAGTGTTGTGATGTCTCAAGGATTTGGTCATCCAGCTTTTCCTGTTGATACGCATATCCATCGACTAGCACAGAGATGGGGCTTAACCAATGGTAAGAATGTTGTACAAACTGAAAAAGATTTAAAAAAACTGTTTCCAGAAAAAGCATGGAACAAACTACATTTACAAATTATCTTTTATGGTAGAGAGTTTTGTACAGCAAGAAGTTGCTTTGGAGTCGAATGTAAAATTTGCCATACTTGTTATCCAAATAGAAAAAAACCAATCAAAACTTCAAAAGCTTAGCTATTTATTTTTACGGGCAAATATAAAAGATTTAATACAAAGTAAGGTGAATATAAAACCTGTAATCAACATCATTAATTTTGAGCTATCTGCCCAAAAATTTTCAAAAGGATTACCAAGACTTCTAAAAAAATCGAGACCACCAAGAAATATGATCAAACCAAAAGTTACCACAATGTGCATTAGCAATTTTTTCTTATTTGGAAATAATAAAGCTAAAATTGCAAAGAGCAGTACTGGTAAACCAAACATTGATGGAATATATGAAGTAATTGAATTGCTAGCACTTAAGTAACTCACTCCAGCCCCCCATAAGATAAGAAATAATCCATAGATAAGTGAAATTTTTTCCATGGTTAAACCGGCAAATGTATATTCATTTTTATTAATCATAATGTCCAATAGTTAGTCTATATTTTATTTTTGTCCATATAAATAATAATACCTGTAATCAAAGTAACCATTGCAATAACCAAAGACAAATTAATCCAGATGCAATCGTTGCTATTACATTTCTTGAGATTAAAGCAATAAATACCGCAAAGCATGCAGCCATAATTCTGAGGTTTTCAAATATAGAAAAGTTTATAGTACCTTCATTAATTAAAACTTCAGGTACAATAATTGCAGTTAATAGTGCAGTAGGAACATAATGTAGAGGAGTTTCAACCCAAACAGGCATTTTTTTAGCAATAGATTTGTTAAACATAGAAAACCTTGTGCTAAAAGTAATTATACCGGCAATTATCATGACAATCCAAATCACTTGTTAAGACTCCTTATTTCTTTTAAATAATATTGTGGCGATCCACCCAGCACATATTCCGCCAAGCCCAGCAAATATAAGCCATAGTTTCCATGGTAATGGCTGTAGAACGATTGATAATATGCCTGCGGTTAAACAGGCAATCAAGTCAGCCTTTGTTTTTAATATAGGTATAACAATAGCAATAAAAGTTAATGATACAGCAAATGTTAAA
>Ga0209830_10003349_pt1 | contig 12295 bp, 10 predicted proteins | sample ArcticOcean_MG_C_12_FD_187439 | JGI IMG/M metagenome (GOLD analysis project Ga0209830, IMG submission 187439) | Marine microbial communities from western Arctic Ocean - ArcticOcean_MG_CB8_130 (SPAdes) (version 2) | ecosystem: Environmental > Aquatic > Marine > Oceanic | place: Arctic Ocean...
AAAAAATTAAAATTTTTACGATTTTACCCCACGTCAAAAACAACCTATTTTCTCACTCAAAAGCGCTCATTAACATTAAGCTCTTCTTCGATTAACGCACATATTATTACATTTTCGAGTACATCTAGAGTTCCTCTTTCACTAGAACTAAAAATATTTACATAATATTAAGGTTAAGGCTGTTTTTGAAGCGTTGAGGTGATATATCGAAGAAGACAAATTATTCTTTCGAGCTATTAAACGAGCGCTCTAAACGATGTCTCAAAGGTCTTAATAGGCAATTCAATTTAAACTAATTAACTCAAACCAAAATTTGCGTTTGAAAAGATCAAACTGGGTTCATCTTCGTTTGAAAGCGGCTTTAGAGTGGTTTGAGATCTCGGTCAACATTTGTTTTAAAAAGGGAGAAATGTATATATTAATCAATCATGTCAATACATAACTTCGTTAAAGTTACACTCACATTTATCGAGGTAGAAAATTACTAATTTTCGTCCGTATATGATTTAAAAGGGTCCAGGGGTTTGAGCTAAACTATGGCTGAAGAAGGGTAAAATTATTGAATGATTTGGTACAATTTGTAGCTGTTTTCTTTAAAATTTGCGCTTTTTAGCTCTCCTCACACATAACGTGGGGTGTATTTAGTGGTGAATATTATTGGGTTGATTTTATGAGTTCAAATTCTGAACTTTCAGTAAATAATTTTTTAAGAGGACATACCATTCTTCACCGTTTGCGGCACGTTAAATTGATCTACTCGGATATCCGAGGAGATTTTTCTCCTGCTCCGCACATGTCCATATTTCATCTTTCTCTTCGTCACGTAGCTGCTCAACCTCAGTATATGACAAATCTTGCAATAAATGATGTCAAAGACGCAGTCAATAAAACTGTTTTGATATGTTTTATTGACATTTCTGACATTTTTTTCATAGAAGAGATAAACAAGTTTTGTTGTCTGAATAACATCTCTCTCATTCTGGCTTGGGATAATGAAGAACTCTGTAGATATGTTGAAACGATTGCAGTTTTTTTTAAAGAAATTGAAATAGCTGACAGTACTAACCTTGATTTCCTTGTATCAATCAGTTCAGCTTTATCTGAGATTTGCTGTTTGAATAAACAAGATGTCTCGACTTTCATCAATATTTTTGTGAATTTGGCGAACTTGACGAACATGCCTTTCGATGGATTCGCCGGAATTCCAGGCATCGGCATAAAAAAAGCACATTTACTAGGATCTTTATTTCAAAAACCTTTTGTAATCAAAAAGAAATGACATCACTTTTCTTTAAAAATAAAACTTCCTTCAGAGTTAACTGTCTCCATGAACCCTCGGGCAAATTTCTAAGTTCTACACTTCCTATAGAAGTTCTGTAGAGTTCGAGCACACGCAATCCAACCAATGCACAGCAGCGTCGAATTTGCCTGTTTTTACCCTCTCGTAACGTAATTGAGAGTATTCTTGGATTAACATAAGAAATAGACATAGGCAAAAGAGTTTCGTCATCTAGATATAACTGCCCTCTTAAATACTCCACGTGACCTGTATGAATATCTTTGTCCACAACAACAAGATATCTTTTAAGAATGGAGCTTGTACTGATCAACTTTCTAGCTAGAGAACCATCCCCAGTTATAATTAAAAGACCTCGGCTCTCTTTATCTAAACGTCCAACTATGCTCATCATATTCAAAAATTCGATACTCAAGGTTAAATCATTTGCTTTAAACTCTGATAATTGTTCATTTTCTTTGGAAATCAAGGATATGACATTTTTTTTAATGTCTTGAGAAGTAGTACTTTCATAGCCTGGCGGCTTATTCAAAACAAGGGTCAACTTTTTATCTAGCCAAGCTTGCCCATCCGCAGTAACTTCTATGATGTCATTTTTTGAAGCTTTACAACCTTGCGCCACGACTCTTCCACCATTAATGCGAATTTGCTCGTTTGCAATTAATACTTCCGCCTCACGTCGGCTGCAAGTACCATTACTAGCAAGGAGTTTGCTAACTCGTTGCAAAGAATCCTCCTCGATGCGATCATTACACGGAGAAGTACCTTCGTTCAATGCACGGGAATTTATATTTACTCTATGCTTTTCAATCGCAGGTTTCATCATCTGACGAAAACTCGGCCATTTTAAGCTATACCCAGAACCAAATCTGTGTATCTGCATCTTCTCGTATGTTTTTCTTCTTTTCCTCTTCTTTTTTAAATGGAACTATAGCGATGCATGAATGTGCAGAAAAATAAAAACTTTTTATCAACGCGAATTAATTACGTTTAAGAATAACGTTTTAGCGAATTACCGTTTCAAGATTATAGAAAATTATTTTGGTCATTTGGTCGGTGCATTAATGAGAGTATAGAAAGTGGTATTTAGGGTTTCTTAACGAACGCGAGGTGGTTTAAGCATAATATTTTACGAATTCTCTTAAATGGCGTTCTATAACAATATTATCACACTTAGTAAGAGTTTGTTAGTCTGTAAAGGTATTATGGTTGCAAACATCGTATTATTATTAGAATTATTTTTAATTAAGTTTTGATTTTTCCTACGAGTAATAAACAAAGTTCTATTTTGCTTTTTATTAGACTTTTTCGACGGAAGATGGAGGATCATGTTCTAATCCACGTTGATCCTCATCTAACTCCTGGCTTGAAAGAGATTTTGAGGAGAAAGCGTGACGATAAATTACTAAATCTTATCATCAATAAAGGTACCAAAGTATATTTCATCATTAAACATTCTTTTAATTCTTTATACTACAGGACAGTTGTGCATCTCTTCTCAAGGCTCGAATTTCTACTTAAAGAGTTCTGAAATGTATTTCAAAGTGGAACTTTGGAAAACGATAGATTGGAACGCACTTGTTAAGATGTCAGACGTCTTTCAAGTTTTTTCTGCCCAAAGAAACTTTCATGCAACCTTATTTATTGAAGCGCTAACTGAATCAAAGTTGAACTTGAGGCAAATCAATAAAGAGGCAGAGGTAATTTATATTATTTAGTTTATTGATAAGGCTTAAGTCTTTTAATTTCTTATTTTCTCTGTAGTCCGAGATACTACCTATAATAAACTTACACACTTCAACTGCATTTAGAACTACTTCTTGCTTTACCGAGGAAATAGTCATTTCAGCAGGTATTTAAAGTATTTATTTTTAATTTATTAGAAATGTATTTCCATACCCTTTTGCAAATTTATTGTTTGTCCATCACACTCCATTACTATCAAATTGTTATTTTTATTTAACTCACTCTGGAATCTTGAATGATCTTTTGAAAGAATAAGTGTTTTAAAACTTTCAAAGAGATAAACATCATAGTTACACTTTTGAAGAAGAAGTTCGGAGTCTACCGTGACAGTAGGTTTGCATAGTTTTAAGATAAAATCTATGCCTGAACTTAACTTGACTGAATCCTGTGTCAAAATAATTTGCGAATTTCTTTCAAGTTTAAGTTGTGGAACAGTTCCCAGATTTTCATCGAAATAAGTGGAATATTCTGAGAAAACTCTCAATAGATCACCGATTAATTTTTCACTTTGATCAGGAATGATTTGATAGTATATTCTAATGTCATCATCAAGTTTTAACCCGATTTGCTTTCTTAATTTTTGAGTTCGGTTAACTATTTCTCTTGCGATACAGGCATCAAATAGCTCTTCACGAATTTCCATGTCCATTAAAACCATTAAACCATCTTCTCCCGCTACAGCTTCAACATTATCCATCTTTTCAAAAATTTTAAATTCGTAACTCAATACAACTTCATTTAAGTTTATTATTTCATCATGAATTTTTATTTTTCCTTCAGTCTGGAATCCCAATAAAGTTTCTGTGTTCATTTCTTTAATAACTTTTGCTACGATTCCCATTTTCTTTCCAAGTCTTTTACCTAACAACGTGAAGTTAGGATCTGCACGTAAATTAGCATATTTAAGAGGATCTGAAGATATACTCAGTTCGCGAACATTCAACTCAGAGATTATATAACTTTTTAAGCTGTTGCAAAGATCATGTAGCAAAGAACCATCCGTGTGAACAACAATCAATGTTGACAACGGAAGTTTAAGAGGTATTTTCTTCCGCTCACGAATCATGCGACCGAGCTCAATTACGTTTTGCATACATTTCACCGAAGCTTCAATTCTTTCGTCGTGAACATCTTGCTGTATTTCCGGAAAAGATTCAAAATGTACACTATTTTGAGGGCTCTTTAGACATCGTCGAAGATTTTGATACATTTTCTCAACAAAGAAAGGAGTGAAAGGTGACATTGCTCTACAAAGCAGAAACAAAACATTAAAAAGTACTGAAAGAGCGGTTTGACAATCTTCCTCCCCATTTTTCCCTTTTAATCTTCCTCGATTAAAACGAACATAAACATTTGTAAGTTGATCTATGAAATTGACCAGTCGAGGAACAACCGTGTATAACCTATACCCTTCCATTTCAGCTCGAATAAATGAGATAAGTGTATTTGAAGCAGAGATAATCCAGCGATCGAGTACATTTAGATTTGTATCATTTAAAGTACCAGGAGTAAATAGGATTTTGTTTTCTTTTTCAACTCGACGAACATTTTGAACCAAAAAACGATAGGCATTATACCACGGTAAAAAAACATTTTTTAACACAGAAAAGACACCCTCTTCTTTGAAACGAAGTGGCTCCGCACGAACAACTGGACTATTAATCAAGTACAAGCGCAATGCATCAGCCCCATATTCACTCAATATCTTGTTGGGATCAGGGTAATTTTTCAACGACTTTGACATCTTTTTTCCATCAGACGCTAATACAAGTCCGTTGCATATAAGATTTTTAAATGCTGGGCGATCAAACAAAGCAGTCGAAAGTACCATCAAAGTATAAAACCAGCCACGCGTTTGATCGAGACCTTCGGCAACAAAATCAGCGGGAAAATTCTTATCAAAATAATCCTTGTTCTCGAAGGGATAATGCAGCTGAGCATATGGCATACTACCACTTTCAAACCAACAGTCAAAAACATCTTCCACTCTCCGTAAATTTGGAAAGCCGGCGCCCCGAGAAGAAGGAATTTCCAAATGGTCTATGAAATGTCTATGAAGATCACTTACTTTCTCACCTGACAAACTCTCAAGTTCTTCGACGGATCCAATGACTCGAAACTCTTCGCCATCAGGAGAAGTCCAAACAGGAATTGGAGTTCCCCAAAACCGGTTACGGGAAATTGACCAGTCATGCACATTTTCCAGCCAATTATGAAAACGCTTTTCTTGAACGTGTGTTGGGACCCAGTGCGTTTGCATATTCTTCTCAAGTAGCTTCTCCTTGAGATCTTCTACTTTAACAAAGTAAGATGCGACCGCCTTATAAATTAATGGTGTGTGTGAACGCCAGCAAAATGGGTATGAATGGACAATTTTCGAACTATCAAGAAGCCTATTCATCCCTTTCAACATCTTAAGTATATCTTTATCAGCTTCTTTCACATTTCTTCCAAATAACGGCTCGAGTATTGGCGCACGGAAGCAACCATTTTCATCTACTGGGTCCGGCAAAAGACCACCTTTTGAAATTACTCCGTGCGCAAGGCAAACACGATAATCATCTTCGCCATATGCAGGTGCTTGGTGTACAACGCCCGTTCCCGAACCCTCTGTTACATAATCATCAACACAAACTCGAAATGCTGTCTCCTTCATTTCAGTTTCAAAGAAAGAAAATATGGGTCTATAGCATAGTCCCTTTAATTCTTTACCACTTAATTCTTTGCATATTTGCCAATCATCTGAAAGTTGTTGTTTTTTGTTTGTAGCACCAGGGATTGCAGAAATGCAGGATTTCGCAACTATATAAATTGAACCATGCGGATTTTTCAAATAAACATAGATGTGTTCAGGATTTACACATAAGGCTAAATTACTCGGTAAAGTCCATGGCGTAGTAGTCCACGCTACAAAAGAACTTTGAATATCACAATCAATAACAGGAAAAGTGACCTGTAAGAATTATTTAAATATTAAGAGCAAATTGTGAAGTATGTGAAGATACCAAAATTGCGGGATCGGACACGTCTCTGTAGTCAAGTCCAGCTTCAAAGTTTGAAATTGGTGTATTGCAAGCTGTTGAGTAGGGCATTACTTTGAACCCCCGATAAATCTATGTTGGATAAGATAATTATTTGAGTTGTTTGAAAAAAAGCAAATTTATCTACCAGATTCTTATCATAAAGTGTCTTGAAAACCCACCACACACTTTCCTACAATATAAAAATTCAAAAACAAAGAAAGGGCTTTCTTCAAAGAATACCATGAAATTTAAATCTAGTGTTTTATAGTCGTTTTTAAAGTCAATCCAGCGTCCTGAACGAGTTATTGTTTGCTCCCACTCGCGAGCATACCGCAACACAATTTTTCTACACTCCTCATTGTAAACACCGATCCCCATATTCAGAACATCGTTTTTACTCTTGATGCCTATAAAACGATGGCTTTTGTAAGGGTTAAAGATAATATGATTTGAAAGCTAACCCAATTTTTTATCAATCTCGTACTCTACGGGCAATCCATGACAGTCCCAGCCAAAACGACGAACAACATGATGACCTGTGGAAGAGGCATAGCGGGTAATCACATCCTTAAAAGGCATTTTAAAATTTATAAAAAAGGACTCATAACAAAACCTTGATTGTTCCGGCCAAAATGTGACCGTAGTGGGGAAGACCCGTAGCAAACGGCGGCCCATCATAAAATATAAACCTTTCATTTTTCAAAAAAATGAGATAAAGAAAGAATGAAGAGAGACAAAATCTTACTCGGGGCGTCCTTCACTAAGTTTTAGTTGCTGCTGAAAGGCGTCCGTCTCTTTCCAAAACTTTAGAATAGCTTCTTCCTGGATTCACAATTCAGAAAAGGTGTTGAACGCATCGAAGATTCATCACCTGTAACGGGAACGAGTAATCCTTCCCTTCCTCAACTTCAATTAAGGTATGATTCGACATCGGATAAATTTACTTAGGGTCTTTCTCAAAAGTACTTAAGAAAAAAGTAAAAAAGATAGAGACGAGATAAAGAAAACACACAAAAAATAATCCGAAAAAATAAGCAAAAGTTCAAAATTTTTAGGGGTGTCCGGGTCGAATTGCACAATTACACTTATTGCACAATTATCCCCTGGACCCTTTATCGGCCCATCAGTAGAAATCCGGGGGAAAAAAAATATATAAAAAAAAAATATATATATTTCTTTTCTCCCTCCTGTCTCCCCTGGAAAAATCCAGCACACTTTTGGCCTTTTTTTTTCAAAATTTGTTTGGGTCTTCCGGTAAACTATGAGGGTTTAAGATAAGGACAAACTATACAGAAGTATCGCTTGTAAAGCTATGGTTATGTGTGTGGTTTATTAATGTATAAATACTATTAATTAACCTAGATCAATGTGTTATACACGTTGAGCTAAAGTATGATATATTGTCTTATTAGTAATAATAAGTGTGGACTGCTTATAGCTGTGCCTGTATTTTCCCTATAGTGGTATGGTCGACCTTATGGTATTTTCGAGATAGCATAAACAAAAACCCGAAAAACTCCATTTCTCCGGAGAAACTTCTCCGGAGATAGGGTTTAGGCTTTCGACTACTAATTTTAAGTTTTTACTCTTTTATATGTAAAAATTTTCGCGCTCACTACGCTCGCGAAGTAACATCGATCGAAATGATTATGTTTTAACAATTATACACTAAAAAACAACGAATAAACGCATATATATTGATTCCGAACGCATTTGAACGCATTATAATCTAATAGCAAAAAAATTTCGCGGCGCTCCGCGCCGCACTTAATTGATTCTCCGGAGAAAGCAAAAAAAATCCCGTTTCTCTGGAGAAATTCTCCGGAGAAGGAATTCCCCATCCCTACAGTCACAGTCTATTCAAAGTATAGAAAAATCAGGGTGTTTCCTCAGTTTTACTCGTGTGTTCGCGTGTTATTCCTTCTTCTACGTGTATCTCTGAACCTTGACGATAATACAGCACAAAATAAAAATCATTTGAGACTTGATAGCTATGATTTTCTCACTCCTCCATGGTGTCGCAACTTGCTCGCCACGGAACGTTTTTTCAAAAAGTTCTTGTGCTAGTAAATTAACACAGAGGAATGATAGCAGAGGTCAAGAGGTTAAGTCCGGTGCTGCGAATGTATCAAAGTGTTCGAATTCTAAAATTACTTTTGAAATTAATGCTTGTAAAACAAAAACTCGTAAATCGGCGTCAAAGCGCTATAAGATAACTCCTAGTGGCAAGGTAAACTTAATCTTGAAATGTTGAAATCTTTGTCTATTTTACACTAAAACAAAGGTTTTGCACAGACGCCCAGGAAAAGCTCACTTGAACGGGCCGAAATCTTCAGCTAGGAAAAATCGCTTGAATCATGTCATTGAACTTGGAAGGCAACAACTTTCATTAGTTCGAACAGTTCTTCCGTATTCTAAACTAGCTTCAAAAAGAAAATAAAGTTTTTTTCCGTGTGTCAGGCTTATTAGTTTTTTAGATTTTTTTAGAGAAAAAAGGAACAGTTTTTTTGAACTTAAATAAAACCTTTCTATACTAATACAAAATATGTTGAGCTCAGTTCACAAATTATATGCAATATCAAGCCTCCGTTACACCCAGACACAAATCTAGTCAAGTTCAATTCAGTGTAAAAGTAATATGGAGAAAAAATAGTTAGTTATAAGCTTTAACCATTAATTTCTTTCTTAAAGAAATTAATGGGACGTGAAGACGATTTTCAATAAATAAAAATAGTAAATCATTTCTGGCACCTGCAACTTGCTTTCTTGAACGAAAATGTACAGAAAGTAGACTTCGATTCTTCAAACTTAAACGAATCGGTGCAAGTACATACGACAGTCCAGCTGATGGAAAGCTCGTGTAGTAGAATTCTATTTGTTTAAGTTTCAACTCCGAAAGCACACTCGTGGAACAACCAAATAGTACGTGCCAAAAATCGTGAGACTCGCGTAACCTTGCTGCGACGTATGCTAAATCTGGATTTGCGATGAACCTTACAAGAGGACGTTCCTGAGGAGAAAATGCACGGGTTCCCATAAATTGAGCATATGCATCCCCGAATGTGTGCTTTCCGCACGACCAGGCTTCGTTAAGAGTAGCTTGAGTTATTTGAGGACGTTTAAACAAAAGCTCCTTCCCTTGTGGATGGGCTTTCATTATGAATAATAAAAAATCCAAAACAACCCCATCTAATAATTCGCTGGAGTTTGCGACTAAATCAGCTCTCTTCGGATGTATTATAGCCCCATATCCAGAAAACAATATAACAAGGCTTCGCTGTGCAATACTCAAATGAATAAAATCCTCTGATGCTTGTTCTTTTCTAGCATGGCTGAGTTTTGCTAAAGCTATGGCAAGCTTATGCTTATTCAATAAAGACTTGGGTTGATTTTGAGACACGGAGAGTTTAGCGCAACTACAAAACCACTTCAACGTTCGATGCATAGGAAGCCACTGGAATGTAATTTAAAGAACTACTGCGTCGCAAAAGACATAGTTAGGTTATATCAATTTTATCTTCAATTTAATTCAAGTTTTTTTTCCCTCAACGCAACCTCAATAAAGCATTTAATCTAATTTATGCTTGAACTGATTTCTGAATTCCCAAAGAGCAGACCCAAACAACGTCAAATTGACAAAAAAGAAAAAACCATGTGCATAAATAAAAAAAATAAACCCTATCTCCGGAGATGCATCTCCGGAGATATGAGTTTTTTGACATAATTCCGGAATTGCGACACCCCTAAAATATTTAATAAAATTCTTCTTTTAAAAAACCGTAAACCCTAAATCCCTAACGCCTAATGAATTCCTGAATTCGGCTTAATTTTCTTCGCCTCAAGTGTCAGACATCAAAGTCAGACTTTCAATTCGTAGATAAAAAAGCAACCTATCATTGGTATTATAGCATCTACCATGGCAGCGGCATGGTACCTTTCACACACTCACACAAAATCATGGATTGAAGATTAACTATAAATCAATGATCAATAAAAAACAATGTCTACATAAATACAAGCAAGGTAAGCAAGGTTCTTAATATTTCGAATATGCGTACTAATAATGATGTAGTAATGTTTAAGAAGGGGCAATCGAATATCTACATTCCACGCCAAGGAGATATCGTACTCGGTATAGTAGTAGAGAAATTCAGTTCTCATATATTAATTGATTGCAAAGCTAAGACTTTGGCAAAGATGGCCACTTTGAATTCCGTGGGAAAATTTGGACATGTATTAGGTAAAATAAGAATTGGATCACTTTTATGCTGCATGGTAGAAGAGGTAGAAGAGACATGTACGTCGTTCATAGTTTCGTGTAAAGAAAACTGCCCAGTGCTTGAAAGAGGTTTCTCTTTTAACATGCCATCTTCGATAGCACAAACAATACTTTCTGAACATGGAAGTTTTCTAGGAACTTTACGCGTTGCGCATTCATTCCAACTTGCGTTTGGGTTAAATGGTTTGGCTTGGTTTAGTTCGAAATCGCTTACAACAGAGTTGCGGTTTCGTTCATTTTTTAGAGATTTATGCGGAGGTGTCTTGAGTTGTTATTAGTTATTATTGATGTATCACAATTTTATTTAAGATTTACGAGGCTGGCTTCAAGTAAAACTTCCAAAAATTATTAAACGACACAGCGTAAAAAATGAAAAACCAACCAGTCATACTCAAATTGAGCGCATGGCGTCATATCACACTTTTCTATCGTTCTGTCGAAAAACATTTCTAGACCTCAGTCGCACACGTTCGATTTTGAACTTTGTTAATACGTCTAGGTCTAAGATATGAACCGACTATAATGAAGCTAGTACTAATACGATCTCATGACACTGCTTTTTTTGAAAAATGATTGAGTAATTCATGAGACCTACGCGCGATAGTTTATTAATGAAAATGCAATCATTTACAAAATCAGTAACCAAATGTTTTGGACTTCAACGACGCGAGAGGAATGCTAACTTATCATTAATTGAGCTGAAATTCATATGGTGCTTATAAACGAATATGTTAGGCTTTATTATCTGAAATATTATTGATTTAGTCATAATTGCGTACGTAAGAACGAGCGAAGAAAGTGACCAAAATTGGACAGATTTAGATTTGAATTTTTTGGGAAGTTTTACTTGACGCTTGAAGCCAGCCTCGTAGCCTATAATAAATTTTATAACATTATAAGCACAGTAAGGTATGATGTGTGAGAGACTAAGGTGATTTGTTTTGATGTTGTTGTTGTTGTTTTCTTGAATTGATCACACTTATTGTTTCTCTGGCATCTGTTCTTTCTTTTTTATTAAGAGGATTTCTGACTAGACTTATATTTTGCTCGATTAGTTGCCTTTCGCTGGAAAACGCAGCGTGTCGAGTGCCGTTATTTTTTTTCCCAAAGAATCTATCATTTCGACGAGTACGAATAGTTTCTAGCTTTTCAAGTGCATTTAATGTGGCATGTACAAGTTCACGATTATATTTTATTGGTCGATTTCGACGGCGCTCGAATTCAAATATTGTGTCATTACTAAGATCTTTACCCCTCAAAGCGCGATATACTTTAGTCCACTTTACTTTTCGAGGGTTGCGTTTCATTTTAAAGTTTTTATGGCACTTCGTCCGACAAAATTTAAATGTTTTCGAATCGTTTCGAATGAAACAAATTCCATGGCCTGGATATACTGTGGAACTACAAAACCAGCATTTTTCCAATCGCATATTTCTTTGAAGATTTTGCTTTTCAAATAAAGACTAGTATATTTGTAAAGAACTATTTGACGTCAGTTGCTTGAGTTTTTTTAGGAACAAAGTGGCGGCTAGGAGGTTGAACTCAAACTCAAGCTGTCAAGCAACAGCACTCAATTCTCTAGTAATCAGCTATCCGGTATGTATCCCCTGATGGACCCTTTATCGGCCCAGTAGAAATCCGGGGGGAAAAAAATAAAAAAAAATATATTTCTTTTCTCCCTCCTGTCTACCAGCAGTCTACTGATGCTGGGCGGTTGAATTTGGCACCGTTTAGGGTATCAATAAATACACATACCAGAAACTATAGAAGGAGACATCCGTTCGCTATGAAACCAATCGCAAACGAAAGAGGATGAAATTTCAGTGCGGGTAGTGGTTTTTAATTCTTTTTAATAACAAAATTAAGAGCCCGCGAGAAACATATCTTTTAACCATCCACACATGAAAACTCTCTCACATTTTCGACCATCTCTTCTTATCTCTTCTTTCT
>Ga0209830_10003356_pt1 | contig 12274 bp, 14 predicted proteins | sample ArcticOcean_MG_C_12_FD_187439 | JGI IMG/M metagenome (GOLD analysis project Ga0209830, IMG submission 187439) | Marine microbial communities from western Arctic Ocean - ArcticOcean_MG_CB8_130 (SPAdes) (version 2) | ecosystem: Environmental > Aquatic > Marine > Oceanic | place: Arctic Ocean...
GTTGTCGCAAATTGTTGATCGATCTCTTGAACCAACCGTTTCACTCCAAAGGTTTCTGTCGCGTAATGCCCTCCATAGAGAACATTCAACCCTAATTCTTCTGCCAACGGAAAACTCCAATGAGGCCCCTCCCCTGTGATAAAGGTGTCAACGCCACAAGCCGAAACCGCCTCGACCTCACTTCCTGCCCCTCCCGTAATGATTCCCAAGCGTCCGACCGGGCAATTCACTTCCCCTCTTAACAAGACCGGACCCTCTACTACTTCGGAAAACAGCTCTTTCAACTCAGCGAGATTCATCTCCAATTCCCCCCGTAGCCCAAGATCGACCCCCTTCCACTTGAAAAAGGAATCTCTGTTTTTTAAACCCAGCCTATCTGCCAAAAGGGCATTGTTTCCTAACCTTAAGTGCACATCTAAGGGAATATGCGCACTGTAGATTGCCAGGCCCGCGTCCATCGCAAACTTCAGCTTCCGATAATGAGCCCCGGTAATCTGACGCACCCCCTGCCAGAACATCCCATGATGTACGACAAGAAGATCGGCCCCCGCTGCCACCGCCTTCTCGACCACTGGAAGACTCGCATCCACCGCCGCTACCACGCGGGAGACTTCTCCCCCGTTTTGGAGCTGTAAGCCATTGTGAGCCCCTGGGTAATCTGGAATTTCCTCTAACCTCAGCTCCGTATTCAAAAAGGAGACAATTTCATCCAATCTCGCCATTCCCCATTGAAGTCCGCTGTCATCCATTCGCCAATCCGAAAGTCAGCTAGTTCTCCAGACCAGCCCGATGTCATCTCCACTGTTTTGTTCGTCAACGGATATTAGCTTACGCATCCGTGCAGCGCTCGTCTCTCCAATCAAAAACGCCGCTTCAACCCCTCTCTCCATCCGGGTGTTAAAAAATCAAGAGAGGCGCACTCAATATTTTTGACGTCCAGTCAGGAGCCACGATCACAATAATTCATCGTATTGTTTTGCTGATCTCCCGGCGCAACATCATTTACCCGAAAATTCCTGCACTTCCACTATTTCGCGCGATCACAACAAGTTGACAACACCTTGAAATCAAGCTGGGACGGGAGCTGGGGACTCACGGTGCGAATATCCCTCGACCGACGCACTTTGCCAATTTAAAACCCCGCCATGTCCCACATGGAGCACACTCTCGCAAGCGAAGCGACCCTCGAAGGAACTTCCTTGCATACGGGCGAAAAAGTCACCCTTACTCTCAAACCTGCCCCCGAAGGCTACGGATTCAAATTTCGCCGTGTCGATCTCCCCGACAAGCCTTTCATTGATGCAGACGTCTCCAAAGTGCAAACCGTCGAAAGAGCGACTACCTTGGCGGAGGGCTCAGTAAAGGTTCACACCGTCGAGCACGTCCTTTCTGCTCTTGTCGGACTCGGAGTTGATAACGCCCTTGTTGAGATGGATGCCAACGAGCCACCCATTGGCGATGGATCTTCACGACCCTATGTAGAACTCATCAAGAAAGCGGGCTTACTTGAACAAAGCGTGCCACGTCAAATCTGGGAAATCCGCGAACCTATTCATATTGAAGTTGGAAACGGCTCGCTCATTACCATCGTTCCTGACAAAGAATTCCGCGTCTCAGTCACCAATGTGGGTAAGGACGGTCGCTTCGTTCAATACTTCTCTTCAGTGGTGAACCAAGAGACTTACGAGAAAGAGATCGCTCCAGCGCGCACGTTCACCTTCTACGAAGACATCAAACCTCTCCTGGATAAAGGCTTGATCAAGGGTGGTTCGCTCGAAAATGCCGTCGTCGTTCGTGGCGAGGAAATTATGTCCAAAGAACCCATGCGATTTAACAATGAATTCGCACGCCACAAGGCCCTGGATCTCATTGGTGACCTCATGCTTTCCGGCAAGAAATTCCTCGGTCATGTCATTGCCATCGCTCCCGGCCACGGACCAAACACAGGCATGGCAGCGCTGATCAAGAAAGAATATGCCGCGATGCGTTCCATGGTGCCGCCACTCAAGCTCCCTGAAGGAGAAGCCGTTCTCAAAACTGAGGACATTCTTAAGATCCTACCCCACCGCTACCCCTTCCTCCTCATCGACCGCGTGACGGGATTCTCCTCAGAGATGAAGTGCACCGCGATCAAAAATCTCACGATGAACGAGGAGTTCTTCCAAGGGCACTTCCCTGGCCACCCCATCATGCCCGGTGTTCTTCAGCTAGAAGCCATGGCCCAGACCGCTTCCATTTTGATCATGCGACTTCCAGATAACCATGGAAAGATTGGCTATTTCCTGAGCGCCAACAACGTTAAGTTCCGCAAGCCGGTTGTCCCCGGTGACACCTTATTTATCGACGCCGAAATCACCAAGATGCGGCGCAACATCGGTCAGGCCATCGCCACTTGCTCTGTCAACGGCGTGGTCGTCTCCAGTGCGGAACTGAGATTTGCGGTGATGTAGAGTGTCCCCTCTCCTTACCCCCTGCAAGATCGTCTCCAAAGCGAACTTTTCTGAGTAATTACTTAAAATACCGCCGGCGGGGATCGAACCCGCACGACCTAGGGTCAACGGATTTTAAATCCGCAGCGTCTACCAATTCCGCCACGGCGGCATTTCATGAAATTCGAGCGATTGAAGAATCCGTCAATGCTCTACGGCGAATTACAGAACGGAGGTGCCACTGTCAACACAACGACGACTTTCGCACATAAGATTCTCTGCTTGATCTCTAGCTTCGAGATTTGATCGCATCAACGGCTCGCATGAGTAGCTGCTTTAGGTCGTCGTCATCGGATCCCATTGCAGACTTTAATGCCGGAATGCTTTTTGGGGTCCCAATCTTGCGGAGCAGAATCGCAGCTTCCTTCTTCAGCTCAAGGGGTGATTCACCGATATGGAAAGCCAAGCGAGATTCGCCAGCAGCTCCAATTGCTTCATACTGCTCCGACCAAGCAGATGGATCCTTGACCCACATCCGGTCAACAACAGCGATTACGTCCAGCGAGCCATTTAAAGTCAAATATTCCACAAGCGATTTAGGAACCTCTCGATCCTCCTCACTCCAGCCAAGCACGAGCCCACTCACCTGGCCAACCACCTCCTGATCTTTTGGAGCCCACTGAGCAAGAGCCCTTCCGATCGAATCGTGAAGTGCCCAGCCGCTATCCTGCTTTAAAAGAACCAAAAGCTGGGCAACAATGTCCGGCCTGCGCCTTTTCGCCGCATCTACAGGCATCTTCCCAAATCGAACAACTGCCTTTTCAATACGCTCGATGTTGATGTTGCTAAGCTCCTTGAGATTCATTTCGCAAAACCGCTCATTCCGCGGGTCTTTAAGCTGATTGAACGTCTCGTTACCCGGTTCCAAAAAGAGATCAGTATTCACGACAAGATCCACGATTCGGTGCGAGGGCACGGTAGTGACGATCCCCAAATCCGAGCAAATTTCAACCACCTCGTCGAAACTCTCGGTGATTCCAGCGATAACCATGAGCCGATCTCTAGCCTCATTCCGATCATAAGTAACGATTGCGTTCGTAGAGGGGATGACAAAACGCCTCATGAAAAAACTCTCCACGCTATACTCGTAACTGTCCTTCATGGGGTGCAGATACACTGTGACGACGCGCTCATGCCCCTCGATCCCTTCTTCAGGCTTGGATTCCATATCAATCCATTTTTTGACACTTCCGTATCCGATCTTAGCTAGGTAGCTATCCAAATCGTTCGTGATGAGATTAGGGTCTTCTTCCGTCGGATTCATGGCCTCTCGCGGAGTGAAACCTCCACCACTTCTGGGCGTCAAATGAACGGGACTTAGAAAAACTAAGGCCATCACGATGGCACTTAAAACCGTTGAGAGAGTGATTGCCCGATTTCTCCAATTCTTCGCGCCTACAAGAATCAACCCCGAGCCAACCAGACAGACAAATCCTGCAAGAAAGAGGCGCTGGTGCATCTCGACATCCTGAAACGCCTTTCCTGGTGCGGAAGTGACCAAAAAGATGAATGCAAACATACAGATCAGCACGATCCCGGAGCAAGCCGCAAAGGTCTGGCTCGAGCTACTTGACATTGCCGAAATCGTATTGACCTGAGGTGAATACTCGGCCCTTTGAAAGTTGACGGGGGCAGACTCCCCTACCGGAGTGGGACTCAGTCGATCGAGCAACACATCGTGGTGCTCGCCCGGATAAATGCGAGACTTCTCTGCCATGATCGCCCCGGGACCAACCTCGAAACGGTGATCACAGGCTCCACACTCCACCGTTTTACCGGTGAGATCTTCGTGAACACGGAAGCTGCGGCTGCAAGCTGGGCAGAGAATCTGAAGGTTCATTTGTTAGCGCGTGTCGTTAAAGTTATAAAAGTGTCCTCCCTCTAGTCCCTCAAAACAACCTTTCCGTTCAAAAAAGGAAATCAATTTTCTAATTTGGGAGTCTTAGAGCGGCAATCTCGGCCATAATCCGGTCAGAAATCACCTGATAACCGTCACGTCCCTTTACAGCGAGTTCCTCTGTAGTGAAGTCGATCGGGTCACCCACAACGATTGTGATCGGGTGGAATTTAAGCCGGCCACTTCCACGTGGGAGGCATTCCCGAGCTCCAAAAATTCGCATCGGTTGCACCACTGCACGACTCTTCACCGCGATGAGACCGACGCCCGCCCCGGCAGGTCCAAGTTCCCCGTCCAGGGTCCTGGCTCCTTCCGGAAAAACAACGACTCGTTCACCACTTCGTAAAATCTTAATAATGCGCTTCAGGCTGCTCATATCCGGGCGATCCTGATCCACTGGCACCGCATTCCATCGGGTATAGAGCCACTTAAAAAAACCCCTAAAAAGCGTCTTTCTTGCCAAGTAATGAACTTCTTCATCATACGCAATTCCAACGAGAGGGGGGTCGAGAAAGCTCTCATGATTCGAGGCGATCAGCACTCCGCCTTCTTGGATGAGTTTTTCCTTCCCGATTACGCGGTAACCGAAAAGAGTCGAAGTCGCGGCTCTAAAAAGAGTGACGCCGAGCCAATAAACCGTCTTCATGAAAGGTCCTCCCATCCAAGTGATTTGAGCGCCTCTTTCGCCGCCTCTACCACTTCTTCAATCTCAAGGTGGGAAGAATCGATCACGATCGCGCCATCGGAGATTCTTAAGGGTGCCGTCTTGCGTTGGCTGTCTTGGGCATCCCTCGCGGCCACCGCATCTGCTTCACCATCAGCAGCTCGCCGGGCTCGTCTCACTTCTTCCGAAGCATCGATGTAAAGTTTGTAGGGAGTGTCAGGAAAAACAACCGAGCCGATATCCCGCCCCTCCATCACGATATCGCTGGTCTCGAGATACTCCCGCTGAAGCTTTACCAATCGCTCGCGCACTTCGGGCACCGCCGCAACCGATGACACGAAATCATTCACCTTTGATGAGCGCAACTCCTCGTTGAAAAAGCGGCCATTGATTCCGATGGTGGAACGCCCTTCCTCCATTCCGCAGGTGATCTCCATCTTGGATGCAGCATCCACGATGGCACCTTCATCCCTCGAAGAAACCCCATCTTGCAAAAGCTGCCAGGTGACGGCGCGATACATCGCCCCAGAATTCACCATGACCATCCCAAGAGAATCAGCGAGTCTCTTGGCAACGGTACTTTTCCCGGAAGCAGCGGGACCATCAATAGCTACAGCGCGGTGAATCAAGCTCATCGTTTACGCATTTCTTTTAAGTGATTAGCAAACCCGGGATACGAGGTGTTCACGCAAGCGCAGTCATCAATCAAGGTATTTCCGCTATCCGCAAGCAAGCCAGCCATCGAAAACGCCATTGCAATCCGATGATCACCGAAGCTCTTCAAATGAGCTCCTTTCAGCTTGGTCTCTCCCTGAATCACCATGCCATCTTCGAACTCTTCAACTTGGGCATCCATCGCGCGAAGATTTGTGATCGTCGTCTCGATGCGGTCCGTCTCTTTCACCCGTAGCTCGGAAGCATTTCGAATCGTCATCTTTCCTTTTGCCAAGGCTCCGGCAACCGCCAAAATGGGGACCTCATCGATAATATTCGGGACCTCTTCCGGGCGGATCTCCACTCCATGAAGTTCCTGTCCTACGACCTCCACATTTCCACGCGGCTCCCCTCCTTCATCGTGGAGGACGATATCTTTAATGTGCGCTCCCATCCGGATCAGGACATCGATGAGTCCGGTGCGCGTCGGGTTCAACCCAACATTCGTAATGAGCAATTTCGACCCTGGTCGGCAGGCGGCCGCGACGATCCAAAAAGCAGCACTGGAAATATCACCGGGCACCACCACATCGCAGGATCGAATCCTCTGCTTTCCATAAAGCGAGATGACATTGTCCTTCGTCGTCACCGTCACTCCAAAGGCATTTAAAAGACGCTCGCTGTGATCGCGGGTGACCGCAGGTTGGACCACCGTCGTTTTTTCAGGAGCAAAGAGTCCAGCAAGGAGAACCGCACTCTTCACTTGCGCACTTGCCATGGGCATTTCGTAGCAAATCGAGTTGAGCTCACTTCCCGTGATGTGCAGCGGAGCGCAGCCGGGCTTTGCCCCCTTCGCTTCAAACTTGGCACCCATTTCCTCCAAAGGCTTCATGATCCGCCCCATCGGACGAGAAGACAGCGACTCATCCCCGGTCAGAACACTATCGAATTTCTGAGCCGCAAGCACTCCTGCCAAAAGGCGCATGCCCGTCCCCGAGTTTCCACAATCCAAATTCACATTGGCTACCCGAAGCTCCCCCCTGCAGCCATGAATTTTCATGTCCAGCGGAGCATCGACGGTTCCGCGTTCAACCTCATAACGCACTCCCAACTGACCCATCGCACGCAGCGTGTTAACGCAATCTTCGCTGGGTAGGAAATTCTCCACCCGGCACGTGCCATCGGAGAGCCCCGCAAGGATGGCAACCCGATGGGAAATGCTCTTATCGCCCGGCACTGCCAATTCTCCAGAGATGGCCTTAATCGGCCCTACCTTAATCGTGTCGCTCATGGTCTAAAATCTTCAACTGACTTCGTCCCGGGTGGCCTTCACCTCCAAGAGATAGTCTAGGAGCTCTTCATTGTCGGAATCCTCTAAAATAACAAGCATATCACGCAACGACTGCTCGGCCTCACGCAGGACATCGGCCAGCGCCGCGCGATTTTCAATCATGATCTCGGCCCACATCGCCGGATCTCCCGACGCAACCCTGCTGGTATCGCGAAACCCACCTCCAGCCAGCTGCAGAGGATCTCCCAGAGCCAATCCCACTTCCGCCGTCAGCACTGCCATCACATGCGGATAGTGGCTAATCCGGGCCACCGCCCGATCATGCTCGGCGGCATCGAGAAAGCGCACCACGCAGCCAAGACTTTCCCAAAACTCCTCCAGTGCCTTGACTTTCGCTTCCTCCAGCGACTCATCATTGGTGAGAACACAGGCCGCTCCGCGGAAAAGATCGACGCAAGCCGCTTCCACCCCCGTCCTCTCGGAACCAGCCATCGGATGGCTCCCGATAAAACCGATTCCCGCCTTTTTTAATAGAGGGGCTACCACCTCGTGCGGGTGAACTTTGACACTTCCGACATCCGTTACCAGACATCCCTGAGACAGATGAGGCAGCAGCATTTCCACCAGTGGAGCCATCGCCCCGACCGGCACCGCAAGCACAATGAGATCCGCTCCGCCCACCGCTTCTGCAAGATCCGTCGTCGCCGACATCCCCAACGCGCAAGTTTTCTCAACCCGTTCGGCATTTCTGCCCCAGAGAACCGCTTCCAAACCAGCTTCTTCCGCGGCGAGCGCGACCGACCCTCCGAGAAGCCCCGGCCCTAAAATGGTCACCTTCTTAAATTGCATGGCACAAAAAAACCACGCCCTCTCGCGAAGACGTAGTTGGAAAATAGGCTAAGAGAACCACTTAGGGAACTCGGAACTTGTTGGTTAGCTGATTTGGATCCTCAGGATCCACCACAAGACGTCCTCCTGGAATGCCGCGCACGTCCACTTCATTCCCTGTATAAGGATTCTTTACGAATCCTTTCCGCGTCGGGACTGCGGTAGGATACTTCGAAGGTTTCTTCTCAACGACGGGTGACTGGCCGGAAACTTCTGCGTCTTCTATCGCTTCCTGGGACGCAGATTCGTCTTCAAAAGGTGACTTTGGAAGAAGCTCTCGAAGCGGATCGCTCTTTTCCTTTGCGGCAAGACGCTTACGGTTCTCCTCTGCCTGGCGCTCTAGCTCGGTTTGCATCTGACCTCGGGGGTTTACCGCCTCCGCAGCGGGGATTAAGGCAGGATCCATCGGAGGTCTATTGGGCGGGTAGGGAGAACAACTTACCAGAAAAACTCCTGTAAGGAGCATCGCGAGGAAATTGCGGAGTGAAATCAGGTCTTTCATGTCAGTAGTAGTTTTTATTAGAAATGTCGGGGATGAACTGACTTCTCGTTCATCGGTGGAATTCTCAAAGATGTCAAGCCAGCAGCCCCAACTACCTCATCCATTGACAAGCGAAATCGCTGGCTTCATTGCATCCAATCAATCTGAAGGATTTGACGAACTAATGCTTCGTTTATTCACGCATCAATTCGAAAAATGCCTTCCTTACCGCCAATTCGCTCGTTCGCTGGGAGTCGAGCCCACCTCAATCACCTACTGGCGAGAGATTCCCGCTATCCCCACCTCCGCCTTCAAGCTCGCCAATCACCCGCTTTCATCCGGAGCCACCACCTTCCTCACCTCCGGCACCACCACTGAGATCAAAGGGGCGCATCACTTTCCTTCCACCACCCTCTATGACCTGGCCGCCCTCACTCATTGGAAAGCCCGCTTTCCCGATCTCCCTCTCTCTTTCCTGAGCCCTCCTCCGGAAGAAAACCCCAGCTCCTCCCTCGTCCACATGTTCGAGCAACTCCACCAATCGCTTGATCCACAAAATACTTCCCCATTTTTGCTCCGCAACGACCAGTTCCACCTCGCTCCCCTCTTTCAGCTCAACCAACCCGTTATCCTCTCCGGAACCGCACTCGCTTTCCTCCACCTTCTCAATTCCCACCAAGCGATCCCCCTTCCCAAAGGCTCACGACTCCTCGAAACAGGCGGCTACAAAGGCACCACCCACTCACTTTCAAAACCAAACTTCTACGCCGAACTCAGCACCTTCTTTAGCGTCCCAGATCATGACATTCATAACGAATACGGCATGACCGAGCTCTCCTCCCAAGCCTATACCAATGGCGCGGACGGAACCCATCGTTTCCCCGATTGGTGCCGCTTTCAAATCATCTGTCCCGAAACCGGAAAGGAGCTGTCCCCTGGCGCAATCGGCTATCTCCAGATCCACGATCTCGCCAACCTCCACAGCGTCGCCGCGATCCGCACCCAAGACTTTGCCTCCGCTCATCCCGATGGCTCCTTCACCCTCCTTGGCCGCGACCCCGGAGCCCTTCCGCGCGGATGCTCCCGCTCCATCGATGACTCCCTCAGCCCCAATTCTCAAATTTCGTGAGTAACTCTCAGATCTCAAATCTCACCCACCTCGCCCAAGCCGCCCCCCTCTTCGAGCCCTTCACTGGAGTTTTCGATGAAGCCGCCCTGCGCCAGTGGATAAAAGACGAACTCACTCCCCTTCCGAACACCCGCTTTCTCCCTCCGGAAAACATCGTCCACATCATCTCCGGCAACACCCCCCATGCCGCCTTCCAATCTCTCCTCGCCGGCCTCCTGCTCGGGGTGAAAAATCGACTCAAGCTCCCCTCCGAAACACTCCTCGATTTCGAAACATCACTCGCCCAACTCCCTTCCGAACTTCAAGCGCTCATCGAAACCTCCCGCGAGCTCCCCGATCACTGGATCTCCGAAGCCGGAGCCCTCATCGTCTACGGGAGTGATTCCACCATCCGACACTTCCGCTCGCTCGCCCCTCTCGAAATTCCCTTCGTGGCCCACGGCCATCGCCTCGGCATCGCCCTTATTGAGGTCCCATCCGAAGAAGCCGCCCGCCTCGCCGCCAAGGACATTGGCGAGTTTGATCAAAATGGCTGCCTCTCGCTGCAAACCATCTTTGTCGAAAATCCACACGATTTTGCCCCTCTCCTCGCCACCGCAATGGCTGACTACGAAAAGGCCCACCCGCGCGCCGACCTCGGCCCATCCGAACACGGCGCCATCAGCAACCTCCGGCACGAAACCCTCTACCTCGCCGCTCAAGAGCCTAAAAAACACCACCTCTGGCACAGCGAAAAATCCACCGCCTGGACCATCGTCTTTCAAGACACCCCGGAAATCACCCCCTCCCCCGGCAACCGCACCGTATTCCTCAAGCCAATGGCACAATGGCCAGGCCAAAGGAGCCGAGGCGTCCCGCCCCGATCATTTCAAAACTTCATCTCTCAAATCGCCCTCCATCCCTTCCAGGAACGCGACGACCTCCCCTCGCCACGCATCTTTCCCCTGGGCCAAGCCCAGCGCCCACCCTTCGCCTGGGCCCACGATGGGATTCTTCCCCTACGCTCTCTCGTCCGAGTGCAGACTTCCGACTCTCCCACCTCATGATTGAAGATCTCTGATAACGACTCTTCCCCCTCCCTCGTCAGTCCGACTGAAGCATTTGCAACAAATGACGCTTTCTTCCCGTATCGAGCGGTTCCCATGAAATATCTCTCTTTCTTCCTCCCCGCTCTTCTCCTCGCCTCCACGCTCTCCAGTCAGGCCCTTCGCAAAAACCCCACCTGGAACAAGCAAACAAAGTCCCAACCCGATGCCCAAGCCGGTGGCTGGTTCATCAATCTCGGCATCACCGGAGCTCGCGCCAAGATCACCCTTGAAAAGCCGAAAGAATTCGAAGTCGCCTTTGTCTTCCCCGACACTCCTGCTCACGCAAAAATCCTTCCCGGCGACCGCATCACCGGCGTCAACGGCCGCTCGTTTTCCGAACCCCACAAGTTCGGATACGGCCCCAAGTTCTTCGGCTACGAAGGCCCCATACTGGAGCTCGGCAAAGCCCTCGACTCCAACAGCGGAACAATCACCCTCCAATTCATCCGCGGCGGCAAGCCCCTCGCGACCACCCTGGAGCTCCCCAAAAAACACCGCTCCTTTTCCAAGACCTTCCCCTACGACTGTCCCAAAACCGACCGCATCCTCAAAGAAGCCCACACCTACCTCCTCGGCAAACAACGCCCCGACGGACTCTGGAGCAGCCGCCCCGATGCCAACGCCTTCGCCGCCCTCACCCTCCTCGGATCCGGCCAAAAAGATCACCTCCCCGCCGTCAAAAAATCCGTCAAAAAAATGGCCGCTTCCACTAATGATGAGATCGACTACGGCGGCCTCGACTGCTGGAAATATAGCCTGTACGGCACCACTCTCTCCGAATACTACCTCCTCACCCGCGAGAAATGGGTCCTCCCCGAACTCGAGGAGATAAAGAGTTGGCTCCTTCAAGCCCAATTCGTCAACGGCGGCTGGGGACACCGGCCCAAGAACAAACCCGGCGGAAATGGCTACGGCGCCATCAACTGCATCACCATGCAGGCCAAGCTCGCCTTCGCCCTCATGATGCGCTGCGGCCTCGACGTCCCCGCCGCCAACTTCCGCGCCACCCACGACTTCGTCGCAAAAGGCACCAACGACATCGGCTACGTTTGGTATAAAGACGGAGGCCGCCAAAACCCCAGCTACGCCGACATGGGCCGCACCGGCATCACCGCCCTCGCCCATCACATCAGCCCCGTCGGAGGAAAAGAATACCGCGACTTCGCCCGCCTCACTGCCAGCTGCATCGGCAGCTTCCCCAAAACCTTCCCCGACACCCACGGCTCCCCACTCTTGGGCCTCGCCTGGACCGGACTCGGTGCCCTCGCGGATCCCAAGGAATTCCGCAAACTCATGGACTACAACCGCTGGCATTTCGCCCTCGCGCTCACCCCTGAAGGCAATTTTTACTACCAGCCAAACCGCGACAACAACTCGCAGGACTACTCAGCCGACCCGCGCCTCAACGCCACCGCCGCCAATGCCCTCGTCCTCAGCGCCAAATTCAAAGTCCTCCAAATCACCGGCGCAAAACCTCTCGTCCTGAAATAGGACCCGAGCGGGATTCTCATCTATCATCCCTCTTCACCACCTCGTAGGCAATCCGCAGAAAAAATAAGCCAATCACTCCCGCAACCACCGCGAGAAGCGAAGTCGTGCTTCCTCCATCGCCACATTCCCCGCTCATCGCCAGCGAGGAACCTCCCCGTGGATATCTGCCTCCCACACTGCCACTGCTCCTCCCATAATCACA
>Ga0209830_10003358_pt1 | contig 12272 bp, 10 predicted proteins | sample ArcticOcean_MG_C_12_FD_187439 | JGI IMG/M metagenome (GOLD analysis project Ga0209830, IMG submission 187439) | Marine microbial communities from western Arctic Ocean - ArcticOcean_MG_CB8_130 (SPAdes) (version 2) | ecosystem: Environmental > Aquatic > Marine > Oceanic | place: Arctic Ocean...
GAGAGAGAGAGAGAGAGAGATAATAATAATAATAATAACAATAATAATAATAATAATAATAATAGTGTTATTAATAGTATTATAATAGTATTAAAATGATAGAAGTTGTTCTGAACGATCGTTTAGGAAAGAAAATAAGAGTAAAATGTAACGAAGATGATACGATTGGCGATTTGAAGAAACTAGTCGCAGCTCAAACTGGCACGCGAGCGGAGAAGATTCGCATACAGAAATGGTATAACGTATATAAAGATCACATAACATTAGAAGATTACGAAGTCCACGATGGTAGTAATCTCGAGTTGTATTATAATTAACTTTTGTTCTATATCAATCAAATTCAATTTCAAAAACTCTCCTTTTCATGCGTCTCCACCATCATTGTGAACGCCGTTCGAATGGCTTTCATAAGCACGAAGTCTCCGTTCTCTGCTAGCTCTTTGAAAACAACCTGCGTTGTTAACGCTGTCGCATACGCCTTAACCATCTTCAACTCCTCATTTCCAGGCCTAAAGCGAGCATGTACAAACCTGCAAACACTTTGAAACCTTGAGCGTCTAATTCATCTAAAGAACATCGTAAGGTCTTCAAAGGAACCTTTAAGACTTCAATGAACTCTGAATCTTCTAATTCTCTTTCTACTACTTTTTTCTCAATCTCCTCTACGCTTTCGTCTTCGTAAGAATCTAAATCTACGTCGCACGTAACGAGGACGACGGTTTCGTTCGTTAAGCCGGGCGATAACGCCAACGCACACTTTGTTGCTTTTGCGTTGAAGCCGATATACCCAGTTTCTTCTTTCAATTCTCTTAGAGCGGCTTCCTCAGGGCTCTCTCCTAAATCGATTAAGCCAGCTGGCAACTCAATCGTTTCCGTTTCCAGTGGTGGCCTAAACTGTTTCACTAATAAAGTTTGTGTTGGTTTCCCAGTTCGTTTTAATCTCGCAAAGACACAGACGGCATCGGCGACTGCGTTAAGATCTTTTGTCGTTCGCGTGCAAGCATCCCATTTTCGGTCTTTACCTAGAGGATCCGTGTAATCTATTGAAGATAGTTTTAACCAATTCGTTTGATTAATAGTCGTCCAACGAACGATTTTACTCCTACTTCTTTTACTATTTCTTTGTTGCAGCACGCTGGCGTTATTATTATCATCATCATCTTCGTTCATTATTGTTTTTGTTGATAAATATAATTCAGAAACGACGTCGCTTATTTTCCCTCTTTTATTAATACTGATGATGTTCTTATTATAGTAATCCTTATTATTACTCGACGAAGAGCGACAAACGAACGAAAGTGCTCTCATTATGACGCGTAAGATACCATCTGAGGGTGTCTGACTATGTAAAACTGACAGCTAACTGTATGCTATTAAAAATTAAATATTAAATAAAAAAACTAGTAATCATTCTATTGAGTATTTATTTTATTGCAATTGTAGTTCGTCCTAGGTAATTGTATATATGCATAATTCTTTCGTCGTCGTTCTTTTTCTTCCCCTAATCGGACGATCCAGCCTTACGGTCGTAATATCGATCCAACGTTTTCGCAGGAATCCTTCGCAAAAGTTCTCTCGGGAAAATTCTCAACAACGACCACGCAAGATCTAAAGCGTCAAAAATAGATCGTCCTTCGTTCCCTTGATCAATAAACTTTCGCTCGAACTTTTCTAAAAACTCCAAATACAACAAATCTTCTCCAGATAAAGCTTCCTCACCGACTACGGCACGCATGGCCAACGTATCTTTCCCAATTGCGTAGTTTGCGTACAATTGATTCGAAACATCTCCATGGTCTCTTCGAGTCATCCCTTCTCCAATAGCAGACTTCATCAATCTCGAGAGCGATGGTAGAACGTTTATTGGGGGATAAATCTGTCTATTATGCAACTGTCTATCGACGTAGATTTGCCCTTCAGTGATGTAACCAGTTAAATCTGGAATCGGGTGAGTAATGTCGTCGTTTGGCATCGTAAGAATTGGGAGTTGCGTAATACTGCCTTTTCGTCCTTTAATTCTTCCCGCTCTCTCGTAAATGGTCGCTAAATCGGTATACATGTAACCCGGGTAGCCTCTTCTACCAGGTACTTCTTCTCTCGCCGCCGAAACTTCTCTTAAAGCGTCCGCATATGATGACATATCTGTCAAAATCACCAAAACGTGCTTCCCTTTTTCATACGCCAAATATTCAGCCGTTGTGAGCGCAATTCTTGGCGTGATGATTCTCTCAATCGTTGGATCGTTCGCCAAATTTAAAAATAAAACCGTCTTTTCTAAGCTACCGTTTTCTTCAAAGTCTCTGCGGAAGAAGTTTGCCGTTTCCAAGTTTACCCCCATCGCGGCAAAGACGATTGCGAAATCGTTCTCGCTTTTATCTTCCTCCGTTTGTTCTGCTGCATCTGGTTGCTTCACTAAACCGGCTTGGCGACAAATTTGCGCGGCGATTTCGTTATGTGGTAAACCAGCTGCGGAAAACAAAGGAATCTTTTGACCTCGAGCAATAGAGTTCATGACGTCAATCGTCGATATGCCGGTTTGTATCATCTCCTCTGGATACGTTCGCTCGCTCGGGTTTATTGAACTCCCGTTTATATCTAAATACTCTTCTGCCATGACATTCGGTCCACCATCGATTGGTTTACCACTACCGTTAAAGATTCTTCCCAACATATCTTCAGCCACTGGCGTTTTCAGGACATCTCCAGTGAACTCTAAGGTAGTATGTTTCGAATCGATCCCACTCGTGCCTTCGAAGACTTGTACGACTGCTCGTTCGCCATCGACTTCGAGAACTTGCCCTCGTCTCTTCGTGCCATCGGACAACGTAATGTCGACGATTTCGGCGAATTTAGCGTTCTTGACTTTGTCCAAAATAACCAAAGGACCGGATACTCCAGTAACAGTTCTGTACTCAACTTTCGGTTCGCACATGAAATCTTTCGTCGCCAACGTTGCTTGAAGTTGAACTTTAGCGAATTGTTCGTTCAAAGTTTTTGTTTCTGTTTTTGTTGTAGTAGCCATTTTTATTTATTATTATTATTGTTATATTATATATATTATATATATATATATATATATCACTCTCTCTCTTTGTGTATTAATAGAGTATTATTAATCTTAATAGAGTATTATTCGTGTTTATTATTGTATATAAAATAAATGTATAAAAGATGTATGTGTGTCACTGCTGTGTCTTGTGTTGTTTAGGGTTTAGATCATTCAGTCTTCCTCTCTCTCTCTCTTCTTCTCTTCTTCTCTTCTTCTCTATCACATATCATCTATACCTAATAAAATAAAGTAAATAAAATAAACATAATAGTAAATAGAGCGCTAATAAAGCGTGCCGTCGTTGTTGTTGTTGTTGTTGTTGTTGGTTTGCTCGTAATAAACATGTCCCTCGTTATTAAAAGTGCTGGTAAAAGGAGGATTTGGCCATCAGCCTTGAGACTGTTAAAAGAGTTAAATATCGTTTTACCAACGACGACGACGAATAATAATAATAATAATAATAATGATAATAATAATAGGAAAGTTTTAACGAAGGAAGATGTGATCAAACACCATATCGCTCTAAAGGGATCAACTAATACGACAACGACAGCAAAAACGAATTCAATTGAACAATACCGCATAACAGACACCGACTCAGAATCATCATCATCAACACAAGAAGGTGATGGAGAAGAAAAGAAGAAGAAAGTTTTCATCGTCAATAACGAGTTTGAAGATGTTCTCAATAGTCCAATTAGAAAAGTCATCGCAACTCGATTACTCGCATCGAAGCGATCTCAGCCACATAGTTATATCACCATGGATGTTGATGCAACTGCGATCGATAAATTTAGGAAAAAAGCAATGGCTGAGAATAATGTTAAAGTATCCGTGAACGATTTAATATTATACGCGGCTTCGAAAGCGTTACAAAAAGTTCGAAAAGTAAACTCGCGCTTTGATGAAAAGACTGGAACGCGCGTAGAATACGATACAGTTGATATCTCTGTTGCAGTTGCAGCACCATCCGGTCTAGTCACTCCAATCGTATTCAATGCCGACGCAAAGACAGTATCAGAGATTGGTCAAGACGTGCGAAGGTTGGCACAAAAAGCGAAAGAAGGGAAGCTCAAACCGAGCGAAATGATTGGCGGTTCGTTCACGATTTCAAATTTAGGCATGTTCCCCGTAGACTCGTTCCAAGCGATACAGAATCCACCGCAAGGGGCAATTTTAGCAATAGGCAGAGGTACAGAGCGCGTTGTTCTCTCTGAAAAAGCTCGCGCAGCCGCAAATGATAGTTTTAATGACGAAAGCGCGCAACGAACGTTTTCTGAAGACGACCTCGTCACTGAAATTTCAATATCAGCGACTTTATCGATCGATAACCGAATTATGGACGAAAGCGACGCTTCAGAGTGGTTGGAAGCGTTCGCATCGGAGTTGGCCTCTGCCGAAGAAACGTTTGCGCTTTAATGAAGCGCTTTAATAATAATAACCGTACTACCAGTATTTAGTTTTGTATTTTACTTTGCCGAAACCGAATCAATTGCATATTTTAGAATTTCATTCAGGCGACCGAGCATCTCTCTTGGATCGTCAATCGTACCTGCTGCAACGCGCGCGTTGTCATAAATTTGGAATGCGACGTCTTTCGCAACTTTTTGCACGTTTGGATCCTCAGATTTTCGCGCCGCATTGATCGAGAGAAGCAAAGGATGCTTACAGTTAATTTCTAAACTTGTCGTTATTTTATCGTTGAGTGCTGTTAAGCGCGCGTTTGTCGCGCTATCGCTCGCCATGCTCGCCATCGCTCTGTACCTCCGCATGGCTTCAGGCTCGTGACCGGATAAAAGCGCTGGCGAAGTCACTAATCGATTCGATTTCGTCACCTCTTTCAGTTGAAAAGCGAGAACGTCGCTGAACCACTTGAGCAACTCCTTCGATTCTTCATCGCTCATATTTTCTTTCGATTTAGCACTGACTTTATCGTCATCATCATCATTCTTTTCAAGAGAAATGTCTGGATTCTCTGCTTCGACGCTTACGATGAATTTTCCTTTCACGTTTCCAAGATGCTGCATGACAAATTCGTCGACGTGCGCGTAGAGATATAGCACTTCGTACCCTTTCGCTTTGCAAGCCTCTAAATACGGCGAAGATTCAGCTTGTGCCCTTGATGGCGCGACTAAATAATATATATGTTTTTGATCAGGCTTCATTCTTTCGATATACTTTTCGAAAGAAGTGATATTACGAAAAGAAGAAGAAGAAGAAGAAGGATTGTCTTCATTTGTAGTCTCGTCCGCATCGTTTTTTTGCGTCGACGTCGCACTAGATTCAAACCTCAACAGTTCAGCAATTTGTTCCGTAAGTTGCGGCTCCGTGCAAGCGCCTTCTTTCAAAAAGAAACCGAGTTCTTTAAACCATCTATCGTAAGCCTCCGGATCTTTCTTCGCGACATCTTTCAAATGTTTTAATGCCTTTTTGGTCACAACCTCGCCGAGTTTCCGCAAAACTTGCGAGTCTTGCAAAGTTTCTCTGGAAATATTCAAAGGAATATCTTCGCAATCGACGACGCCGCGTAAAAAACGAAGAAATGGTGGAAGTAAACCGTGCGCATTCTTTTGAATCATTATTCGCCTTGAATAAAGTGAAATGCCAGAATCGACTTTGGCGTGCATACCTATGCCGCGCTCTGGATTCGTTTCTGGAAAGAATATCAAAGAGCGAATAGTCAATGGCGCGTCGGCTTCAAAATGCATGCGGAACGTTGGTGAATCCGTAGCACCGGAGACATATCTATAAAAAGCCGTAGCTTGTTCATCCGAAACATCCCCTTGTTTCTTCATCCATAAAGCTCCAATTTCGTTATACTTGGAATCGTTTATATAAATTGGAAACGAAACAAACGCGCTATATTTTTTCAGCGTCTCTTCAATAGCCCACTGCGAAGCGATCGTCTTACAATCGTCTTTAATGTGTATGATAATTTTTGACCCTCGCGGAGTCGGTGCTTCATTCGACGGCGATACCGTAAATTTACCAATACCTTCCGATTCCCATACCGAGCTCTCGTTTCCGTTCGACGTATGTACTTCGACTTTGCTACCAACCATAAACGCAGAGTAAAATCCAACGCCAAACTTGCCGATTATATTTCCAGCCGTCGTCGTCGTCGTCGTCGAACTAGATGTCTTTTCGTTCTTATTTAGGTTTTCTAAAAATTCTTTCGAACCGCTTCTCGCGATTGTTCCTAAGTTTCTAATCAGTTCTTCTTTGCTCATTCCTATTCCGTTATCTTCGATGATTAACTTCAACGTTTTGTTTTCTTCTATTGTTCGTATTCTAATCGCAAATTCAGAGTCTTGCGCTCCTTCTTCATTATTTCCTTGCAATCCAAACGTTTTAGCATCTTTTTGTGCCTCATGTCTTCTCTTCTCCAAAGCATCCGAAGCGTTCGAGATCAACTCGCGCAGGAAGACTTCTTTCTCTTGATAGAGCGAATTTGTGACTATATCTAACAAACGACCTGTTTCGGCTATGAATTCATATGATGATGATGATGACGATGATGATTTTTTTTTTACACTGTTATCAATATCAATATCGTTATTAGTATTATTATTACTAGATGTCGCAGTAAATATACTTCTTCTTCTTCCTCTACTCCTGAACAAATTATTTGACAGCTCAGTATTAATAATGTTGAAATGGTCCAAAGAACATGGCAAGAGAGATTGAGAAGAAAATGATGAAGATGAAGATGATAAGTAATATATCCCTCTCGCTCTTAATCCCAATCGTCGTCGTGAAGAAGAGAAGAGCGTATTCATTTTTTTTTTGACGGCGTTTTTATGTTTTTTTTTATGATGAGCAGATGCTTTCATGTGGGCAGCACGAATAACATAGCAGCAAACATTTTTATTTTGAACGCGCGCGCGTCAAAACTTCATCGCACGAAAACAAATAATAAACTAGAAAGCGATGGAACCAAATCGAGATAAAAAAGAAGACGAAGATGACGCGATTAATGCATACGAGCGTCTCGTTCAAACGATAAGCAAAGTCCGTTCTGTAGCAGAAAAGAAGCTCAAGTTTAATGTAAAAACATCAAACGCAAACGAGAAGAAGAATAAAACAAATACAAGTAGTAATGATAATGATAATGAAGAAGAAACGATGGAAGAATTCAAAAAGCGAAGAGAAAGAGAACAGGTAGTTTTAATCGAATTGAGGAGAGCAAATCGCGAAGCTCTTTTGGAAATTGAACGAATCAAGAAAGAGCAAGAACGAAAAAGGAAAGGTGTTGATGTTCTTAAAAAAAAAATAATGGCCATTGAATACGAAAAGGCACATCTGGATGTAGAAATACAAACGAGAGAGGAAAATTTAAACATCGCTCAAGACGCTCAAAGATTTTCATTCGTGTCAGACGAACAATTATCTTTGATGACGAAGAATATTAAATACAGCACAGCCGAAGACAGATTAGTCACTGAGCGAGATATGCGCAAAGATTTAATAAAGAAAATAGAAGAGGCGAGAAAAAAACGTTTAGATTTAGAACTAGAAGAAGAGAACAATAGCAAAAAAAAGAAAGATGCTGAGAACGCAATAAATGAATTGAAACGAACGGCTGCGATTTTTGCGAGGCAATTTGAATCGATTCGCTAGATATTTAACTATATATAATAATACTATTTATGCTAAAACGGAACAATTCGCTTTGCTATTTCTACGATGAAGCGTGGGCGCATCAAAGGTGCTCGTTTGCAAGTTTTACTCAATCCTTCTCGTCGCGTAATGAACGTTAAAATGTCTTCCAATAATAAGTCTTCGCTCCTTCCTAAGATCGGGTCGCAAATGAATGGTTCGACGTGGCCTTTGTTCTTATAATACTTTTCTGAAACCGAAATGCCGCTTTTGCGCAAAACTTGCGCAAATTTCGTCGTCTCTGAAGGGGGCGCCGATACATCTTTTTCGCCATGAATTAATAGGAATCTTGGAAGAACGTACGAGGCTTCTTCACCAATATCCTTAGCGAGAGCAGAAGGTGAATTAACGGTTAAATTTTCAATGTGCCTCATTGAAAACCCAGCTTCCATGATTGAAAAAAATATATTCTTGTGCAAACCTTGCTTATCAAAATGATCGATTAGCTCTTGCGATTCTGGTTGATAGATTCCAGAGATTCCAATAAATCCAATGATGTCCTTTGCATGCCACGTCTGATGCGGTTCGTTCCGACGTTGAGATTGACGTAACAACGCTAAAGCCGCGAGATGTGCGCCCGCGCTTTGTCCTATTAAGTTGATCTTTCGCACATCGCCTCCTAAAGATTTCGCACGACTTACTGCGTAACCGATTCCGTTCGAAACGTCTTGGACCATTTCTCCTATAGATCCTTGAGGGAAGTTCCTATAATCAACGCATACGCAAATGATCCCAAAATGCAATAACGATCTTGCCAACAACGCTCCCCATAATCGATGACCGATTATCCAGACTCCACCTGTTATGAAAATCACAATCGGTTTTTTTTCAACCGTCTTCTTCTTCTTCCCTTCTTCCTCGTCGTTGTTATTATTATTCTTATTATTATTGTGTAGTTGTTCTTCTTCGTTAGATGATGATGATGATGATGATGATGAACCAGTGCCACCATAAATATCCAGAAAGTTTCTCGCACTTTGTCCAAATCGAACTCCTCGTTCGATTCTTTTATCAGTGAAATAAAAATATCCGATTCGAGCGAACGCTGGGAGGAGTAATACTGCGAACAGAATCAGTCTAACAAACTTTTGAAGCCAAGTGAACGTGAAGAACTTTGTGAGTTTCAAGAAGAGTTTTAGTATCAAATGAACATGCGCGAAGAACGAACGCATTATTGAACCGTCGTCGCACGAAATATCTTGATGATGATATCTTGTTGATGATGGGATTTTTATGATGTGACAGCTTGGTAAAGCATAAAGGGGCATCACTTTTTCGGGATAGTAGCCCCACGGCCAAAAAAAACACGCAAGCTCGCGTGGGTTAGAAACTTATAAATGACTGACGGAGAGACCGTTTCGACGACAGTTGAAATATCAACAGATCCATCATCATCATCATCAACAACTGATGAAAATAACGATAATAATGATTTGTTATTTCCCTCGCGTGAAATAGCTAAAAAAATGAGACATTATATTTTCAATTCTTTAAAATCGATTTGGGTAAAGTTTGAAAATCACGGATGGAAAATAGTTTTCTTCATGATCGTTTATATCACGTTTAGAAGAAAAATCAAAGAAATATTGTTCAAAATTAGAGAGAGAATGAGAATGTCATCTAAATCACCATTATCTATGATGAACGAAGATGATGAGAAAATGCAAAAAGTGCGAGAAAAACAAGCCTATGAATTGAAAAAAGCTTCCGAAAATAAACAGCCACTAGCTAACGAGAAGAATAAGAACGAATACCTGGAGAAGCTAGAAGCTAAAGCTAAACGATTAGGAGTTCCAGAAAAGAGAAAAGGCTACGTATTAGGTTCTATTTAAAAAAATTGAGTGGAATATATATTATTAAACATTAAACTCTTGCAACAAGTCTTGTTCTATTTTCTTCTTCTCTCGAAAAATTTTCGCAATCGCTCTCTCCGTGCTCGCTCTGACATCTTCAATGAGCTCGTTACGCCACCGAGTCAGACGTTCTAAAGTTGTCTCGTTGTTGTTCTTCTCGGCATCATCGTTATCTTTATTCGTTGCTTTTTTTGCTATTAATACTTCATTCTTTTCGTCTTCGTCTTCGTCGTCGTCATCTCTTGTATTTTGCCTAGTTAGGTTTCTTACTTCTTCGCCAACGCTTCGTTTCTTCGACCCGGTTTGTTGATCTTTCTCATTAACTTTCATCAACGGTGCTACTACTGCCGGCGAAGATTTATTCGAAAGCAGCGCCGCCATTTTGCGTTTTGTCCCCGTATTGTTATTTATAATGCTTTTCCCTTCTCTGTTTTTAGGTGTTGGCGTTTTAGCTACTCCTCCTGTTAGTTTGTTGCTATTATTGTTTCTTTCACGATCTTCGTCTTCTTTCTTTTGTTCTTCATTTTCTTCTTCGTTCGGGTGCTCGTTCGCGTTTGATAATAATCGAGCGTTATCGTTCTTATTATTCTTATTCTTTATTTTCTCTGCAGCCTCTGTTGATACGTTTAATTGTCGTCGTTCTAAGATTGAGATTCTCGCGACGACGGTTGTTTGATTACCAATCTTAATCGTGCTCCCATCTTTAAGTGCGCGCGCTTCTGAACTTTCATGCAACTCTACATCATCAACAAACGTACCATTTGATGACCCTAAATCTACAATTTCCCATTGTGTTTCCTTCGTGTTCCAATATACGTGCGCGTGTTTTTGTGAAACCGCCGCATCTTTCACATAAATCTCATTCCCTCGAACTCTACCAATATGTAACGAGGATAAATTCTTTGGATTTTCAAACGAAGAGCCTTTTGCTGGACCTTTGATGAACTCGAGAATTAGTTTTGATTGCTGTTCGTCCTTCGTTTTCTTTGATTTTAGCATCGTCGCCGTCATCGTCGTCGTCTTTCCTTCTTCTTCTTCTTCTTCTTCGGTCACGAAATCAAACACATCATCATCAACATCATCATTAACAACAACATCGTCTTTATTGTTCTTCTTCTTCTTAACTGCACTAGTAGCTTTTATTATTGTATTATCATTTTTAGTAGTAGCAGCAGTAGCAACAGTGCTACTAGGAGGTTGCTTCCTTCTAGGCATTACTATACTTGTACCTTATTATATTATTACGAGTATTATTTTGATTATTTTGATTGTTATTAATGTTCCGCGCTTTGTTTTTTTTTGTGTTGTGCTGTGTGTTGTTTTCTCTATTTACTACTACTATGCATATATATGTTGTATGGCGACTGATGTCCGCATCAGCAGGAAATAAATCAAGAAATTTATAAATCACCTAATAATAATATAATAAAAAACAATTAATTAAAAGACTTTCTATAGACATAGATAATGATATCATTCAACGCACGCAGTAGAAGTTCATTATCATTATCATCGTCTTTAACTGTTAATCGTCGTCGAAAGAAAAATGGCAGAAGAACTCTAAAAGCGACGCGTGCCTCATCTTCGAATACAAAAGATCTTGATGATGATGATGATGACGATGACGATGAAACGGCGATAAGGCAGTTTTCGTTGACGGAGAATCAGGCGAGAATTGCCGCTCTTGCCTTTGATGTCTTATACGAGAAACCATTTTTAGACGAAGAAAAGATGATGAAAGATCCAGAGAGACCGAAACTGAGATTAATGTTAAGAGAAGCTATTGATAAAGCGAAGCAGTTATGCAAAGAAGTAGAAGAGAACACAACAACGACGACGACGACGACTTCGAATAAGAGTGAGAGCAAAACTAAAATCATCAGTCAAGAGTGCCGAGCCGCTTGGGAAGTTGTAGATGAGCTCGAAGACGCTGCTTTGCGAGCAGGAATGAGTAGATCGACAAAATCTACAGACTCTATGTCTAAAGAAGCGTCATCGACGACGGTTCAAAGAAAAACACCGCGAAGAATCCCAAAGCTTTCAGAGGTTGGAAAAACTCACGAAGAGTTGCAAGCCGCTAAAAGGAACAACACTAACGAACGAATAGATCCGTTTTCTGATCCATTGAAAGATATAGATCCCTGTGGGCCTTTAGGATGCGCAGCACAAACTGGAGAAATGAATTCAAGAGGTATTTTAGAACGAGCGATGAAGATTCCAAACAAAGATGAGAGAAAAAAATTTGATAAAGAAAGCGACGTGAGTTTGGCAAATGCTATAACAATGGCGGTAAGCAAAGCCATGTCTTTATGTGCTGAAGGTGGTGACACATGCGCGGCGGCATGGGACGAAGTTGAAGAGCTTTCGGCGAGCGCGAGTAAGAGAAGGCGTGAGAAACGAGAAATGTTCTGAATTAAAAAAGAAAAGAAATGATGAACTCTTTTTTGTTGTTGTAAATTACTTATTATATTATTATCCGTGTGCTATATAACTACTTACGCGTATTCTTGACGATCAGCCGCTGCAACTCTTCAACCGCGTCTGTTGATCCTAGCTTTAGAAATATTATTTGCTTCTCGTTGTTTTCGCAAGCGTTAAAAATAGTCAATATAACACCAATCTTTTTCATTGAACCGTTTCTTTTATCTTTTTGCTCGGCGAAAGAAACGCTAACATTCTCATACATATTTGCGTTAAGCACAGCCTTTCCA